>Ga0209406_1000800_pt1 | contig 24206 bp, 13 predicted proteins | sample COGITO_mtgs_1204_FD_184808 | JGI IMG/M metagenome (GOLD analysis project Ga0209406, IMG submission 184808) | Pelagic marine microbial communities from North Sea - COGITO_mtgs_120426 (SPAdes) (version 2) | ecosystem: Environmental > Aquatic > Marine > Epipelagic ...
AGAATGGTTCATCATACATACAATAAAACCCTTCCCCATCGTTATTAATAAGAGAATCATTAACATATAGCTGTGCCGCACTTGAAACAATCGAAATTAAGTCTGTATCAGTATCGATACATCCATCCCCATTGGTGTAGGTGTAAGTAATTGTTACATCGCCACTTGTAACAGGGTCAAAAATATACCCTGTGCTTGCATCAACATAAACTACACCAGGCCCGCTGAATAATCCTCCAGGTACATCCACATATGATTCTAAATCAAGCGCAGCACCTCCTAATGTAAAAACGGATGGTGGGTAGTCAAAATTTACAGGTGTAAATGGGTTTATTGTGACAGAGGTAACTAACGTTGATACACAGCCATTTCCATTTGTGTATATATGGGTAAACTCATGGTTTCCAGCTGGATATCCACTAGCAACAAAATCGGTTGTCCCATCGCCATTAGTAGTGAGTGTAGTATTTGTAGGAGAAACAAGATCGTTAAAAACCCAAACAGAAGAACCGTTACTTGGTGAAACAAGTAAGTTTTCAGATTGTGCATTATTATCACAGAAAGAATTAGGAATAAAAGATAGGGTAGTAGTGGTGTCAACCGATAATAAGATCATCGAATTTGAGTAAGCGACAGCGCTTGCTCCATCAGTAACGACTCTTCTAATAATTTGTGTTGCCGTAACATTAAATGTATTAGTGTAATCGGAGACCGTAACAGTTGGAACAATGGGTGCCCAGTTAATAAAGTCAGTTGAAAATTCCCACGCATATGAATAAACACCATTACCACCAGAAGGTGATCCAGCAGCAGCCTCCATTATATTTGTAACTGCAACATCATTTTTGCATACATTTAAAATAGCTCCAGACGCATCAACGTGCGTTATTGTCCCTCCATTTAAAGATGCATTTTCTGTTATTACAAAAGTTACCGGTAACGCGCACGAATTAGCATCTGTAATAGTCATGTTGTAAGTGCCTGCAGGCATATTTGTTATACCACTATTTGCTTGATTTGCCCCGGTAATAACGCCTGATACATTTGTCCATAGATAGGTGTAGCCAGATTGTCCACCAGTAGGTGCGACAGAAGCTTGTCCAGTTGAGCTTCCAGCAACAGCAACATTTGTTTGCGTTGCGCCAGAAACAATTGCTGGTGCTGGGGTTATTGTGATTGTTTCAACCTGGAAACAGCCGTTACCATCAGTAACAGTTACATTATGAGCTCCAGGACTTAAGCTTGCAGAAGTAGATGCTGTTGTTTCAGCGTTATCCCAAGTATAAGTGTAACCAGATCCAATTGTACCACCAGAGGGTAAAACAGTTCCAGATCCATCTGAACTATAAGAACAATTCGTTTCATACCCCGCAGCTCCATATGATGAAGTAGTAGAAGCTGTTGCTGTAATTCCAGAGGGTTCGGTAAGTGTTAGGTCGCTCACAGCATCACATCCATTACCATCAGTAATTGTAACAGCATAAGGTCCCGCTGGGACACCGGCAATATTATTGGTAGTATGGCCTGATGACCATAAGTAAGTATAACCCGCGCCAACAGTGCCGGCTGAAGTAAGTGTAGTTTGAATTCCGCCATCTGACGCTCCTAGACAAGAGACATTTACACCATTGTAGGTTATACTGGTCGATGCCGATAAGCTTAGCAGGGTTGGAGCAGAAATAATAACATTTCCAGTTGCTACGCAACCATTGCCATCAGTTGCAGTAACATTATGTGTTCCTGTGAATAATCCGGTACTTGCAGATGTATTCTGAGCAGGCGAGGTGTCCCAATTATAGCCATAACCACCGCCAAGTGTACCACCGGTAAGCACTGCAGAGCCTGTGCCATCGCTTGATCCGACACAAGAAATATCTTCACCATTAAAATTACTAGTAATAGCAGTAGATAAGGTTAAAAGTGGAGGATTAGTCAAAACAATGTTTTCAATTTTGTCACAACCATTTCCATCAGATACTGTAACCTTAAATGTTGGTCCGGCAAAAAGTCCAGTTCCAGTTATAGTACTTTGTGGAGGTGTGGTGGGCCAAGCATAAGTATATCCAGTAGTACCTCCTGCTGGAGCAAGTGTTACGCTACCATCTGTTGCCCCAGCACAAGATACATCTGCGCCATTTATTAGGTTTGTTGTTGGGTTTACAGTTATTGAAGCTGGTTCAGAGACTGCCAAACTGGTGGTGACTGAGCATAGGTTTGCATCAGTTATTGTAATGCCATACGTATTGGCACTTAATGCAGTCGCAACACCTGAAGTTGCAGATTGAACACCAGCGTTTGCAGACCAAACAAAGCTATAACTCCCTGTTCCGCCTGCCGGGGCAATTGTAATTTCTCCATCAACGCCACCATTACATGATATAGCGTTTGATATAGAAGGGGTTCCGCTTATCGCTGTAGCAGGTTCAGTTACAGTTTCTGAAGCCGTTACAAAACAAGAGTTTGCGTCTGTGAGAGTTACTGAATAAATACCAGAAGGTAATGCTGTAGCAACTCCACTACTGGCAGATTGAGCTCCAGCTCCTGCGTCCCAAACGTAGGAATATGGAGTTGAACCTCCACTTGGTGTAGCTGTAACTACACCCGTAGATGAACCGTTACAAGAAACAGATGTTGTTAAGGCTGTAGATAGACCAACCCCAGCAGGCGCGCTTAAATTGTACGTAGCGGTAACAAAGCATAAATTCCCATCAGTTACAGTTAAATCGTAATTTCCATCAGACAAAATTCCTGTTTGATCTTCATTTGCAACAACAGCATCTGTTCCAGACCATGAATAGGTGTATGCTCCAATTCCACCAGCTGCCGTGATGTCAATTGATCCATCTGAGGCGCCAGCGCACAATGGATTGGTAAGTACATCTGTGACAGAAACTTGCGTTGGTTCTATTATTGTTATTCCTCTAATTTCATTACAATTATTATCGCTAACTGTCACCAAGTAATTGCCAGCAATTAGACCAGTAGCTACAGCTGTTGTTTGTGACCCTGCATTGGCACTCCAAATATAAGTTGATGAGGTATTCGGATTCGAAATTGCAGTTGCAGTTCCATCACTACCACCATTACAGGTGACAGTTGTATTTGATGTTGTTACAGTTATACCTGCATCACTAGTTACAGTGGATACATAAACAGAGGCACAAGTTTCACCATCACTAGTAATTGTAGTACTTGAAACATCGGTAACAGTAACTGTATATAATCCAGCTGCAATCACATTAATAGACTGGGTAACATCTGCTGTATTCCATAAGTAAGAATAGGTTGTACCATATCCTCCAGATGCAGTAACCGTAATATTTCCATCAGCAGTAGAACAATCTGTTATGTTGTCAACGGTTGTTGTAATTGCCATTCCGCCATCTTCAGCAATTGCTTCACTTATTGTTACAGCACAACCAAAAGCATCGGTAGCAGTTAATGAGTAGGTGCCGCCAGGTAAAGAAGAAATATCTTCTGTTGCAGTTGCGCTTCCATCATCCCATGCATACGTATATGGTGTTGTTCCAGCTGCAGTGGTAATATCAATTGCCCCTGTGCTAGCTCCATTACAAGTTATTGTGGTGACAGATGCTGTTGATAAGCCTAGTAGCGCAGGTGATCCGTTTACGATGACGGGCAGGGTAGTGGTGCAAGAAAGACCATCCGTAACCGTAACCGTATATGTGTTTCCAGTTAATCCACCAACATCTTGTGTGGTACTTGCTAAAGGGTCATTCCAAAGATAGGTATAGGAAGTTGTACCACCCGTAACATCAATATCTACAGATCCGTCAGAGTCTCCGAAACAAGTTTCTGAAACAGTAGTATTAAGTGAAGCTGCAAGAGCTGCTGGCTCAGTAATTGTAAACGACATTGTGTTTGTACATGTGTTTGCAGTAACAGTAACGGTATAAGTTCCTTGTGTTAGTGTGCTAATGTCTTGAGATGTTGCTCCACCAGTCCAGTTGTATGTATATCCACCAATACCACCAGAAACATCAATATCTAATGCCCCATCATTACCGGCATTACATGATACATTGGTTTGTGTTCCTAGGCTTATGGCAATTACAGAAGGTTCCACTATTATTTCATTAGAAGATCCTAGAGCGCATCCATTATCATCAGTGGCAGTTACAGTATATGTTCCTGCCGATAGTGCAGTACCAACTCCCGAACTTGTAGATTGTACCCCTGCATTTGTACTCCAAGAATAAGCAATAGAACCTGTGCCACCTGTTCCAGCTGCTGTAATTTGGCCATCGTTTCCAGAGTTACATGTCACAGAGGAGTTTATAATCGTAGAAATACTAACTGCTGAAGGCTCAGTAATAGTTACTCCATCACTTGCAGTACAACCATTAGCATCAGTTATTGTTACAACGTATCCTGTACCTGCAGGAAGTCCTAATACACTTGCGTTTGAAGAACTTAGTGCAGCTGCATTCCAAGCATACGTGTAACCCGGTGTACCGCCTCCTGGGTTCGCGTCAACTTGGCCATCGGCAGCTCCGTTGCAAGAAACGTTTTCCGTATTATAGCTGCTTCCAACAGTTGCAGATGCAGTTAATACGGTTGGTTCATTCAAGGTTACCGTGGCACTTCCTGCACAACCATTGTCATCTTCCACAATTACGGAGTGGGTTCCTGCTATTAATCCAGTTGCAGTTGGTATTGTTTGACTACCTGTACTAACGCTCCAGTCATATATGTAATCTAGTGCTAATGTACCTCCAGTTACAGTTGTTCCGATTGTCCCGTCAGAACTGCCATTACAAGAAATTTCAACACCGTTATAATCAGTTGGGGTTAACGTAACCGCCACAGGAGTAGGATTAGTTATTGTTACATCAAATGTAGAGGTTGTAATGTTTGCATCATTTATGGTTACCGTATAAATACCATCACTTAGGCCAGAAATTGATGATCCATCAGGATTAACAAATATTGAGATTAGCACTTTTTGATCAGAATTGCTAGGATCAAAATCTACCATACCATCTCCTGGGCTATAGTTATTTTGAGTGGATATAACTTCCCATCCTTGCAGACTTAGTCCTAAATCGTCAGCTCCCCCACCAGCAGTTCCGGGAGCGTTGCCAACTTGATCAGAAAGCTCAGTCCAAGGAATTAAACCATGATCATCAGAGTCTACTGATACTTTATTGTTATTAGCTATTGCAATTAGATTATATTGTTTAAACTTAACATCTTGGGCAGGTAAAGGTATTTCATCGGAATTTGCAGTGTTTGTATTTGTATAAATATTTCCGATTGGGTTGTCTTGATCTACATTTTCTAATATTGTGGAGTGAAAATAGAACCCATCAACATTATCCTCTCCTGGTGAAACGACTACAGCAGAATTTGCTGCGGCAGCAATTCCAGCTTCATTTAAATAAAAATACTCTAATCTAAGTGTGGCGGTATTTTCGCTGGTAAGAAACGTCAAGTTTTGCCCACCATATGCAACGGCCGATCTATCATCAAAACTTCTTGTAGCAACGGCTACCACAAGTAACCTGTTGTTACCAGTGGCAGTAATTGAAGTGTTCAGTGTTGTTTGTCTTTCGCTCACCCCCAGTATCGACCCACTATTTGCATCAGACCAGCAATAGGCATATTGACTATATCCACCAGTACTTTGAACAGTTACACTACCATCAGCATCACCAAAACAACTAGGGTTTGTTTGAGAGGCTACTGATGTTATAGCATTTGGTGTGCTAGTGTAATGCACCGTAATAACCCAAGAATTATTATCGAATTTATTATAATTAGTATTACATCCTGTATTCCCATCAGTCCATGATGCATATCCCCTCATTTCAAAAACTAAATTAGTTCCACCAGCATAAAGGCCGTTGGCAATATCAACTGCAGACCTGTTATAAGAATAGGTTCCAGCTACATCGCCAATTCCTGTGTAAAAACCACCTTCATCATTAGTTGTGTTTTGACAATAAACTTGTGAACGTTGTTCTGATATCCAAGCGAATTCTACTCCGTTAGCTGTCATATCGTATTGGATATCTACTCCAGTAACCGTCCATGGGCCACCGCCAGGTAGAGTGACTGTTAATTTACTTATAGGGCCATTACAAGTTCCTGTATAGCCGTTTTCATCATCGGTACTTATATCACCCGCAGTATATGTAGCAGATACGGACTGAGCAATAGAATCAAACGCTATAACTGATAGAGCAAAAAGACAAGCTAATATAGAAAAGCGGTTCAGAATATGTTTCATAAAATCTTATATAGAGTGTTGTTAGGACACAAGTTTATATAACCTTCAAAAATATAGAAAAAAAATTGAATAAACGAAATTTAAGCGGGATTGAATTCTCAGTTTATTAACGAGTTATCACAACGAAGCAGAGGGATTTAATTTTGTAAGGTTAATCATTTGAACTCCTCCAAATTCAGTTGTTCCTAATAAAATATAGCCCCCATCAGATGTGGGTTCGATAGAATTGGTAATTTCTTCACCAGACCCACCAAAAGTCTTGCTCCATGTTTCATCCCAAACACCATTAGAACTAGCGCGAATAAGATAATGATCTCTGTTTCCTGCTGACGCTTCTGGATCGTCAGTGTAGCCAGCAATTATGATTGAATCTTTATCATTTACATATAGACTATTTCCTCCTTCATTGCCGGAACTGCCAATATTTGCTTCCCAAATAATTGATGTTAATGTAGAATTACTTTTGGCAAGGTAAATATCTGTGCCACTAGATGAAAAACTTGAAGAAGTTCCTAATATCAAAAATCCATCAGAAACTTCCTCTATGTCTTTACCAAAATCATTTTCTGAGCCTCCAAAGGAGTTAAACCCTCCGCTAATGTCTCCATTTTGATTTACTAAAATCGTAAGGATGCTTGTTTTTTTGTATTGGGCTTCTTCAAAACTAGCAGAAGAACCCAACAACACATATCCACCATCATTTTTTTGAATAACCTTTGTACCATATTCATCCTTATCTGCTCCATAGTTTTCTGCCCATTCGATATCGCCATTTTGATCGGTTTTAACTAAGTAGAAATCTTTAATACCTAAAGCGTTCTTTGTAGAATCATTTCCTCCTGGGCCAATAATGAGTTCTTCAGCAGTGGTACTGCCAATAATCGCAAACCCGTTATCTGAAGTTACTATGACCTCGTTACCTTGTTCATTAGCACTAGATCCTATTGTTTTTTCCCAAAGCAAATTACCTTTAGCATCTAGTTTGATAAGGTAGATGTTAGTAGTTAATGATGTATCGGTAGTAGTGCCAGCAACTATAAAATCACTGCCAACTAATTTTATGCTATTTCCGAAATCATCTAAAGTATCACCATATACTTTTGACCATTCTTCATTGCCAAATTTATCTGTTTTTATAACAGCGATGTCTTTTCCAAACGTATGTGTGGCAATAGTACCGACCAGTATGTATCCATTGTCTTCTGTTTGATGAACCTCTGCGGCAAAGTCCTCCCCATAATTACCAAATAACTTGATAAAACGATCGGCTTGTGCATCTGTTGGATTAGTATCTTTCTTGCAAGAAGCTGCCATAAGCAGAAATCCAATGGCTAAAAATAGTATTGATGAATGTTTCACTTTTCTGATTCAATATTTAATTTATAACTCGTTTCGCTTATTTTATCAGTAGATTTTTTCTTTTTTTTAGGTTTGTAGAAGAACCTAGAATACCCAATCGTAAAGGCTAGGTCATCCATTATTATATTATCATCAACACTATAATATTTGTATAGTAAATTTTGATTAACAGGAAATGCTGTGCCACCTTTATATTGGTCTCCTACATTAAGATTTCTGAGACTATAATTGTATCTAACATCTAAAAAGATATTGCCTTTAGGAATACGGTACTTAAAACCTAAACCACCGGTTAATCCATAGTTCAAAAGGTTTCTTCTAATTCTAATATCTTCCGGTGGTCCAGTTACAGGGGCAACTGAAGAATTAGTACTGTAAGTTCTTGTTAGGGTTGATTTAGCAGAGACTAACGAACCAAGATGCCCACCAACTCTAACATATGTGTAGAGCTTTGGTGTTATCTTAATATCATAGGTAAAATTTATTGGAACTCTTAACCAGCTATGATTTTCGATTGACTCAAGATTTCCGAATGATGAAAGCGTATCTGCAGAATTATCGAATGAGTTAAGGTAATAATCTTGCGTAAATCGAATCTTAGTGGTCTTAAATGTTAAACCGACATTTAAGTGCATATTTTTCAGTAACATCATACCCCCTTGCAATCCCCCTTGAAAGCCAGATTTGTTGAAATAGGTATTATTTGAGCCATCTGTATTAAGATTGTCATTATCTAGGCTATATTGTTCAATAAGCCTTACGTTAGATATATTTACTCCACCATTAATGCCATAAGTGAGTATTGGTTCAGTACGATATTCATTATATAAATAGATGAACTCTATAGGGTCAATTGCTTCATTAATAACATGTTCAGGGTCTAGTTTTAGCATGTTTTCTATGCTTTGTTCGGCCATTTCTTTATTATCATCAAAGAGGTAGGTTAAAGTTAATAATCTATAAGCTTTTATTTTTTCTTCTCTGCTAAACCCACTTTCAACACAAGCGTCTAAAATACTCGGTATTTTTTCTAATTTCCCTTCATCGTAAAATTTTTCAGCTTCTTTTAAAACGAGAACACATCCTTCATTTTCTGAAGATTGGGCATAACTAGATTGCGAGAGCAGACCAATTAATAAAATCGCCAAGAGTATATTTTTTAACATCTACTACTTGTTATTTGTTGGTTGTACAATGTCTTTACACGTGTCTTCAAAAGGAATATCTTTTGCAACAAATCGATTCCATTCTTCAGATGACATATTTCGAGAAATTTTAGGGCAAATTTGTTCCGCCATTTTTTTAGTGTTGGTTGGCCATACTCTAATTAAATTATCACGGCATCCTGCTATTAGTTTTTGTCCATCTGGACTAAATGCAATTGTTTGAACCCACGAGGAGTGATCGTTAAGTACAATTGGTTGTAAGTTGTAGTTTCGGGTATCCCATATGTTTACACTTCCATCAAAGCTCGCTGCAGCTATCTGACTGTCATCTGGGCTAAACTTAATGTCATTTATTCTGGCAGTTTGGCCTTCAAACTGTTGAATCATTTTGTTTTCATTAATATCCCAAATTTTAATATTTCCATTTTGGTCACCAAAAGCTAGAATGGATCCTTCATTACTGAAGGTTACGACATGGATTATCGCATTTTCTTCTTCAGCTAATATCCTAGAAGTGTTATTGTTAGCTATATCCCAGAGTACAATTTTACCATTTTCTAATCCTCCAGCAATTATATTTCCGTTAGGGGAGAGGGTAATTGATTTAATTATCGATTGACTCTTTGCAATTACAGTGTATTGCTGTGTAGAAATATCCCACATAAAGATAGTGCCATCTCCAGCGCATGAAACTAATTTGTTATCATCACTTAAGAAGACTAAATCCCAAATTTCACCTTCATGACCTTTTAGTGTTATCGGATCAGAATCAGGTTTTTTAATGTCGTATAACTGAATTTCAGATTTTACAGATCCACAAGCAAGCCACTTGTTATTTGCCGAAATAGCCAGTGCTCTATTGACTGAACCGTTTTTGGCAATTTGAACTTTCTTTCGTTCAGGAGTTGACATATCCCATTTGAAAATGCGTCCATCACTACCTGTAGTGAACAATGTTTCTCCATCAGGGGTAAATTGAAGTGAGCGTATTGCATCGTCATGACCTTCTAGGCTGTTATAGTCAGGATTATTTAGCTGTTTAAGTGTATAATATAATCCATCATAGACATCTGGATTATGTGTTTCACCACCATAATCTTCGTTAAAAAGATACGCTTGATAAGCAACAAGTGCTTTCTCATTGGTATCTTTATGAAGCTGACGAGACTTTACCGCCATCGACTGTGAAATTGAAAGCAGTCGCAAATCATAAGCATTCTTACTTGCTTCTTCTGCTTTACCTTTTTCTATATCTGCTAATGCCGCACTTGCCTTCGCTTCCTCTGCGCTTTTAGCAGCTTCAATAGATTTTTGATCGGCAATTTTAGTTTGCTTTCTTGCATTATTTGCAGAACGTTCAGCTTCGGTAGATTTCTGTTCGGCTATTAATGCCTGTTTTTTAGCTTCTTCAGCACTTAAAGCAGCTTCTTTTGCAGCTTCTTCAGCTTCAATAGATTTTTGATCGGCAATAACTTGCTGCCTCTTTGCTTCTTCAGCATTTTCTTGTGCAATTACAGATTGCTCAAGTGCAAGTGCTTCTTGTTTCTCAGCCTTAGCTTGTTGAACGAATGAATACACCAAAAACAATAGAGAGATAATTGTCGCAGACCCTAAGAAAATTGCAAATATTCGCGATCGTCTTAATTGAGCTTTTTGAAGTTTTACTTTGTTTTCTTCGTCTGCCACATAAGACTTCTCTGACGCATTTAAATACTCCATTGCCCGCTCAAAAGCAGGGTCATGTCTGGTAGCCCAAGCCAATGAGGGTTGTGTCTTCTCACGCCAAGTAAGTGCAAGCTGCAAATCTGGTGGCCGCCAAAGTCCAATGCTTCCCATCTGGAACATCATTGCTGCTTCAGATAAACGCATGTACATTTGCACTGCATACCCTTCGTCATCAACCCAAACGATTAATTTATTCCATATTCGCATTAAACTCTCATGAGAAATATCAACTATCGTATCTGACTGAATAACAGGAGTGTTTTCTATAGAAGGAACTAAAAATGTTCGACCAGTTTTTCGGAATGTATCAATAATGGGAATAATATCTTTTTCGTCAGCTTTGGCTATTGCCGCAATTTCATGTAGTGCAGTTGGATGACGAATTCCGCGGTTGTCATTTCCTTTTTCTGTTAATGTTCTAAAGACTGCCTGACATATTATTTTTTGTTTTTCTGTGAGCTCATCGAAAGCCTCGTTGGCATGCTGTGATAAAGCCATTTCCATGGTGCCGATGGCTTCGTAATTATCCATGGACATAGGTTCTGAACCATCATTATTGGCAATCCAATGATTCCAAGTCCTCATTAATGAGTGCTGAAGAATAGGTAGCTGATCCGGGTTATCACCAATGTCATTAAGTAATTGTTGCACTAAGTGTGAAGAAATCTGGCCTCCTCCAACTGAAACAGGGCCGATAACAGCCTGCCTTAAATCTTCCCTTGTCATTTGGGGAATAAGATAATGGCTGTCATTAATCATTTCAGTTAATTCAGGGAATTGCGCACATTCACCGATAAAATCAGAGCGCATTGTGAGTACCATATAGATCGGTACATCTGTTTGGCTAATGGCCTGGAGTAACAACTTTACGAAAGCAATCGTTTCGTCAATGTATTTTGTTTCCTTTCCTGTTTTTTTAAATCTGAATAATTCTTCAAATTGATCAACAAGAATAAGTACATTTTCTTTTTTCTTTGTATTTAAACCTTTAACAGCATCTACCAGCCCCAATGAACTGCTATTAAGCACGGCAGTGGTAAGGCTTTTTTGTAGAAGTAATTCATCTGGACTAATATCTTTGCCTTCACTTTTAACAAGAGCTTCAGCTAAGTTGCCAATAGGGCCTCCACCAGGGCGGGTTGTTACGATTCTCCAGTCTGAACCGGCTTCAGCAATAAAACCACCATATAGTATTGGCACAACACCACAATACATCAGCGATGATTTACCAGAGCCTGACGTGCCTATTACACCAACAAACCGATTTGAGGAAAGTAGTTTTAGAACCTCATCACTCTGCCCTTCACGGCCAAAGAACAGATGGCTTTCTTCTATAGTAAACGGTCGAAGCCCAGGGAATGGATTGAAAACCCCATTTTCGGTAGCATCGTTTATATTATTTGTATCCGTATTGCCCATTAGTTAAGCTTGCTTAAAAATTGCTCAAGATCTTTAATTGCAAAATTACCTTTTCCAATAATAATATCTATTATAGATTTATTTTTCTCTATTTCAGCATCTTGCCGATTAGCATATATTGCCTTTGATTTAAACGATTTGACTCTTCCAAATCCTGGAGCTTTTCTCATATCGTTTACTTTGCTGAGCACCCATTTTGGATTCTCATTGTGGTAAATAACGAGCAGACTGTCACAATTAATCAAGCACGTACGATGGTGATTAATAATATTTTGTTGTTCTCCTTCGAAAATTGGTTCCAATACTTTTTTGCCAGCATCAGAAATAGCTTTTACAATAGGCTCGGCATATTTTTTTTCGAATTGGTCAAAAATTACATAAACTGAATTGTTGTAATCAATATCATCCTTTTCTTCTAACTCATTTCTATAATTGTCACTCATTCGGTAAAGAACAATTGACTTGAAAATCTCCATTGGTGTTTGTACAATTTCAGCTCCTTTAAGCGCCTCTATGTCCCTTTTTAATTCTTCGACTTTATCTTGCTGTTGTTCGTTTTGGAATTGCAAGTCTGGAGAAATCCATAAAAACCTCGAGAAATCAAAAGAATTACCTCCGTTAGCATAAACTTTATCAACGTATTGAGAAGCAAGCTCATTTTGAATTTCAACTTTTGAAGCTACTGCTGAAGTATTCAGCGTTGCATCTTCACTGCCAATGATATGAATCGATAAAGAGCAATTATCTAATTCTTGAACAATAACTTCCTTTAGTTGGTTTGTTTCTTTAGGAAGAATAGTGGAAGGGACTACTTTATATCCGTGTCTTTGTAATTCACGTTTTATAGCATCTCTATTTTTAAGTTGGTCATTACTTGTTTCAGCAAGATAAATCGTTTTACCCTTATCCAATGATTTTGCATTGGGATGTAAAAGATCAAAAGCTTCTTTTGCAATATCTAATAGCTTCATCCAGTATAATGACTTTATATCTGATGTGGCGTGTGTGTTAAATATTGTTGTTTGACCTGTCTTTGCATCTTTTTCGAAAAAACGAAATTGTTTACCAGTGGTTAAACCTTCTGGGAAGTTTACACTTGGTATTTCAGCCTTTTTGATTACAAATAGATTTTCACCCGCAGCCTTAACATTACTTAGTGATATGGTGTTGTTTGATAATACAGCAATTGCGATTTTACAATCAGTGGTATTACCATATTCGACTAACTCAATTTTTGGAGACGCAACTTTTTTCTGCTCAACAAAATGAACAATAAAATTATTTAACACACTGACCCATCCTTCAGAATTGTCTGCTGCTGCGTAATATATTGCTATGTCATTACTCTTACTCATTTATTTTCTACCTATTACGAAGATGTCGTTATTATGATGTTTAAGTTCTCCTTTAATTTTCAATAGTTTTATCAAGTATGATTTTATGATGTACCATATTCTTATCTTTTCAACACCAAAAGTAAGTCTCTAAATTGTTTATACTTCATTTTTTTTGTTTTTGCTTACTAAATTGATTAGGATATGCATCAGAGAAGTTATAAAAGGTGCCACCATTTTCTAGCTGAATCTCATTGTTTTTAATGTTTTTAAGCCCTTCCCTTATGGAAGAATTTAAAGGAAATAAATCGACTTTATGTTGAATTATTTCTCTATCAAAACAATATACCCTTATGGATATAGATATGCAACAAATAAAGATTAAGGCCTCTGTCATATCTTAATTCCTATTACGCAGACATCATCTACTTGCTCCATGCCGCCCTTCCAATCCATAAATACTTCATCAATTTTTTGATACTGTTCTTCCATGGACAAATGAGAAATTGATAGTACATATTCTCTCATTCTTTTAATCATGAATTTCTTGCCTTTAGGACCTCCAAACTGATCTTGATAACCATCAGTTAGGGTATATACTTGATCGCCTTTTTTTAATTCGAATTCTCCGCCAACAAATGGTATATGGTCGTTGGCGTGCTTGCCTACAGGCATCTTCTCTCCTTTAATTTGGATAATCTCACCAGCACGAATTATCCATATTGGATTTTGAGCGGCAGTATAGGTCATTTTGCTTTTATCGGCATTAAAACATATAATGCTGGCATCCATACCATCTTTACCGCCATTTTCGCTACCGTCTTTTTTCAAGCGTTCAATAATGAATTTTCTAGCTTTGTTAAATATATCACATGGAGCAGTAGCACCCTCTTTTACGGCTTCTTCAATTGACGATATATTAAGAATGCTCATAATTGCCCCCGGAACTCCGTGTCCTGTACTATCAGCATTAACTATTGCAAAAGTTCCGTTAGCTAATTTATCTGCCCAATAAAAATCGCCACTAACCACATCTTTAGGTCGAAAGAAAACAAAGTGCTCTCCTAGATTTTTATCTAGCATTTCTTTAGTTGCCAGAAAGCTATATTGTATACGCTCAGCATAATCAATACTATCTGTAATATGCTTTTTCTGTTCCTCAATTTCATCTTTTTGTCGCTGAATTTCAGAAGTTCTTTGAATAACCTTCTGCTCAAGATTGTTATATGAATCTTCAAGGTTTTCAACCATTACATTGAATTGCTTTGATAGTTTAGCAATTTCATTGTTCCCTTCAACATCAGCTCTTTCGTTAAGGTTACCATCTGTAATACGGTTTACATTATCTACTAGTTTTTTAAGAGGTTTTGTAATTACTTTAGTTTTATTGTAGATTAAGAATATAACCACCAAAATAGTAAAAAAGAATATCACTAAAAGCTGAATTAAATCATTTCTTAAAACAGCTCTTTCATGAGTTAAATCAGTAATTATACGAATAACAGCACCTTTGTATAAACTTGTGCTTTTACGTTCCATGTATATGAATTGATAACTAAAGGGTGTGCCGTTTTCATCCTCTGATTCGTAGGATTGCTTGGTTTTTTCTTTGAAAGTTCTGAGCAAGTACTCACGGTCTTTATCGCTTGTTTCAGCGTCCATGTTAAAGGATATAGGATTATCAGCACCAATAAACATTTCTACCGATATAATATCTTTTTGAATTTCACTTATATTATTTAAGTGCTCTTTAAACGATTCAATAATACGCGTTGCTTTACCTGAGTAGACACCAATTTCTACAATGTATTTTGAATCGAAAGTAGGGTGGTAGGTGTATTTTTTTAATTTCTTGGTTGTAGTTTCGAGAGTGAATCGTTCGCTAACAAATTTTCCCTTTTTCAGAATGTCCAATAAATGTTTCTTATGTTCTTCACCAAAAGAGAAGAAGTTTAAACCTAAATCTCTTTTGTAAGTTGTATTCACAACAATACCCTTTGTATTGATTATATAGATGTCTTGTAAAGTTGCATCCATTCCAATTTCCTCACGAATAGAAACTAAGTCCGCAGTTTCGATTTCTTTGGTGTCTTTAAAAACATACTCGGCAAGTATTTTGCTATAAGCTTCAATTTCTATGTTAAGGTCGTTTTCTATTATATCAAAGGAGTAGTCTTGAAATTTGAGGATGTTCTTAATTTCATGAGAAATAAGTTCATTTTTAGTTTCGTTTCCTTCAATTAGGATTGATTGCGTATGGTAATAATTAAGCGCACCCAAAAGAGCAATAGCAATAACTACTGGTAAGATTATGTTAAGAATCAGCTGTTTAAATATGGTAGTGCTGTTATGCATTATGATTTATAAAATAGAAATATCAAGATTTTTAATAACACGGAATGCCTTTAAATAATTAATTATGTTTTTAAATGGTTGTTAATTCTGGTTCTTGTACAATTGGACTATAGAGTAATTCGATTAGGTTCGGTTCTTTAGTAATAAGTTGGTATATAGTGCTGTTACTAATTGTATAGCATATAGTATCTTTTGTAATGGCAACTAAAGTTGATGTATTATGTGTTTTTGATAAAAGACTGCCAAAAACACCTCCTACATTAATATTCTGGGTGTCCGTTTCAGAAGAAAACCCTATAGATCCTGTAATAACAAACCCTGTAAATTCTTCTTCAATAATTCTCGTGTCTCCTATGTTGCTGAGATTAACTGTTTGCAAGTTTCTTGCAATTTCATAAAGTGATTCATTATTAATTTCACTAAGTGATTGAATGTTTTTCAAGAAAATAAGTTTAGCGAAAAGTAAGGACTTGAAACTGTTTTGTTTGTTGGTAATTAGAGTAATTAATCTTGCTTTTTCTTTCTCGTCTATTCTATCGAGGCAATCGTAGAAAATTGATTCATCTTTATTATAGGTCGCCCAAGCTGCGCTTTCCTGAATAAGCTTGTCGGGATTAAAAATATTGGCAATATTAACTTGATGTAGGTTTTCTGAAACCTCATGTAATTCATGAATAGCGCATAACTTGGTCCACTTACTACAATAATTGTAATCCTTATTAATAATATCAATTAATGTTGTTTCAATATTTTCTTGGTCTATTGCGTAATAAAGTTCTAATTGCTCAATTCTATCGTCTTCAGAAATATCTTCAAGAAGAGGAAATAGTTTAGGTTTAATATCTTCAGAAATAAAGAGGTCTAATAGTTCAATAGCAAAACCTATACGCTCACTCGAACCACTTTCAATACTATCTTTTATATGGCTAATTGATTTTGCATCGTATGCGAGTTCAAGAAGTAGATAAATTGCATCAAAATTGATGGTTAATTCTGAGTCAATAGCGAGTAACATTCTTTCGCTTGATTTAGATTCAGTTAGCTCCTTACGTGCTGTTATATTCCATGCTGCAATGCCAATTGAGCTGTCAATTTCTTGATTGATTTTGCTAACGGTATTTTCATCTGGTTCATAGTTGCAATTCTTCAGGGCACTAAAGCTTTCATTAATAATGTGCCTGTCAGGAAAGTTAGTTTTGTTAACTAAAAGCGTAACAGCTTTTGGCCCCCCGATAATTCCCATTGCTTTAACTATTAGCAATCTAGTTTCTGTTTCATATCCTGTTTTATGAAAAGATAATTCCATAAGGTCTATTATGTCTTCGCCTATGTCGATAATAGCATTAAAGGCAATATTTCGATACCAAGGGGAGTCGAGTAAATCTATTATATGGTGGTAGAGCTCAGAAACTCGGTGTGCAGTAATCGCTTTAATCGCCTCGATTCTAATGGTGGTTTCAGAGTCTTTAATTAGCTCGTTTAGAGGTATGGCGATTTCAACATTCGTTTTTGATGGTAGCTCTGAAATTGTTTTTGCAAATGAAAGTCGTTCAATAATGGACCTACTTCTACTAAGAGTTCTTAATTTGTCTACATCTAATGGTAAATCGATAGGTGTAAATTTAGAACCATCACTAATCTTGTGTTTTTGCACAGTAACGTCATACGCCATTGGGTGCAATCGTTGTTGAAGCCGGATCGATATTGAAGATAATACACCCTTGTTGTCAATGTTTTTTACCAAGATATCGTTTAGGCTTATTGAGTTATTATCAATTTCTCCATCGATCTGAAGTGTAGTAAGAGATCTTTTAAGTGAAGCTTGGTATTCAGAATAAAGTTTTATTGTAATCCAGCCACACCCAAAAAGAATTAAGCCCATAATATATTCTCGCTGAACTAGGCCGATAAAAGACACCAAGCTAAGTAAAAATAGTATCCCGCCAGAAATGGAAGCTGCAATTTCATTTACAACCCCATCAATTTTTGCTTGTATGCCAAAACGAATTTTTTTGTCAAGCGATTGATAGAGAATCTTAAATGATGGGTTTTGAAACGCCTCTTTTAGTGCTACAGCAAAAAGTTTACTCAAGGCTATCATAAGGAAAAAGAAAAGAAACCCTGAGTCTTTAGGGTCTGTACCAAACACATGACCAGATATAATTGCTCCTACCGTAAACAGAATTACAACTCCAGGCAGAATAAGGAAGCTAACTTTTAAACCATAGGTTTTAACCATTTTGCCATAAACGAAAGTCTTTATGATAAAGGTCAGAATCATCATCGCGGCAGTAAAGTTCCCTAAAAAACCTGCAAATTCTGCGTCTTCCGGGTATTGTGTTTTAGTCGCAACAAGAAAAGAGGTGTGTATCAGGAACATAGCGACCATTGTAATCGTTACAAAAATCGACATCATTCTTATGTAGGGGTCTTTAAAAAGCTGCTTGTAAGAGGATTCATCCACACTTTCTGGCACCTCTTCTGGCTCTTTGTCATTCGTTGCAGAATCATTAAAAAAGAATTTAGAAACAATAATTTGCATTACGATTGCAAGTAAAATTCCAACAAAACCGATTATAAGCAGGTTTTTTGTTTCACCAACGGCTTCTATTAATACCTGCGTAGTTAACCCACCTAAGATAATTCCAAATACAGCACCAGAATCAACCAAGCCAAATAATCGCTTTCCCTGCCGGATGCTAAACATTCTTAATACCAGTCCAGAAAAACTAATAATAGGTAAAATGTATAACGGCCCCATAAGAACTAATAGAATAAAAGGAAACCAATTTAAATCGCTAGTCGTTAGTCCGTACCATATGCCAACTGTTATTGCAGCTATGCCAATTAGGTTTGATAGAGCGGCTTTTGTGAAACTAATTTTAGATTGTAATCCTGAATAAATAGCAGTTAATAATATTCCTGCAGCACCCGAAAAGAAATATGCAGTTCCCAGCATGTCTCCATCAAAGGAGTTAAGAAATAAAGCCTCAGCAGAAACCATTAGAGTAATCTGAAATACTCCTATGAAGAATGAAAGCAGAATCAGCACGAAAACTAAAGCGCCTTCGCCTCTTTCAATGTCTAATGTTTTGAATATAGATGTTAGCAATTACCTATTGAATTAATCAAACAAAAATAGATAATTAAAGTAATTAATTCAATATTAAACGATTGGAATAAGTTGTGTTTTGAATCGATGCCTAAGTCTTGGCAAACTGTTGTATTTTTTGTGCGTATTATTGTGTAATTTAAACTGATGATAAAATCATTAAAAACAAGACAAAGTGAATTAGCTCTGGTAGATAAGCAGCTAGAAATTATTTCTGCTATAGATAATCAACCAAGATTTGCCGATAAACTAAGGAATATAGGACTTTTTCCGCTTAGACCGACTTCCGTTGAAATACTTCAAATAAATATTGGTTACATGTGCAACCAAACTTGCGAGCACTGTCATGTGGATGCGGGACCAGATCGAAAGGAGGTAATGACCAAGCAAACTATGCAGTATTGTTTAGATGCTATCGATAATTCTGAGGTGAAAACAGTTGATATTACAGGAGGTGCTCCTGAAATGAATCCACATTTTGTTTGGTTGATTGAACAGCTCTCTATGAGAGATATTCATATAATAATAAGGAGCAATCTTACTATACTTATGGCAAATAAAAAGTATCACTCGTATCCCGATTTATTCAAAAAACATCATGTAGAGGTTATTGCGTCTTTGCCTTGTTACACTAAAGAAAATACAGATAAGCAACGTGGAGATGGTGTGTTTGCGGCATCGATATCAGCACTAAAGATGTTAAATTCTGTTGGTTATGGAATGCACGCAACTGGTTTAGAGTTGAATTTGGTTTTTAATCCTATAGGTCCGTCAATTGCGCCCAATCAAGAAACACTAGAGATGGATTATAAAAAGCTGTTAAGAGATGATTTTGATATAGAATTTAACAAGCTCTATACAATAACTAATTTGCCGATAAGTAGATTTTTAGATTATTTAGTCGCTGCCGGAAGGTACCAAGAATATATGACTAAACTAGTTGAAGCGTTTAACCCCAGTGCTGCCGCAAGTGTCATGTGTCGGAATACCATTTCTGTGAGTTGGGATGGGGCTTTATACGATTGCGACTTTAATCAAATGCTAGAAATGAAGGTTGATAAAAAAGCAGCTCAACACATTAGAGAATTCGAGCGTAATTCGCTTGAAGAACGAAAGATAGCAGTAAACAATCACTGTTACGGTTGTACAGCTGGTGCAGGATCTAGTTGTCAAGGTTCTTTAACCTAACAACTAATTCATAAATTTCTACCTTTACTTATATGTTGCCGAAAAAATTACTGATGATTTTTGTTCGCAATCCTGAATTAGGGAAAGTGAAAACACGTTTAGCAAAAACTGTTGGGGATAAACGTGCATTGGAAATTTATAATGATTTGTTGCAATACACAAGGGATGTTTCAACAAACTGCACCTCCGAAAAGGCTGTATTTTACTCTCATTTCATTGATGATTTTGATGGTTGGAGCAACGTAGTTTATCAGAAATTTGTTCAAGAGGGAGGTAATGATTTGGGGGTTCGAATGCATAACGCATTTAAACTAGCTTTCGAAAAAGGGTATGATAGTGTGGTACTTATTGGAAGTGATTGTCTTGAATTAAGCACCAATGATATAGAAGAAGCATTTTTTTCGCTAGAAAAAAAAGATGTTATAGTTGGCCCTGCTAAAGATGGTGGTTATTACCTTTTGGGCATGAATAAATTATACCATCAACTTTTCGAAAATAAGACTTGGAGTTCCGAAAATGTGCTTTTGGATACATTGCTGGACATCGAAAATTTAAATCTAACCTATCAATTGTTAGATACGTTGTCCGATGTTGATTACGAACAAGATCTTAAAGAAATGGATGCTTGAAATGATTAAGTTAAGTATAATTATACCTGTGCTTAACGAAGAACAAAATCTTCAAATTTTTATTTGCAAAAGAGAACGAGTATAATTGTATCTAGTTGAAAATTCTTTTGACCATATTATATTTTTTAATCCTTTCATGCGTTTCTTCGTTTGGCCAATCGGGTTGTGGAATAGAAAACAAGCCCTTTGAAGCTGGCGAGTATTTGGAATATAATGTAACATATGATTGGGGCTTTGTTACATTAAATGCAGGAGAAGTAATTTTTGAAGTAAACACCGAGAAAAAATTCGGTAAAGATGTTTACCACATTGAAGGAACAGGTAGAACATACGAGAATTATGATTGGATGTATAAAGTCCGTGATAAATATGATACTTGGGTAGACACAACCGATCTAAGCCCAAATGAGTTTTGGAGAACAGCTGACGAAGGGGGAACAAAGTATTCTAACTATTACACTTTTGACAGAACAGTTGATTCTATTTATACCAAATCTACAGCACAGGATATAGACAAACTGGATACTCTGGCTTATGAAGACTGCCTGTTTGATGTGCTTTCTCTTGTTTATTATTGCAGAACAGTAAACTTCGATTCCCTGGAGATAAATAAAAAAGTGCCATTAGTACTAATTTTGGGTGGAGAGCGAACCGAAATTTTCATTCGCTATTTAGGTAAAGAAGTGCAGGAAGTTGAAGATGTAGGTAGTTTTAACACTATTAAATTTAGTGCTTTATTGGTTGAAGGTTCTATGTTTAGTGGGGGAGAGGATATGTATATATGGCTTACTGATGACAAGAATAGACTTCCGATTCGCGTGCAAGCAGAAATCTGGGTTGGCTCAGTTAATTCCGTCTTAAGATCATATAAAGGTCTCAAATATTCCGTAATTTCAAAAATTGAAGATTAGTGGCTGTCAAGGAAAGTAAACTGTGGTACTTGGGGCAGATTATTATCATGAAAGATTTTACAATTGCTCTAGATAAAGATGCTGCTAAACGAACAAAGTAATGGTTCATCAAAGGACTAAAAAGATAAAATAATCCGCATATTTGTTATTCCTAAAACTCTTTAATAGATCATTATCAATTACTTTTGTTGTATGAAATTAAGCAAGATAATATTTCTAATAATTACAATAGCGCTGCTTTTTGGATTCGGCTATATAAAAACCCAATCTAATCCTCAACAAACAAGAGGGGATAATCGTATTACGTCAAAAGTGATAAAGTCCAATGAGGAATGGAAAAGCATACTAACTCCAGAGGTTTATAATGTGACTCGTGAATCAGGCACAGAAAAGCCCTTTACTGGTAAATTATGGGACAATAAAACGCTGGGAGTTTATGGATGTGCATGTTGTGATTTAGTTCTATTCAATTCACCTACAAAATTCAAGTCAGGTACCGGTTGGCCAAGCTTTTATGCTCCAGCTTCCGATTCTTGCCTAGCTGCTTTTGATGACAATAGATATGGATGGGATAGGTCTGAGGTAATTTGTGCACGCTGTGATGCACATTTAGGACACGTTTTTGACGATGGACCTAATCCCACAGGATTAAGGTATTGCATCAATTCAGTGGCTTTAAATTTTATACCAACAAATAAATAAAATTCAAGATGTATCAATTAAGTGTATGCTTATTTTTGGCATTAATATCATGTTCTACAGTTACAGAACAAGAGATGAATATAGATACAACAAAAACTAATAAAGATGTGATTATGGAAAAAGCAACGTTTGGAGCGGGATGTTTTTGGTGTGTTGAGGCAATTTTCACTGAATTGAAGGGTGTAGTTTCAGTTGAACCAGGTTATGCTGGAGGTGCCACTGAAAACCCTACATATAAAGCTGTGTGTTCTGGAACTACTGGTCATGCTGAAGTAGCCCAAATCACATATGATCCATCTGTAATTACGTTTGATAAATTATTGTCAGTTTTTTGGAAAACGCATGACCCAACCACATTAAATAAACAAGGTGCAGATGAAGGCACACAATACCGTTCTGTTATATTCTTTCATACAGAAGAGCAAAAATCTTTAGCGGAAAAATATAAACAACAACTTTCAGAATCTGGTGCATGGGACAATCCGATTGTTACGGAAATTTCTGAATTAACGAAGTTTTATATCGCCGAGAATTATCATCGAGATTACTATGCAAATAACAAAGACAACCAGTATTGTCGGTATGTAATTCAGCCAAAGGTCGAAAAATTTAGAAAAGTTTTTGTTGAAGAATTAAAATAGGATATCCTATTGGATATTATCAGCAAGATTATGACTAGTATCAATTAATTCGATAGTCTTAACAGCACTATAAGCACTTACTTGTCCTTCCTCAACAAGCTTAATACGATAGATGTTATTCTCCGTGTTACTTAATTTATCAGTAAAATAGTAATTGACATCCCAATCAGATAAAATTCCTGTCTTTTTACTGAGAGAAATGTAGCTCCCAGAGCTATCCAATTTTTCAAGATAAATTGTATATGGAACTGTTTTGTTTTTCAATATTGTATGAATCATTACATTCTCTCCATTTTTTGCAATATGAAAATTGTTTACAGATTCAGTTTGGGCTGATGCGTTTGTGTTAATCAACAGTACCATAAATAATAATGCTAGAGTCATTGAAACAAGTGTTCTATTTGATTTCATTTGTGCTAGTTGGCTGTTAATTGTTTTCATATTTCAGATGTATTATTTACTCCACAAATATCCGAACAAGAAGTAGTAATTAATTCATGTGATTCCACCATTTATAAAAATAAGTCTATACACTTAGCTTACTACGTGTAAATACGTAGAGCTTATTATTCTAAAGAAATGTTTACGGTGAACGGGTAATTAAAATCAAATAGACGAAGAAATGATTGTATCTTGTTTAGTTAAAAAAAGTCTATTACAACCCTTCTGTTTAGTTTCCTTCCGTTAGGATTATCTTTTCCGTCTGGCATATTATTAGGCGCAGTAGGCTGCGTTTCGCCTATTCCTTTCGTAATAATTTCACTTGTAACCCCTTTATTTATAAGGTAATTTTTAACTGCATTAGCCCGATGTTTTGATAATTGAATGTTATAAGAATCAGAGCCTTTAGAATCAGTATGTCCTTCAATACAAAACCTATATTCTGGATGTATAGCAATATACTTAATAAGTTTATCAATGTCTGCTATGTATTTTGCATCTAACGAGCTCATATCAAACTCAAAATAGATGGTTAAGGTTAAAATGCTATCTATAGTGCTAAGGGGTACATCGCTTAATAGATTCATGTCGTGCTCTGTTTGCGTAACATTTTTAACAGCTTCAGAAATCAAACTTTGCGTTTTTTTAATTTGCATTTGTAATTCCTCATCAGAAACATCATAACCACTTTTAATATCATTTATTTCTAAAATATCGCTTTCTATTTCAGCTAAGACTACTTTTGTACTTAGTAATTCTGCATTTAAACTATCATTAGTGTTTAATTTACCTAATTGTACTGTTTTTATTAATGAAAGTTCTGTTTGTATAATTTGATTTTGAATATCTTCAATTGAGTAATCAAGTACTTCCGAAGAATCAATATTTTGAGTTACTTTCAGGAGCAATTCTTCGGTTTTTAACAATTGGATTTTAGTCTTTTCAAAAGACTCTTCATACGTAAGACCTGC
>Ga0209406_1000807_pt1 | contig 24060 bp, 19 predicted proteins | sample COGITO_mtgs_1204_FD_184808 | JGI IMG/M metagenome (GOLD analysis project Ga0209406, IMG submission 184808) | Pelagic marine microbial communities from North Sea - COGITO_mtgs_120426 (SPAdes) (version 2) | ecosystem: Environmental > Aquatic > Marine > Epipelagic ...
GTTTTGAATCATAGTTCAATCTTAAATACATGCTAATTTTAATTTCTCTAGGAGTCAAATTAGACGCTGACTTACACAATTTACTTGTAAAAGAGGGATAAGCCTTTGCAAATTCAAGTTCAAATATCAAATTAGTTTGCATGATTTTATTTTAAATAAATACAATTTATGTTTAAAATAATTACAGAACAAGCATGCAGTAGAAATGCAGTATTGCTTATTAGAACTTAGAAATACAATAAGCTTATTGGCAAAATCAAGTATTTTTTAAGTAATTAAAGACTAAGTAAGAAGGAATTTAAGTTTTGGTCCTTTTTAAGATTAAGCTTTTTAGATAGTCTGTATCGTTGACTTTCAACTGTTCGTAAGGATACTCCAGAGATGGTTGTAATTTCGTTAATTGAGATGTTCATTTTGATATACGAAGCGAGTCTTAAATCTGTTTGTGATAAGCTCGCCATAGCATTTAGTTTATTATAAAAATCAGGATAAACTTCAATAAACATTTTATCAAAATCACTGTAAGATTTTTCAGATTTAATGACTGAATTTAATTCTCTAGATATGCGATTAATCGATATTTCGCTATCAACTTTTTGAGAATTCACATCCTTCTGAATTTTTTTCAAATATTCATTTCTTTGAATGATGAAATTGGTTTTACTCATTAATTCTCTATTTTTTTCTCCTAGTTTAGATGAAATGGCTTTTTTCTCAATCTCTAATCGGTTTCCTTTTTCTTTTTGTAAATTATAATTAATTCGAATTGTAATCAGGGAGAAAAATAGTATAATAGAACAGATGATTAATATGTAGATATAGGTATTGTATTTTACTTTATTTTCATTTATTTCTTTTACAGTATTGGCCATTTGGATTTGAATCTCCAAATTGTTTAAGGTGCTAAAAATTTTTGAATTAGATGTTCCCGAAGAAATTAAAATTAATGAGTCTTTTATATTTAAAAGCTTCGAATCTTGCCCTTTATACTTGTAAATTTTTTCTAATACTTTGAAATTGTATTTTTTCTCAGTATCGTTCAAATTTTGAATTTTAAGATTTTCGTTAGCGACTCGCTCAGCCTCTTTAAAATTATCTAATCCCAGATAACATTCTGCTATTCTTGACCCTAGAGCATGAATCTCAGATGGGAATGCCTTTAAAATTTCTTTTGCCTTGAAAAGATAGTTAAGTGCCAAATCATATTTTTTCACAGATTGGTTATAGGCACCGTAAACCAGTTGCACATATCCCCAATTGCGAGTCAAAAGAGAATTGTCCTGCTTCTCATCAGCTAATTGATAAACGCTTTCAGCTTCTTTTAATTTATTTTGAGCTGTTAATTCATCTCCTTGTAATAATTTGACACTTATAAGTTGCGATAAAGAGAATAATATGTCTTCCTTTTTCTCTTTTTCAAGCCTTCTTTGGTAAATTTGATAATAAATTTCTTCGGCTTTTTTATAGTTCCCTTTCCTTTCTTCAATCAATCCAAGGTTTGAATTGGCGGTGTTTAGACCATAAAATTTAGCGTTTTTGTCTCCTATCTTTTCAAATAAACTCAGGGCCTGTTGATATTTTTCAGCAGCTTTTTTGTAATCTCTATTTTTAAGATAAATACTACCAATATTGAGAATTACCCAAGGTGGTTGATCTATATTTGGAAAGTTTTTATCACTCCTTGGAAGCGTAGTATAAATTTGAACCGAATTATTTAAATAGTTTAATGCACTTGCAAATAATCCCATTTCAATAAGGATTTCTCCTAAAAGTGCATACGTATTTTGTTTCTCTTTATCCGGTTTTCGTTTTGCAGTAAGTATATCATATTCAAGACCGAATTTTACTGCCAGAGTTGGATTTGTTGTTTTGTATTTTAAAATAGAGTCCCTCAGCTGTTTGCTGCTCTGGGCTGAAGCTAAATAGGAGCAAATAAAAAAAAGAAGAAAAACCCTTCTCATATAACATTATTTTTTTAAAAATAGGAATAAAATAATGCTTAGGATCAAAACCAGAAGAATCTGAATAAATTCCCTAAGATTCATCTTAACGTTTTTTTCTTTTTTAGATACTTTTTTTTGAGTTTTAAAAATTCTTCTTTAGATATTTTTTTTCCTCCTACAAACACAGAAGCTACTCCGGGCGGAAAATCGGAATCAAACAAATAATTATACATCATTTTTTTTTATATCTATTCTGTAAAAATAAAGCATAACTACTTTTTATAAATAGCAATGAATACTGCAAAAATACTGCATGCTTAAAAGTAAATTTTTATATAAAAAATCTCTTCGCACTTTTAAAGAAGTTGTCTGTTGCTAAAACCGAGGCAGATCGTGTAATAGAGCAGAGTGAGTTGTTTGCAGATACGTTAACTAAGAATATTCAGAAATGTATTTGAGTTGATACCTGTCGATTACAGGAACGCTCCGTTTTCTTCTTTCAAAAAGTAACGGAGTGCGGTAAGATAAAGTCAACTAAAAGATTATAACTTCATATATTCTACAACGATTTGACCCAAGTTCCAACTGGGGATATAATACGTAAACGGGCTCTGTACCAGAACTTCGTCGAAAATACGTTGTTGTAACACGGTAGAATTTCCCGTGATGATCGTTAATGAAAAAGCGCCCTGTTCTTTTACTTCGGCAAGGGTTTCATGCACCTTTTCAAGGGCTTCTTTGTGTCGGATGCCGTGGAGGTCAATACTTTGGATAGCAACTTTATTTTTGATTCAATACTTCAAAAATAATTAAAAAAAGCACGCTAGTTCTGGATTGTAGAAAGATAACGGTCAATATGCATTTGGTCTAAAGAATCCGAATCTCCGTACTGTTTTCGAAGTTCCGAAAGTCGCAGATGAAGATTTTCTTGTATTTCTTTGTACTCCGGATCGCCGTAGCGATTGTTCATCTCTGAAGGATCTTTTTCTAAATCGTACAATTCCCATTCATCAATATCGTAATAGAAATGCATAAGTTTGTAGCATTCCGTACGAACTCCGTAATGCCTTTTGACCATATGAACAGAGGGATATTCGTAATACGTGTAATAAATCGCATCTCGCCATCGTGATATTTTTTGATTGACCACATCGCGGAAAGATTCCCCCTGAATATCTTCGGGTACAGGAATACCCGCATAATCCAAAAAGGTAGGAGCAAAGTCTAAGTTTTGAATCATCTGATCTATTTTGACACCTGCTTTAATTTCTTTGGGATAGCGCATCAAAAGGGGAGTACGAAGCGATTCTTCGTACATAAAACGCTTGTCAAACCAACCGTGTTCCCCAAGATAAAACCCCTGGTCAGAGGTATAAACCACAATGGTGTTTTCTGTAAGTCCCTCTTGGTCGAGGTAGTCCAAAACTTCACCTACTCCGTCATCTACGGATTGGATGGTGCGTAGGTAATCTTTCAAATACCGATTGAATTTCCACAATGCCAGTTCTTTTCCCTTTAGATTTTGCGCTTTCATCGCTTCATTTTTTGGAGTATAGGCATTGAGCCAAGCTTCTTTTTGTTCTGGGGTAAAGCGTTTCAATTGATTTTCAAGACGGGTGGTTCTTCCGTTGGGATCGGTTAGCAATTTAAAATCATGTCCCCATCTTCCGTGCCCTCCATAGCCATAGGTGTTTTCAATTTGTTCATCTGTAGCTGCAATCAACATCTCTTGGGTTTTGGCTGCAGTTCCTCTGTTTTCGTAGGTATCAAAAAAATTGGCGGGTGGGTCAAAGGTTTTGTCGTCAAAAAGGGTGAGGTATTTTTCTTCGGGCTGCCAATTTCTGTGAGGTGCCTTTTGGTGGTAGAGCAATAGAAAGGGTTTGTTTTTATCGCGTTTCGTTTTGAGCCAGCCCAATGCCAAATCTGTAGTGATACTTGTGACATAACCTTGAATCCGCTCCGTAATTCCGTTGATGATAAAGTCAGGATTGTAATAATGTCCTTGCCCAGGTAAAACCGCAGAATAATCAAACCCTTGTGGCAAACCGCGCAAATGAATTTTCCCGACCAGTGCGGTTTGGTAACCTCCCTTTTGAAGCTGTTTTGCAAAGCTGTCTTGATCCCAATTAAAGTCTTGGATGTTATCTACTTTTCCGTTTATAAAACTGTGCTTCCCGGTCAACATCACCGCTCTACTGGGGGCACAAATGGAGTTGGTCACAAAGGCTTTTTCAAACAAAGCCCCTTCGGTTGCGATTCGATCAATATTGGGGGTATGGTTTAATTCCTGACCATAGGCACTGACCGCCTGAAAAGCGTGGTCATCGGACATGATGAATACTATGTTCGGCGGGGTCTCTTTGGGCGCTAAACAAGAGGAAAAAAGTAGGCTGGAGAGTACACCAAAAATAAGCGGTTTCATAAGAATGAACTTTGACGTTTTTTTAAAGATACACAATTCTAAAAAATCAATTCTGATATCCGAAACGCTTCAGTTGTTGGCTGTTGGAACGCCAATTTTTAGAAACCTTGACATAGAGTTCCAAATGAATTTTTTTTCCAAAGAAATTTTGCAAGGATTTTCGCGCACCAATTCCTACTTGTTTTAGCGCATTTCCTTTATGACCGATTAAAATCCCTTTTTGGGTTTCTCGCTCAACTAGTATAACAGATCGGATTTTAATGATTTTTGGACTTTCCTGAAATTCCTCTGTACTGACTTCTACCGAATAGGGAATCTCCTTCTCATAGCGCTGAAGGATTTGTTCTCGGATGGATTCATTAACAAAAAAACGCTCGGGCTTGTCCGTGAGTTGGTCTTTGGGAAAGTAGGGTGGAGAAAGCGGAAGCAATTCGATCATAAGTTCCAACAACTCTGGAATAAAAAAACCGGTGAGCGCAGAAATAGGGCAGACCTTTGCTTTTGGAAAGATGGATTGCCAATGGGCAACTGTCTTTTCAACCAATTCTTGACTAGAAAGATCTATTTTATTGATCAGAACAAATAAGGGAGCCTTGCTTTTTTTAATGCGTTCAAAAAGTTTTTCGTCTTTCAATTCCGTTTCCTCTACTGTAACCATATAGAGCAGCACATCTGCATCGACAAGGGCTTCTTTGACGAAATTCATCATTGAGCTTTGCATTTCGTAAGCCGGCTTGATGACCCCCGGAGTATCGGACAGCACCATTTGAAAATCAGGACCGTTTACAATTCCCAAAATGCGGTGCCTTGTGGTTTGGGCTTTTGAGGTAATAATCGACAGCTCAGTACCCACCAAAGCATTCATAAGGGTGGACTTGCCTACGTTGGGATTTCCAATGATGGAAATAAATCCAGAGTGATGTTCTTTTTTTTCTTCCAAGGATAAAATTAAGTTTCAAAGGTAGGGATAAAACTACCCTTCCAACAAGAGGAGGAATTTAAAAACTACTCACTCCATTATTTAACGAGAAAACAGCGAAAGGAAGCCTTGCCTGTTTTTATAAAAGGGGTAACGCAAAAGGAGATAACCCCTTTGCCAAAATAACTTTTTAGAAGCGTTCAAAGGCAATCTTGGGGGGATCAACATAATAATTTAACTACATTTTATTTACAAAATGTTATTTTGTATAGTACACATAACAAAAGGCTTCCAATTTTTAAAAAGCATTTTATTTTTTAGTAGCGAGGGCTGGACTCGAACCTGCGTCCGCCTCAGGCGGATAAGAGCCCGACTATTGGTTTACTAGTTTGGAGTAAATCCATTTTCTTCCGGCTCCAGATTTTAGAAACTTTTCTCTTTTTAAAGCCTCTTTTTTAAAACGAAAAACCTCCACATGAATCACTTCCCAAGGGCGGTATCTTCTGGTATAGCCTTTTGTTGCGAATTGATTGTGAGAATAAAACCGTTGAATGAGATTAGAGGTGTATCCAATGTAGATTTTATCAAACGAAAGACTTTTAAGAATGTAAACGACAAACATGATATTATGGTTTGGGACAAATAAAAAACCCTTCTTTTAGAAGGGTTTTTAGTAGCGAGGGCTGGACTCGAACCAGCGACCTTCGGGTTATGAGCCCGACGAGCTACCACTGCTCTACCTCGCGATAAGGACGACAAATTTACATATTAATCAGGTCTTGTGCAAAATCTTTCTACTTTAAATAAACCCCTTGATTTGAAAAGAGTATTTTTGCAACAAATCAAAACAATGGGCAGTATTGTAGCCATCGTAGGAAGACCAAACGTCGGAAAATCCACCTTCTTTAACAGAATGATTCAAAAGCGTGAAGCTATTGTAGATTCGATTAGTGGTGTTACTAGGGACCGTCATTACGGCAAGTCGGATTGGAATGGTAGGAACTTTACCTTGATCGATACTGGGGGATATGTAGAAGACAGTGACGATATTTTCCAAAAAGAGATTGACAAGCAAGTTAATCTTGCTATTGAAGAAGCAGATGCCATTATTTTTATGGTAGACGTTGCTGATGGAGTCACTGGTATGGACCAAACCATTGCCGAACTTTTACGACGTTCTCACAAACCGATTTACTTAGCCATAAACAAAGTAGATAATGCACTGCGAATCCAAGACACACCTGAATTTTATGCGCTTGGATTTAAACAATTTTATTCTCTTTCCAGCGTAAGTGGAAGTGGTACAGGTGAATTATTAGACGACTTAATCAAAGACTTACCCAAAGAAGAAGAACGCTTAGAAGACACCCTCCCCCGATTTGCAGTAGTAGGAAGGCCCAACGCAGGAAAGTCTTCGTTTATCAATGCATTAATTGGAGAAGACCGCTACATTGTAACTGATATTGCAGGCACCACAAGAGATAGTATTGATACAAAATACAATCGTTTTGGATTTGATTTTAATTTGGTGGATACCGCTGGGATTAGAAGGAAAGCTAAAGTCAAAGAAGACATTGAGTTTTATTCTGTAATGCGTTCTGTTCGCGCTATTGAACATGCAGATGTTTGTCTCTTGATTGTAGATGGAACCCGTGGTTTTGACGGACAAGTACAAAATATATTTTGGCTGGCTCACCGAAATAATAAAGGCGTCGTTATCTTGGTTAACAAATGGGATTTATTAGAAAAAGACACCCATGCCTCAAAAAAATACGAAGAGCGAATCCGAGAAGCTACCGCTCCTTTTACGGATGTCCCCATCATTTTCATCTCTTCATTTACCAAACAGCGCATTTTTAAAGCGGTTGAAACAGCTGTGGAGGTATATCAAAACAGAGCGCGGAGGATCCCCACCAAAGCCTTCAATAATGTAATGCTGCCTATAATAGAAAAGACTCCACCACCCTCCTATAAGGGGAAGTATGTAAAAATTAAGTTTTGTACCCAGCTACCGACACCGCACCCCCAATTTGCATTTTTCTGTAATTTACCCCAATATGTTAAGGATCCTTATCGAAGATTTTTAGAAAATAAACTTCGAGAACAATTTGATTTTGAGGGAGTCCCAATTCAAATCTTTTTCCGAAAAAAATAAGGCTATAAATTTTCTTTTAGCTGCTCTAAGGAAGCTTTTATTTTCTCAAGCTTGACAAGTAAAGCTTCTTTTGGAGCATCAGTAGCTTTGCGTTGTAATTGATTTTTGGCACCCTGAAGGGTCATGCCTTTTTCTTTGACTAAATGGTAAATAAATTGAATGGTCTGAACATTTTCAGGGGTGTATTTTCGGGTACCCCCATCCTTTTTCTTGGGTTGGATTTCTTTAAATTCTTTTTCCCAAAATCGAAGTAAAGAAGGCTTTACCTGAAATGCTTTTGCTACCTCACCAATGGAATAATACCGTTTTTCTGGAAGGTTTATATGCATTTTAGTCCAAAGATTGGTTTTCTTGTTTGGATTGGGTCAACAAGGCTTCAAATTCTTCTGGGGAAAGATTTCCGTAATAAAAATTCAAAGGATTAATTTTTTTGTTGTCTTTAATGATTTCGTAGTGTAAGTGGGGCCCTGCGGAACGCCCAGTATTTCCTACGTACCCAATGATATCCCCGCGTTTTACTTTTTGACCTCTTCTCACATTGTATTTCGACAGATGGGCATAAAGGCTGATATAGCCAAAACCGTGATCAATCCGAATGTGTTTTCCAAAGCCTGAAGAACGGCTGTCTGCACGTTTTACGACTCCATTACCTGTGGCATAAACTGGAGTTCCTCTTTTGGCGGTAAAGTCCATTCCGAAATGCATTTTTCGTGCTTTTGTAAATGGATCACTTCGATATCCAAAACCCGAAGCAATACGGGTAAGATCTTTATTTTTGACAGGTTGAATGGTTGGAATTGCTTCTATAAGCGCAGCTTTGTTTGCTGCCAAGCGTTCTATTTCATCTAAGGAACGGGACTGAACTACAGTTTGTTTTGTCAATATATCCAATCGTTTGGCCGTATTGATAACCAAATCTGAGTTGTCATAGCCTTCCAAATCTCTATAACGGTTCACCCCACCAAAACCTGCGCGACGTTGCTCCTCTGGGATGGGACTTGCTTCAAAATAAACCCGATACAGGTTGTTGTCTCGTTCTTCCACATTGGAAACAACTGCCTCAAGTTGTGTCAGTTTTTTATTTAAAATATCAAATTGTAATTCGTAATTTTTTAGTGTCCTTTTCTGGACGATTTCCGAAGGGGTATTGATTACATCCGAGTTTAGTAAAATCAAAAGACACGTTACTCCGAAAAAAAAGGAAGCGAGTACAAACAACACTATATTAGAAATTCGATTTTTACTAGTTGCCTTAACCGGACGGTAAGAAAGTGTCTCCTGGTCGTAATAGTATTTGACTTTACTCATAAAGTTTTATAAATTTTCACTTCTTTTGCATAGAATATTTTATGCGGCATCAAAGATACAAAATTTTGACAGCTTGGATTGTTAATAGGTCTTCTGGTGGTGGTAAAGTAGTTTCAATTACAAAAATAATTTGGAATGAGATCCGAACAAGTTAGACAACAGTTTTTAGATTTTTTTGCTTCTAAAACCCATAAAATTGTCCCCTCTGCACCGATGGTGATCAAAGATGATCCGACCTTGATGTTTACCAATGCAGGAATGAACCCCTTTAAAGAATATTTTTTAGGCAATGCCCAACCTGTTTCCAAGCGGATTGCGGATACTCAAAAATGTTTACGCGTATCGGGAAAGCACAATGATTTGGAAGAAGTGGGAATTGACACTTACCACCACACCTTTTTCGAAATGTTGGGGAATTGGAGTTTTGGAGATTATTTCAAAAAAGAAGCCATTGCTTGGGCTTGGGAATTGCTAACGGAAGTGTATAAAATAGACCCTGATAAACTGTATGTAACCATCTTTGAGGGAGCACCAGAGGAACAAATCGACAGAGATAAAGAGGCGTACCAACTTTGGAAAAAAATTCTTCCTGAAGAGCGTATCCTATTGGGGAACAAAAAAGATAATTTTTGGGAAATGGGCGATCAAGGACCCTGTGGGCCTTGTTCCGAGATTCATGTTGACATTCGTTCTGAAGAGGAACGCGCTCAAGTTTCAGGAGCTGATTTGGTCAATCAAGACCACCCTCAGGTCATCGAGGTTTGGAATTTAGTTTTTATTGAATTCAATAGAAAAGCCAATGGAAGTTTGGAACAACTCCCCGAAAAGCATATTGATACTGGCATGGGATTTGAACGCTTGTGTATGGTCTTACAAGGAAAGACCTCTAACTATGACACCGACGTTTTTACACCCCTTATCAGAGAAATTGAAACCCTAACAAATACAACCTATGGCGTGTCAGAAAAATCTGACAGAGCCCTCCGCGTAATTGCCGATCACCTGAGAACCGTTTACTTTGCTATTGCCGATGGGCAACTTCCAAGTAACACAGGAGCGGGCTATGTCATTCGAAGAATTTTGAGACGTGCCATTCGCTATGGATTTACTTTTTTAAATCAAAAAGAACCCTTTATCCATCTTTTAGTCAAAATCCTATCCCAACAAATGGGAGCTTCTTTTCCCGAACTGGTAAGAGAACAACAATTGGCATATAATGTGATCAAGGAAGAAGAAAACTCATTTCTAAAAACCTTAGATCAGGGATTGGTGCTTTTAGAATCCATACTAAAACAATCCAAAGGGAAGACTGTAGACGGTGCAAAAGCTTTTGAATTGTTTGACACCTTTGGTTTTCCTTTTGACCTTACCGCACTCATTGCCCACGAACGGGGCTTTACAGTAGATCAAGCGGGTTTTGATCAAGCGATGGATGCACAAAAATCAAGATCTCGAGCAGCAGCCGCTTCCAAAGCTGGAGATTGGGTAGTGCTCAGTGCATCAGAAAAGGAAGACTTTATTGGTTATGATCAATTGACTTCTAAAGTTCAGATTACGCAGTATCGAAAAATGACGACCTCCAAAGAGGGGGATTTTTTTCAATTGGTTTTTGATTCCACTCCTTTTTATCCAGAAGGGGGAGGTCAGGTAGGAGATAAAGGCTATTTGGAATCGTCCAATGGGGATGTTTTCTATATCCTAGATACTAAAAAAGAAAACAATTTAATTATTCATTATTGTAAAAATCTTCCAGAAAAATTAGAGGCAACCTACATGGCTGTGGTAGATCCTAAACAACGTCAACGCTCGTCTTCTAATCATACGGCAACCCACCTTATGCATCAGGCATTACGCTCTGTTCTGGGGAATCATGTCGAGCAAAAAGGCTCCATGGTTCATTCGGGAATGTTTCGTTTTGATTTTTCTCATTTTGCCAAAGTGTCTCAGGAAGAGCTCAAAGCAGTTGAGCAATTTGTAAACGCCCGCATTCAAGAAAAATTGCCCTTGGAGGAGCAGCGAAATACTCCTTTTGCTCAAGCCATCGAACAAGGAGCAATGGCGCTATTTGGTGAAAAATACGGAGAGGAAGTACGTACCATTCGCTTTGGACAATCCGTGGAACTCTGTGGTGGGACACACGTTGCCAACACTTCAGAAATATGGCATTTTAAGATCACCTCAGAAAGTGCCGTGGCCTCGGGAATCAGAAGAATCGAAGCCATCACAGGAGATGCTGCCAAAAACTATTTTGAAGAACAAACAGCACTCCTTGAAAATGTAAATCAGCTTTTAAAACAAGCACAAGACCCCTTGAAAGCCATTCAAAATTTGCAGTCAGAAAATGCAATTTTAAGAAAAGAATTGAATACCCTATCAAAGTTAAAAGCGCAAGTAGTAAAAGAGCAGTTGACTCAGGAAATACAAACGCTTTCAGGAATCCAATTTATTGCCAAAGAAGTGGATTTGGATGCTCAAGGAATGAAAGACCTCAGTTTTGAAATTGGTGCCAACTTGGACAAAGCGATCTTGATTTTGGGATCTCAAAAAACGGGAAAACCCTTACTGAGCTGTTATGTGTCTAAAATTTTAGTCGAAGAACAAGGAAAAGATGCGGGTAAAATCATTAGAGACTTAGGGAAGTACATCCAAGGTGGTGGTGGGGGTCAGCCCTTTTTCGCTACTGCGGGGGGAAAAAAAACCGAAGGAATATCCGAGGCGTTAGAAGCGGCGGAAAAAATTTGTTTTCCTTAATCTTAAGGTTCTAAATTAGGCGGGTAGTTTGCTACAATTTCTTCTACAAACAAAGCAATGCGTTCGTCCCTGTTTTTTGTGTTTTCAGTAATGCCTCCTCTACCTTTTCCTTGCCAAACCAACTGTTTGGTAGTAGCATCGATAATGTTCACATAGAGGGTTCCTTCCGTCTGCGAACTTACTGTGTTATAACTAGGCCCTCCCCAAAACCAAGGGTTGAAGCCCCAGCCCCAGCCGAAGTTGTTCCACGTATTGACATAAATTTTTTCTTTGGCTTGGGTTGTAAAACCGATCAAAAGATCAGGAGTTTCTGATTTTGACAGTCCTTTGCGACTCATTTGCGTATCGAGCGCCCTTAGAATACGACGCTTATCTAAATCGGAAATGTCAACTTTATCAATCTCCGGCTTGAAGTAAGCAAAGGTTTCATATCCAGAAAAATCAATATCTCGGTCAAAATCTGAATATACTCTTATGGACGAGCACGCCCCTAAAAATAAAAATGATAGAAGTAGTACAGTTGTTCTCATAGCTAAAGTGGCTTTTTACTAATTAAATATAAATCAAAAATAGTGCCGAAAAAATTAATTGCGTTTGGGATCGTATCCATACGGACAATGACGGCAATTGCTTTTACAACAATAACCGCGCTTTAGGTGATATTGCTCGGTAAAAACCTTATAGCCCTCAGGGGTTAAATAAAAGTCTCCTTCTTCCAGTGGAGGTAGTGAATCCAGTCTCAATTTATGTACTTTTAAACATGCAACTTTTTGACACATCCAAAAATAGTATAAATCAATCGATTGGTGTCATAGACGACCATTCAATTTACATAAAACGAGAGGATATGTTGCATCCTGTAGTTTCGGGGAATAAGTTTAGAAAGCTCAATTTTATTTTTCAGGAGATTGTGGCGCAGCAAATTGATGTTGCCCTTACTTTCGGAGGAGCGTTTTCAAATCACTTGGCAGCGACCGCTTGCGCAGGAAAATTAATGGGAATAAAAACCCTTGGAATCGTTCGTGGGGAAGAGTGGCAAAATAAAATTTCAGAAAGTAATACCTTATCGTATTGCGCGTCGATGGGAATGCAACTATACTGTATTTCAAGAAGTGCGTATGCGGAAAAAGAGGCTGCTGAAGAAGTTCAAGCGATTTTAAAACAGCACTCCAACTACCGCTTGATTCCCGAAGGAGGTACGGAAGCTCTGGCTGTGAGGGGATGCACTGAAATTCTCAACCCAAAAGATTCATCGTTTGACGTGATTTGTACGAGTGTAGGTACGGGAGGAACCCTCGCGGGTCTTGTTCAGGGAGCTTCTGAACAGCAAACCGTAATTGGATTTAACGCTTTAAAAAATCCTGAAGTGAATGTCTTTGTATCCAACCAAACGCAACAACGAAATTGGGAAATCAATGCGGACTATACTTTTGGGGGTTATGCCAAAATTACTCCAGCTCTCATTGACTTTATGAATACTTTTTATGAACAATATCAAATTCCTTTGGACCCAGTTTATACAGGGAAGATGCTTTTTGCTATTTTTGATCTGATTAAGAAAAAACAATGGCGTTGGGGGAAGCATATCTTAGCAATTCACACAGGAGGACTTCAGGGAGTTCCAGGGATGAATCGGCAGTTACAAAAAAAGAAGTTACCCATACTCAGCTATCAAAAATTCTTGCCTTAGGCTTTCTGTCCCTTCTCATCTGTTCATGCGGTAGCTCTCGAAAGGTAGTCATCCAACAAAAAAAATCGAAACCCCCTACGGAAGGAGTTGCAAAAGTCTCAAAAACCACTCCCTCGGGTAAAGAAAAAAAGAGTCTGAGTAATCGAGAAAAAATAGAACAATACATCAATCAATTCGGTCCCGTGGCCAAAGCAGAAATGAAGGCATACGGAATTCCGGCAAGCATTACCTTGGCGCAAGGAATTTTGGAATCGGGTATGGGATACGGATGTTTAGCTATAGAAGGCAACAACCATTTTGGAATTAAGTGTCATAAAGAATGGAACGGTAAACGTATCTATCATGACGACGATCGGAAAGGGGAATGTTTCCGTGTTTATAAAAACCCAGCAAACTCCTATAGAGACCACTCCTTATTTTTAAGAGACCGCTCTCGCTATGCCTTTCTTTTTGATATAAAAACCAGTAATTACAAAGCCTGGGCAAAAGGACTTAAAAAAGCAGGCTATGCCACCGACCCTAACTATCCTGATAAATTGATCAGCTTGATCGAACGATTTGACTTAACCCGTTTTGACAACAAAAAAAGAAAAGCTTCGAAAGAAGAAATACACATTTCCATTAAAAACCTGATTCATACTGTAAAAAAAGGAGACACTTTATACTCTCTTTCAAAATACTACAAGATTACCTTGGAGGAATTAATTGAAATCAATCAAATTTCAGATCAGACAATTTACTTAGGTCAGGAGTTAAAAATTCCAGCAAAAAACTAATTATGCGATATCAAAGAAGCAGCACCTTGTTTAAAGAAGCACAACAGGTCATCCCAGGAGGCGTAAACTCTCCCGTTCGTGCTTTTAAATCTGTAGGGGGGACCCCTATTTTTGTTGAAAAGGCAAAAGGTGCCTACCTCTACGATGTGGATGGGAATTCCTATTTGGATTATATTTCCAGTTGGGGTCCAATGATTTTAGGTCATGCTTTTGATCCTGTGATCGAGGCGGTGAAGGAACGCGCCGATCAGGGGACCTCTTTTGGGATCCCTACAGAACTGGAAACGGAAATCGCACGCTTGGCACTCCAGATGATTCCCAATATGGACAAAATCCGTTTTGTCAATTCTGGGACAGAAGCCTGTATGAGTGCGGTTCGTTTGGCTCGAGGTGCGACCCGAAGAGAAAAAATCATTAAATTCAAAGGGTGTTATCACGGTCACTCCGATGCTTTTCTTATCCAAGCCGGTAGTGGGGCGGTAACTTTTGGGAGCCCCAGTAGTCCTGGAGTAACGGCGGGAACAGCAAAAGATACGCTGTTGGCTGACTACAACAATTTGACAGAAGTAGAGCAGCTTTTCCAAGAGTACCCAGAAGAAATTGCGGCGATTATTGTAGAACCCGTGGCAGGGAATATGGGCTGTATTCCACCGGCAGAAGGATTTTTAGAAGGCTTGCGTGCTTTGTGTGACCAATACACTAGTTTACTCCTTTTTGATGAGGTCATGACAGGATTTCGTTTAGCAAAAGGAGGTGCCCAAGAACTCTTAGGGGTCAAAGCCGATATTGTTACGTACGGGAAGGTTTTAGGAGGAGGTCTACCTGTGGGCGCTTTTGCAGCCAAAAAAGAAATCATGAAACACTTAGCCCCAGAAGGACCTGTCTATCAGGCGGGAACCCTCAGTGGAAATCCCCTGGCAATGGCGGCTGGACTGGCAATGTTGCAAGCACTAGATGCAGACCCACTAATTTATACCCGCTTGGCAGAAAAAACCGAACGTCTAGAAATGGGATTGAATACCGTTCTTAAAAACAAAGGGATTCCCTATCAAATCAATCGACTCGGCTCAATGATTTCTCTTCATTTCACAGAGCAACCCGTCATCGATTTCGAAACGGCAGCTATGGGAGATAACGAACGATTCAATTTCTATTTCCACGGGATGTTAAATGAAGGAATTTACTTACCTCCAAGTGCCTTTGAAAGTTATTTTCTAAATGATGCCTTAAGCCTTGAAGATATTGACCAAACAGTCGATTCATTTCAAAAAGTGGCACAAAAACTTTAAAAAAACTATTTCAAGTTGGTAGCAAAAAAAAAGCGGGAAGTACTTCCCGCTTTTCTGTTTTTAGTTTCTTTTTCTTTTCGGTGCAGGATTTCTCCCTTCGTTCCGGTACATCCCTTTCGATTTGTGACGAGACCTTTCCGCGATACGTTTCCTCGGCATACGCTCCTTCCATTGGGCGTATTGTGCATCGTTCAGGATGGATTTCATTTCTTTTTGAAGTGCCAGTTGGGTGTCCATACGTTGCATCCTCATTTCATAGCGTTCATCAGAAGAAAGTTGGGTTGTTTTTTCTCCTCTTTTGGGACGTTCCGCTTGGTGTTTTTCTAGTACAGTTCGAACGGAAGCCATTTGATTTTCAGAAAGATCTAACGCCAGTTGCATTTTTTTGACGTGTAATTCCAAACGCTGCTTTTTAGTCAATACTTCTTTGGGCTGTGGGGCCTGAGCCAATACCATCAGGGGCAGGGCAAGGGCAAAAAGGAAATAAGTTGTTTTCATAGAATTAGTATTTAATTCTTCTTTTGATAAGTCAAAACAACTAAGGTTTAATTCCTTGGGATTACTTTAACACTTCTATAAACAACCCCTCTTTATTTTTGACAACCTGAACCACTTTTTTTTGACCGAGACCTTTGATGGCTTTGTCCCATTTTTTGTTGCTCAGTCCTGCCTTTTCTTTAATCGCTGTCAACACAGCAGGGTGGGTCTCTTTGATGTGTTGTAATACCATTTTTTCTTCCTCGGTAAGCTCCACCGTTTTTTGTTCGGGCTTCATTTGAGGGAAAAATAAGACTTCTTGAATGGAGCTGTTGTTGGTCATCAACATAACCAAACGATCGATTCCAATTCCAATCCCTGAAGTAGGGGGCATACCGTATTCCAAAGCACGAAGAAAATCTTGATCGATAAACATGGCTTCGTCGTCCCCTTTTTCACTCAAGGCGAGTTGGGCCTCAAAACGTTCCCTTTGGTCGATCGGGTCGTTCAATTCAGAATAGGCATTAGCAAGTTCTTTACCGTTGACCATCAACTCAAAACGTTCGGTAAGTTTTTCATTGGTTCGGTGTTCTTTGGTAAGTGGGCTCATGGACTTGGGATAGTTCGTGATAAAGGTGGGTTGGATGAAGTGGTGCTCACATTTTTCTCCAAAAATTTCATCGATCAATTTTCCTTCTCCCATGGTCTCGTTTACTTCAATGCCAAGTTCTGTTGCTGTTTTTCTGAGCTCTTCCTCGTTCATTTGAGAAACATCCACCCCTGTATGGGTCTTGATGGCCTCTAGAATGGGAACTCGAGGATAGGGTGCTTTAAAATTTATTTTGTGATCTCCCACCTCAACTTCTGTCCCATGATGTACTTCCTGAGCAATCCGTTCCAAGAGGCTTTCGGTGGTTTCCATCATCCAGAAATAGTCTTTATAAGCCACGTACAACTCCATTACGGTAAACTCCGGGTTGTGGGTGCGGTCCATCCCTTCGTTTCGAAAATCTTTTGCAAACTCAAAGACCCCTTCAAAACCTCCTACAATAAGTCTTTTTAAATAAAGCTCATTGGCAATGCGCAGGTATAATTTTGTGTTGAGTGCATTGTGATGGGTTACAAAAGGGCGTGCTGCGGCGCCACCGGGTATGGGTTGTAAAATAGGGGTTTCTACTTCCAGATACCCTTTTTCAGTTAAAAAATCTCGAATGGTGGTTGTGATTTTTGAACGTTGGAGGAATGTATTTTTAACCTGAGGATTGACAATCAAATCCACATAGCGTTGGCGGTAGCGCAACTCCGGATCATTGAAAGCGTCGTAGAGATTCCCTTCCGCATCTGTTTTAGGAAGGGGTAGTGGGCGAAGGGATTTGTTGAGTACTGTAAAGTGGGAAACTTTCACCGTTTGTTGACCTACCTGTGTAGTAAAAAGAGTTCCTTCCAGCCCGATGATATCCCCGATGTCTAGTAGTTTTTTATACACCTCGTTGTAGAGGGATTTGTCTTCGCCAGGACAGATTTCGTCTCGGTTAAAATAAAGTTGGATACGTCCAGTGCTGTCTAGCAATTCAGCAAAACTGGCACTTCCTTGAATTCTTCTCGACATCAAACGCCCGGCAAGAATAACCTTTTTTCCCTCTTTGTACTGTTTTGGAAGATTTCCCGCGAAGAAGTCTACATGAAACTGTGCTGCGGGGTAGGGATTGATCCCCCTTTTTCGAAGTCCTTCTAATTTTTCTCTGCGTATGAGTTCCTGCTCGGAAAGCTTTGCCATGGCATTAAATTTGATGCAAAGATACGCAGACTGTAAAAATCTAGGGACTCAAATTTTATATCTTTACCCCCACAATTAATCACATGAGTTTTTTTCGCGTTTTACTTTCCATTTTGTTTCCACCACTCGCAGTCATTGACCAAGGGTGCGGTTCGGTTTTGATCGTATTTATTTTAACCCTCTGCGGATGGGTTCCTGGAGTGATTGCCGCTTTGGTGATTTTAAATAATCCCGGGCGATGGGGTTTTAACAGCTAGGAAGAAATGACCCAAAAAAACAAAACCATCCAACTTATTGAATTGGGGCTAAAATCCTATCAAGAAGCACTAGCCGTTCAAGAAAAATTATTCAATCAAACGATTGCGATCAAAAGAGCCAATAGAAACCAGCAACAGCAAACTCGCACTGAAAATTACTTGTTGTGGGTAGAGCATACTCCTGTCATCACCTTGGGGAAAAGTGGAAAAAGTGAGCATTTGCTTTTAGATGAAAATCAATTAAAGAAGGAGGGAATAGAATACCATCCCACCAATCGGGGTGGAGACATAACTTTCCACGGTCCTGGGCAACTTGTGGGGTATCCCATTTTAGATTTGGACAATTTTTTTACAGACATCCACAAATACCTTCGTTTTTTGGAAGAAGCCATTATCTTGACTCTAGAGGAATACGGATTAAAAGGCGCACGTAGTGACGGTGAAACTGGAGTTTGGTTGGATGTGGAAACTCCTTTTGCTCGAAAAATTTGCGCTATGGGTGTCAAAGCCAGCCGCTGGGTGACCATGCATGGTTTTGCTTTGAATATCAATACGGATTTGTCTTATTTTGAATACATCGTCCCTTGTGGAATTCAAGGAAAAGCAGTTACCTCTCTGGAAAAAGAATTAGGGCGAAACGTTCCTTTTGAGGAAGTAAAGACCAAATTAAAAGTACACTTTGCACATCTTTTTGAGGCGGAAATGCAACAAGAAGAACTTTAGTTAATCTGATAAATCAACAACCCTTCATCCTCCGACTGTACGACCATTTCGACCGCCTTATCATTGTCTGCATTGCTTAGAGTGCTTTCAGAGCTTCCATAAACTGGGAAACCACCCACTGCTGTTCCATTGCTGTAAAAAGCATAGACTTTTTGAGCATCTAGATCGGTTAGGGTCACGTAGATAACATTATTGATGTAATGAATTTTTGGAGCGGTATAGTTCCCAAAAGGAAGAACCACAGGAATGCCTTTGATGACCAATTTGTTTTCTGAAAGAGTTACAAGGGATTTGCTGGTCATATCAACTTGATGCCCCGGCCGAAGACCGAGAGGACTTTCCGTAAGGTTTCCTTTGGTGTCAATTTGCAAAAGAGCTCCCTCTTGGTTTGTGGTAGCAAAGGTGTTACGATGTGCAAAAATAGGATTTGAAGAAGTATTTACGGCGCCTTTCAGTTGTATCCGGTCTTTTCCTTGCCGATTTACAATACGTACTTGCCCAGCGATATCTTGCAATAGAATATAATCTTTGTTTCCAAAACGGATGTGTTTCGGAGGGTTTTGGAGTGGTTGTTTTAGCGTATTCAGCTTGAATCCAGAAACACGTCTACCTCGGTTGTCATACATTTCCACTTTTTTTCCGTTGCTTAGAAGAAAACGATAATTGCGGTTGAAGTCATAATCAAAAACTGCTAGATGATGAGGCGCTTCCGAGTTAATTTTTTTATCGAAAGGTGGAACTACTTTTCCGTTTCGGTCTAAAATCATAAAACGATCTGGCGTTCTAAATGCCATTTGCAAACGTCTGTTTTTATACAAATCCACCTGTTCAATTTTTCCAACAATGGGTCCGGAAAGTTGTTTTTTCCAAAACAGGGTACCCGTATTGGAGAAAAGGTACAACACATTATTAATGTCTTGAACTACCACATCTTGGGTCTTGTTTCGGTGGTTTTTGATCCACTGTGGGGCTCGTGCTAAAGGCGCATCAAGCGTAAAGCTGTACTGACTGACAACACTGTTTTTTTGTTGTTTAGGATTGTCGCGTTGTGCAGTAAACCGACTTTGGACAAAGCGCGCTTCGGCAATTCCTTGCAGTGCAACCAGAGGATACTCCTTTAGTTTTACAGAATCCCATTCCGCTTCTTTTTCAGGGAGGTTTTCTTTCCACTGGTTTTTTAGGTTGGCCGTATTACCCACCCAAAGGAAGGTACTGCGATCTGCCAAATCCTCTTGAAGGCTTTTAAAGTTAAAATTATTGGCAAGGGTATTCCCATCCAAATAGCTTCCTATGAGTTGCTTGAGATAGGCTTTGTCTTGGGTGTAAATTAAAAAGTCTTCTATCAGGGCAACATAGTTAGGATTAAAGGCGGCACCGAAGGCTTTCAAAAAGTAGAGAAGGTCTTTGGGAAAGTTTACTTGGGAAATGGAGATACCTCTGTACGAGTCTTCTGGGGTTTGGTCTGAAAATAAGATCGGAGGAATCGCCTCCGAATTGGTTATATGGAAATACAGGGCTTTATTTAATTTTGTTTTCAGCAATGCAATTTCATCCACCCCGCTCAAGGCGTCAAAATTAATTTCCTGCAAAGCAATGTTTTTATAGCGACTGTATTTTTTAAAATTAGTCTCCAGGGATTTGTAATCACTTACTGCCAGGGTAAGGTAGCTGTCAAAACTTTGAGGGACACAATCGGGACTCAAGAGGGGTTGAGGTTCCAGTCCTTTTAAAAAAGTCAGTTTATCGGGAATAGAATCATTGATAAAACTCACTCCGTCCAGGGTAAAAGGATCTTTTTTGGTGTTGAAATCAAACGAAAACCAGGTACTCCCTAGAAAAGGAAAGAGCTCAGTCTTAGGAAAAAAACGATCCATCAGTTCTCTGACGTCATGATGCAGATAAAGATTTAGAGGCGCATTGGGATCACTTACATCGGCCAGTTGAAAAAAGCGGTTGTCTTGAATTCCCTTTTTTTGGTCTTGAATATTACGAATGCTGTTTTCGAGAACCAGCTGAGAGCTGCTGATTAAATAAATGTCTTTAACTCGAGCTTTAAAAATTTTTTGAGTTCCCTCTTCTTCCACTTGTACAGGGATAGAGTTGTAAGTAAAAGATTCTTTGGAATTGTCAAGTTGGGTCAGACTATCAGTTGGGGATGCTTTGTAAATAAAAGAGGCTGCCAGGGCTGCTTTTCCCTCTGGGGTAATGCAGAGCAGGGCATTTGGATCAAAGGACTCAGGAAGTACGGCTTTGATTTCTTTATAAAAGTCGTCGTTCAATTCAAAAATAGGTTCTATAAAAGGGAGGTTGGACAGTGCACTCCTCAGCATGTTTTGATCATTGACTTGAAATACAGCAAGGGTGTTTTGTGGAACACATTCCAACAGGTTTACGGTTTCTTTTTTTTCGACGCTACAGCCGAAAAAAATCAAACAACTCAATAGTAAAATGGGATATCGCATAACTGATTTCAAAATTAAAAAACTCTAGAGGCTGTTTCTTTAAAATTTTGAAATGTTATTAACTATCTCATGAACGAGTTTTCAATCAAAATCCATTTCGAGTTGCCGAGGTAGGAGTTGAAAGGACTTTCTGTGGTGCAAAGTGCAGCCGAGTTTTTGAATGGCGGATCGATGGGTTGAGGTTGGATAGCCTTTGTTTTTCTCCCAACCGTAAGCGGGAAACTCGGCACTAATTTTTTTCATGTAGTCATCGCGATGGGTTTTTGCCAAAACAGAGGCTGCGGCAATATTTTGAAATTTACCATCTCCTTTTACAATACATTGGTGTGGAATTCCTTTAAAAGAGGAAAATTTGTTTCCATCTACAAGGATGTATTCAGGGGTTTTTTGAAGCTGTTCCAGCGCCAGGTGCATGGCTTTGATGGAGGCCTTTAAAATATTGATTTGATCAATTTCATCCTGAAAAACATGGGCCACGCCAAAAGCGAGGGCTTGTTGTTCTATTAAAGGGCGTAAGTTGTCTCGCTGTTTTTCAGTAAGTTTTTTGGAATCGTTGAGCAGTGGCAGCTCGACGTCAGGTGGCAGGATCACTGCAGCGGCGGTGACGGGCCCTGCCAAACACCCTCTGCCTGCTTCATCTGTTCCCGCTTCTACAAAATTTGTCAGTTGTACACTAAGCATCAATAGGAATCAAATTTTATGTTTTATACCCTATCACAAGTTACATCCATTTATTATAACTTCGCAAACAAATCACACTCGGCATGCGTATCCCCCATTTTGTTCTCCTTTTACTCTTAAAGCAAGCGCTTTGGAGTCAGCAAGAAGAGCTGCCTGTAAAAGACACAATCCCATCAATTCAAGAAGTCGATTTAAAAATAAAAGACACTTTAAAAAAGAAAGATCTAACTCTATTAGAGGAACAAAAAGAAACTCCCTCAGAAGACGAAAATAAGAAACCCCCTAAAAAGAAACGCTATATTCCCTACATCAAGTCAATGGATGAGGTTACTGTTTCGGATTATAAAATCATGTATTTGGATGGGACCGAAAAGGTGGTGGACACCTCGCTCTCCTTGGAAGGGGAATACACCTTTAATTTTTTGAGGGAAGACTACTTTGAATACTTACCTCTTCCCAATATGGGAGAGGGGTTTAACAAGCTGGGATATAATTTTCACGACCAACCTTTTACCCCTCAAATGGGGGCACGGGTTAAACACTTTGGGTATTTCGAAAAAGAAGATGTTCCTTATTATGAAGCCCCTTCAGCTTATACCGAATTGTTTTTTAAATCAACGTTTCAGCAAGGGCAGTTTTTAGATACTTCGTTGGCCATTAATACCTCTCCCAAATTCAATATTGCCGTTTCTTTTCGCGGCTTTCGTTCTTTGGGGAAATACGTATCCGCTTTGAGTCGCTCCCGACAGTTTCGATTGAGCACACAATATCAGACCTTCAATCAAAGATATCGCTTGCGTATGCACCAAACCACACAATCTTTGGAAAATGAAGTGAATGGTGGATTGACCAACGACTCCGTATATTTTTTTGAAAATGCACCGAATTATGTTGAGGCAGACGAGTCTGGGAATCCTGTCCTAGATGAAGATGGAAATGAACAAATTGTTTTTTACGACGGGTTTTTAGACCGCAATCGTCTGGGAACACAAATTCAAGCAGACAACGTCTTGGAAGGAAAACGGTACTTTATGGAACACCGCTATCAAATGTTGCCCTTAGCGAAAGACACCACCGTCTATAAAATGGCGGTAGGCTATTCGGCCAGTTTGGAAAACAAAAAATACAAGTTCAACCAGAATCGTCCTGGGGCCTATTTTTTCGAAAATTACGAGGTCTCCAATGTTCGTGATAGTACTTCGTTCAATACTTTGGAAAATAAACTTTACATAAAATACAAAGACAAAGCGCTGGGGCAATTCCAATTAGATCTGTACCACCACAATTGGGATTACACATTAGGGCCTAATGAATACGAAAAAGACACGCTACTTTCCAATCAAATAAAAGCCTCACAGTTAGCTGCTCAAGCACGTTGGCAAAAAGAATTGTTTGGGGTTACTACTAGTGCCATGGGGTATCAGTCGTTAAATAAAGACTACGCTACTCAGGCTTTTACTTTGGATATAAAACGTCCTCTCGTGAAAGATATTTTATTGGGAGCTTCATATAAGTACCGCTCACAACCTTTGAACTTCAATTTTTATTTGGCAGAAAGTGATTATAAAATGTACAATTGGGACAATACCCATTTAGAAAATCAACAATTTAATACCCGTTCTGTTTTTATCTCACATCCCAAATGGGGTAGAATACAAGGCGAATGGACGTCGATAGACAATTTCACCTTCTTAAATAATACGACACGGCTAAGAGATTTGAATAAAAAGTTCAGTGTAGAGGTGCTTCAAACCGATAAAAAAATAGACTATTTCAAGGCGAGATTGGACCAAAGAATTGATTTTGGAAATTTTTCTTGGGTCAATAATGTACAATACCAAAAAGTAAATCAGGAAGAAGATCCAGATGCAATACTTAGTGGACCTATAGCTTTAAACGTTCCCGAATGGTTAATCCGAAGCACCTTAATGCTAACTTCCTCTATATTTAATAAAGCCTTATTTTTTCAAACGGGAGCCACCTTTGTTTTTTTTACAGATTACTACTCCGATCAGTACAATCCTCTATTGGCAGAGTTTGTGACCCAAAACAATACCAAGATTGGAGAATATCCACGGGTGGATTTTTTCTTTAATGCAAAAATTAAAAGTTCGCGTATCTTTTTAAAACTAGAAAATATATCCGCTCCCATAGAGCATTTGATTGATGTTGACACTCCTTACGATTACTACGCGGCCCCTTTCGTCCCTTATCGGGATTTTTCCATCCGTTTTGGTTTGATCTGGAACTTTTTTGAGTAATATAATTACTTGATTGTCAACGTATAAGTAAGTAAGTGAATTCTTTCAAAAAATTAATTAAAAACCCCTTGAAAGAATTAAAAAGGGTTTTATATTTGCATCCGCTAAAAAGGTCAAAGAGTTATTTTTTTGGGATTTTTAGTTTAAGTTCATTGAAAGAATAAAAATA
>Ga0209406_1000808_pt1 | contig 24059 bp, 16 predicted proteins | sample COGITO_mtgs_1204_FD_184808 | JGI IMG/M metagenome (GOLD analysis project Ga0209406, IMG submission 184808) | Pelagic marine microbial communities from North Sea - COGITO_mtgs_120426 (SPAdes) (version 2) | ecosystem: Environmental > Aquatic > Marine > Epipelagic ...
TTGCACCAAGCTCATTCACGAATACTTTTTTTGCTTCCATTATATTATCGATGTATGCGTAGTTTCCGTTTCCTTTATCTGCAATGGTTTCCATTTTTGAGTCTTTATAGTTGCCCATTCCAAAACCAAGGACGGTTAAAAAGACACCAGATTTGCGTTTTTCTTCAATTAGTTTCTCCATGTCGTTATCACTAGTTGCGCCAACATTAAAGTCGCCATCTGTAGCTAGAATAACTCTATTGTTGCCAACTTTGGAAAAGTTGTCTAAGGCGATTTTGTATGCAAGATTTATTCCTGCTCCACCAGCTGTCGAACCACCAGATTGAAGTTTTTCAAGAGCACCTAATATTTTGCCTTTTTCTTTTCCTGAAGTTGATTCTAATACACATCCAGCGGCGCCAGCATATACAACAATGGCTACTCTGTCTTCAGGACGTAATTGGTCAACCAATAATGCAAAACTCTTTTTGAGTAATGGTAATTTATTATAGCTACCCATGCTTCCCGATACATCGATAAGAAATACTAAATTGCTTGGAGGAAGATTGTCGGTACTAATCTTTTTGCCTTGCAAACCGATGTGCACAAGTTTATGTTGCTCATTCCATGGGCAATCAGAAACTTCGGTAGATATCGAAAATGGATTATTTCCTTTTGGACTTGGATAATCATAAGAGAAATAATTAATCAATTCTTCCACACGAACTGCATCTTTTTGCGGAGCATATCCTTGGTTGATCATTCGTCTTACGTTTGAATAAGAGGCAGCATCAACATCAATCGAAAATGTTGATAATGGGTCTTTCATCGAATATTTAAATTCATTCTCGGAATTCTCGCTATATGATTCGTTTGCCATTGCTTTGTCATCCCAACCGTATGATGGAGATGAGGCATAGCCAACAGTGTATCCCCAAGTTGCTGTTTGAGTAATGTTATTGGAGTTACGGTTAGGTGCTTTTTTCATATCACTACTGTAAATTTTGATTGCTGATTCGATTCTCAATTCTTCTGCTTCAGCTGCGTCTTCAGATAAATTGTATTGAACTATTTCGAGTTGGTCTAATTCAATAGTCTTGGGACGTAATGAAATAGATAATGATGTTACATTATCAGTTTTAATAATGATGTTGCTATTGCTGTAGTTTTCGAAACCAATAAATCGGACAGCAATTGAATAAGTGCCAGGATTAAGATCTGGCACCTCAAATTTGCCATCAAAATTTGAAGTTAGGCTTATCGTTTGATGCAACGAATCAACTAGAAAAATTGCAGCGAATGGTATTGCTTCTCCGGCATCATGTTCAGTAATAATTCCTTTTAGGGTTCCGTTTTCGGGTGCTGTACTTGATGCAGTATTAAAAAATACACCAGCGCCAAGTGCCATGCTTGCAGTAATTAGTGTGATAGTTTTCATAATCGTAAAATTTAGTTTAACAATGGATTTAGTAGTTAGATGCTTAGAATTGTGATATTCCATAAATGGATAGAAAAGAAATTCTATCTTTAGCATCAGAATGAAGCGGGTGCTAGTTATTATGGTTGTTGCGGCAACTCTTTTTGTTGTTGGTCACTCAACTTCATACTCATGGGGTTTTTATGCCCATAAAAAAATAAATAGGTTATCGGTTTTTACACTTCCTCCCGATATGATTGTCTTCTATAAAAAACACATTGAATTCGTTACAGAACATGCTGTTGATCCTGATAAACGGAGATACGCAGTTGATGGTGAAGCACCTCGGCATTTTATTGATATAGATCATTATAGTGAAGAAGACCCATTTGGTGTTATGCCAAGAAAATGGGATGATGCCATCGAAAAATATTCTGAAGACACAATACAAGAGTATGGAATTGTGCCTTGGCATTTAGAGGTCATGTTAGGGAGGTTCGAGGGCATTTAAAGATCAAGATTTAGATAGAATCTTAAAATATTCATCAGATTTTGGACATTATATTGGTGATGCTCATGTTCCGCTGCATACAACAGAGAATTACAATGGGCAGATGACGAATCAAAAAGGAATTCATGGCTTCTGGGAATCTCGTTTACCCGAGTTATTCTCAGAAGATTATGAATTTTGGGTTGGTAAGGCTAGATATATTGATGACCCAAGAGATTATTTTTGGACTACAATAGAACAAAGTCATGCGGCATTAGATTCTGTTCTTGATTTTGAAAGAGCGTTGAATGAGAAGTTTCCTCAGGATCAGAAGTATAATTATGAAACAAGAGGAACTACAACTATGAAACAATATTCTCGTGAATATTCAGCGGAATTTCATGTAATGATGGATGGGATGGTTGAGCGAAGAATGAAGCGAGCGATTATAACAATTGGAAGTATGTGGTATACAGCATGGGTAAATGCTGGTCAGCCAGATTTGGAGCATTTAGGAGAAGATGTTTCAGACGAGCTTATGAACGAACTTAAAAAGGAAGATGATGAATATCGAAATGGGAAGATTAAGGGGCGTGAGCACGGGCATTAAATTAGTAGCCTTAATTTTTGCAACTTCAATTACTTCTTGTCTAGATGATGGAAATGATTTCAATTATAGCAAAGTACCCGTTTTTTCCAAAGAAGGTAATATAAATTGTATAATTGAAATTCCGGCAGGCACAAACCATAAAATAGAATACGATTACGCTTCTAATTCTTTTCCCTGCAAACAGCGTGGTGGTGAGGCTAGAATTGTTCAGTTTATGCCTTACCCAGCGAATTACGGTTTCGTTCCATCAACATTAATGGATAAGGAAAGAGGTGGTGACGGTGATGCACTTGATGTATTCGTTATCGCTTCCGCCATTGAAACAGCTACAGTTGTTGAATGCAAAATAGTAGGAGTTTGTAAATTACTAGATGCTGGCGAGCAGGATGACAAATTAATCGCTATTCCAATTGCCGAGTCACTGCAAATTGTAAAAGGAAATTCTGTTTCTCAAATGGATTCTGCAGCTCTCGAAATAATAAAAACGTGGCTGCTAAATTATAGTTCCGATGAAATGATTTTCCAAGGTTGGGGAGAATCTGAAGAAGCAAAAGATATTATTGAAAAGTGGAGGAAGGGGTAGTTACTTCTTACTAGCCTTCTTTGCTTTTTTCTCGGCTTTCGTTTTCTTTTCCCCGAAACGAACACCCATACTTACTTCGCCATTTAGATAAAACATGCTCAATGTAGAATTATCAGAGTACGAATAAGAAATTTCTTCAGTAGTATTTATTTTATAAACCCCTTTGGGTTTTATCTGTGTTCTGTCCATTTCAGCAGACCATACAACACGCATAAAGAAATTATCTTGGTTGTAGCTGATGGCATTTTTGTAGGCAAAGTAAAAAGGGAGTTTCAAATGAGCGTTGTTCAGAAAACTTGGATTTGAACGTGTATGTTCCTCATAACCCAAAAGCTGAATGCCTGCACCCACCAAAATGATTGGTGTAAAGCTGAAATATCCCTTTACCCATGAGTAGCCAGCACCTAGAGCTAAATATGTGGTGTTGTATGTTATTTTATTAAAACCTGGTTCGGATAATTTTCTATGCAAAAGAGAGTGGGAATCGGGGATAATTGGACTATCATATTTAATTTTGGTATAGCGGTCTCCAACTCTAAGCATAAAAGAACCAGCACTTTTTTTCATTCGCTCTGTTTGTGAAAACCCTGCGTTAATAGAAAAGTCTTTTTTGAATGCTACTGTTGTGTGAAAACCTATAGAATAATAATTTAAATCAGGTAACTGTGTCCTCGCTCCATCTGTTATCGGAACGATAGGTGTGTCATAAGCATTAGCAAGATAAAAGCCTCTATAATTAATATAGTCGAAATATAACCCTATATATCTTGTTTGGATGTTGATACCAATATTTTGATAATCTGTTTCCCCAAGGTTTGTTGTCTTCTCTTCACTTACTGGTAATCGATGCATATAAGTCAAAACAACCCCACCAAGTTTTATTTGGCCACCGGCACTGCCCCAAACATTAGGTCGGTAATTTAGGGGTGTTCCAGCACCAGCTTTATCTCTTATTTGTAGGTTGTTCGATTGCAATGAGTACGCTGGTCGTACCATGAAATTCTTATTGATAAAGTGAATGTTTTTAAGCCTCTTTTTTTTCTTCTCTTCTTTGGTTAATTTAGGCTTTTCTTCCTTCTTTTTTATTTCTGATTCTTGCGCAATAACACTAAACGAAACGGAGATAATTACAGATAAAAGAAAACATCGAACAAAACTCATTTTTTCTACTTTTGCAGCAAATATACGACTTGGGTTAATACGTCTGTAAACCCAATGTTTTATAGTTATTAGTAGCCATTTGTTAATGACTCGAAAGGAAGTACATAGCGATAAGTTTATTCAGTTGAAATGCTGTGTGCTTATTCCTACCTACAATAACGAAAAAACACTCAAACAAGTTGTAGAGAGTTGTCAAGAATATACTTCTAACGTTTTGGTGGTTAATGATGGTTCTACAGATTCGACTGATGATATTTTAAATTCAATTAACGATATTGAGGTCGTTTCTTACACTGCTAATCGCGGAAAAGGAAATGCGATGAAGGCAGGGTTTAAAAAAGCTGAGGAATTGGGTTATGATTATGCAATTACAATTGACTCAGACGGACAGCATCTTGCAAAGGATTTACCAAAATTTTTGGATAAAATTGAAGAACAACCTAATTCAATAATTGTAGGAGCTAGAAATATGAACCAAGATCATATACCTGAAGGAAGTCAATTTGGACATAAATTCTCTAACTTCTGGTATTGGGCAGAGACAGGAATAAAACTTCCCGATACTCAGTCAGGCTATCGCTTATACCCAGTGAAATGGATGAATGAAACGAATTTTTTTACTGGGCGGTACGAGTTTGAAGTAGAGAATATCGTTAAAGCGGCTTGGCGAAGGATGAATGTTACTTCTGTTCCTGTTGATGTAATCTATCAAGAAGGAGATGAACGAGTAACACATTTTAGGAAGTGGGATTTTTATCGATTCTCGTTGCTGAACACCTACTTAGTATTTTTGGCTTTATTGATTCATCATCCAATTCGATTGATTCGTGGGATGAACGCTAAAAACCTGAAACGTATTTATAAGGAGGAAATTATTGCTTCAAATGAGACTAACGCGGTAAAGGCAATTTCAGTGGGGTTTGGCTTTTTTATGGGAATTATTCCGTTATGGGGGTTTCAGTTTGCTTTAGCCATCGCAGGTGCTGTTGCGATGAAATGGAACAAGGTTATAGTAGGCTTAACGGCCCAGATTAGTATACCGCCCTTAATTCCGTTTGTATTGATTTTTAGTAAAATGACCGGTGAAATTTGTTTCGGAACCTTTGTTAGTTTTTCTGAAACGCTGAGCGGAGCGCATAATTTGGCAACAAATTTTAACAAAAATGGATATGATGCTTTTTCAGGGTTTTTACTAGAATATTTAGTTGGATCTATCGTGCTATCGATCTCTTTGGGCTTGACTTCTAGTACCATTACTTTTTTGTTGCTCTCCCTGTTTAGAAGAGAAAAAAAAGCAGCTGTTAATGGGTAATTTATTTGTAGGAATATATAATCTAATTGCTTCAAATAGGATAGTCTATCTATCATTAACCGTTGTTTTATTGCTAGGTGCAGGCGTGCTTGTTTCTCGACTAACCCTCGAAGAAGATATAGAGCGAATGATGCCGACAGACGACAAGGTATCTGAACTTAACAAGATACTAAAGAGTGCAAAATTCATGGATAAAACGGTGTTTACGGCATCACTAAGTGATAGCACAACAGCTGACCCTGACTTATTGATAGAATATGTAAATCAGCTAGTTGATAGTTTGAATGCCAAGTATTATCCAGATTACATAGACACGATTACATACCGCTTTGATGATAATATCATTCAGAAAGTATACGGAACGTTTTACGAGAATCTTCCATTTTTTCTAACAGAGTCTGATTACGCTTCTCTTGATACGATGACCACTCCAAAATCTTTGGCAAAAACGATGGAGAATAATTATAAGACGTTAGTCTCTCCTGTTAGTATGATTTTAAAGAAATTCATTGTAAAAGATCCTGTGGGAGTTGCCGGCCTTGCAATGAAAAAAATGGAAGAACTTCGACTTGATGATAATTACAAGTTGAGAGACGGCTACGTGATTACTAAAGACGATAAACACATTTTGTTCTTTATGACTTCTGCTAATCCGAATAATGAAACTTCTAAAAATTCGATGTTACTTGAAGGGATTGATAATATAATTAAAGAAACTACAATTGCGTTTGACCACAAAATAGCCGGAGAATATTTTGGTGCAATGGCAGTTGCGGTTGGGAACGCCAGGAGGATAGAAGCAGACATTAAACTTACCGTAGCTATCGCAACGTTGATACTAATGCTTTTTATTAGTTTATTTTATCGTAAGCCTACCATTTTCGCATTTATTCTGATGCCCGTATTCTTCGGTGGTACATTCGGTTTAGCAGCATTATATATTGTGAAGTCCAATGTCTCTACTGTTGCACTTGCTGTTGGTTCGGTTTTATTAGGTATAACGATAGATTTTGCATTGCATACAATCACTCATTTCAAAACTGTATCCGATCCACGAAAGGTGTTGAAAGATATTTCTACACCGATTGTAATGAGCTGCTTAACAACTGCTTCAGCGTTTTTATGTTTATACATGGTTCGTGCCGAAGCGCTAAATGAACTAGGCTTATTTGCTGCAGTTAGTGTGTTTGTTGCAGCTATGTTTTGTATCATTATTTTGCCGCATTTACTAAAGTTTAAGAAAAAGATACCGCCAACGAGAGGAGAGGAGGTGTCTGGAAATTTATTGGAACGGTTTGCTGCGCTGCCATTTGAGAAGAACATGGTATTGCTTGCTTTCGTTGGTGTAATAACCATTGGATGTTTCTTCTTTTATAAAAATGTGGGTTTCGAAAGTGACATGATGAAGATGAATTATATGTCGGATGAGTTGGCTATTGCAGAGAAAAATCTGAATAATATCAATAGCTATACCCTGAAATCGGTGTTTGTCGTTTCATCTGCAGCCACTTTAGACGAGGCTTTGCAAAAAAATGAGAAATCGGTTCAAGGTATTCGTGAGTTGCAAAAACAAGGTCTAGTTAAAAATTATGCAGCGGTGAGTAATTTGATGCTTTCAGATTCCCTTCAACGTGTGAAAATTGACATGTGGAATAGTTATTGGACTGCAGAAAAGAAGGAGTTGGTTAGGTCGACATTGTTGAAGGAAGGAGCCAAGTATAAGTTTAAAGAAAAAGCGTTTAAACAATTCTATATGCTTCTAGAAAAGGACTTTCGGGCAGTTAATTTGTCTGCGTTTTCAGAATTGAGAGACAATTTCTTGACAGAATATATTTCAGAAGATGAAGGCATCTCTACAGTAACAACTCGATTAAAAGTAGAAAGAAAAGATGTTGGCAGAGTATACGCAGCTTTAGAAAATATTGAAGAAGTTACAGTAGTAGACAAACAATACATTACAGAAAAATTTATTTCGATATTGGCAGAGGACTTTTCCAAGTTGGTTAAGGTATCCTTAGTCATTGTTTTCTTAATTCTTCTAATAGCTTATGGTCGGATAGAATTGGCCCTTATCACATTCATTCCGATGGCGTTAAGTTGGTTTTGGACGTTAGGTTTAATGGGCGCGCTGGATATAAAATTCAACATTTTTAATATTATTATCTCGACCTTTATATTCGGCTTAGGTATTGATTATAGTATATTCATTACTAGAGGGTTAACACAAGAATATAAAACCGGAGCAAAACATCTTGGTTCATATAAAACATCAATTTTACTTTCTGCGTTCACAACTATAGTTGGAATAGGAGTGTTGATATTAGCTGAACATCCTGCGTTAAAATCTATCGCAACTTTATCAATTATTGGAATTATATCCGTTGTTTTTGTTTCGTTCACTGTACAACCCTTATTGTTTAGATTTATGATAAGTAGCCGCAGAGAAAAAGGGAATACACCTATGCTTCTGCCAAACTTAATTGGTTCTGTTGCTATATTTATTGTGTTTATTGGTGGTGCGTTTATTATGACCTTAATGGGGTTCATTTTCTTGATTCCACCTGTGAAGAAGAATAAAAAAAGAAAGTTATTCTACCATTACATCATTATGTTTTTTGCGAAACTGGTGATTAAAATCCCATTAAACGTGAAAAAGGTCGTTATTAATGAATCGAACGAAGACTTTTCAACACCCTGTATCATTATTGCAAATCATCAATCTCATATTGATATTCCGTTAATCTTAATGATGCATCCAAAACTCATTATTTTGGTAAACGATTGGGTTTACAGTAATCCGTATTACGGTGCAATCGTTCGTATGGCTGATTTTTATCCAGTATCTGGTGGGTTCGATGCAGGCTTGAATCGATTGAAAGATAAAGTTGCAGACGGTTACTCAGTTTTAGTTTTTCCTGAAGGAACTCGCCAGGCGGATTGTAAAATACAGAGGTATCATAAAGGTGCATTTTTGTTGGCTCAAGAACTAAAATTGGATATTGTTCCCATTTTGTTACACGGAGTTGGTCACGTAATGAAAAAGGGAGATAACTTCGTTAAAGGAGGTAAAATGACGGTTAAAATATTGCCTAGAATTCCATTTGGCGATACCTCCTATGGTCAAACAGGAAGAAGAAAGGCAAAGGAAATAGGTCAATATTGCCGTGATGAATTTGACAAGCTGAGGAAAGAGGTGGAAGTGCCATCATATTTCGCCCGTGAAATAGTAAAGAACTATATATACAAGCATCCAGCGTTTCCTTGGTATGTACAAATTAAATTAGCATTCGAAGATAATTATGAATATTTTGATTCAATCATTCCTAAAAAAGGATCAATAGTAGATATTGGTTGCGGCATTGGTTATTTCCCATTTATGCTCCAATACCTATCAGAAGATAGAGAAATTCTAGGAATTGATTATGATGAAGAGAAAATAGAAATTGCGCATAATTGTGCTGCTAGAGGACCCAATGTAGAATTTCTTGCTGGTGATGCCACAACAATTGATTTACCCCACGCAGATACTTTTGTTTTGCTAGATATTCTTCATTATCTACCAAAAGAAAAACAGGGGATAGTTTTGAATCGTGTTTTCGGGAAATTAAATGAAGGAGGAATCGTTATCGTTAGAGATGCAGACTCAAGTTTACAAAAACGTACGAAGGGTACAAAACTTACTGAATTTTTCTCCACTAAAATTCTGAAATACAATAAAACGGAACATGATTTGGAATTTGTCTCCAGAGATTTTATTATTGAGGTATCGAAGCAAAACAACATGGAAGTAGAAATTGTTGACCAAACCAAACGCACTTCGAATGTTATTTATTTAATAAAAAGACTGAAGAACGTTGGCTAATCAGATAGAAGCATTTAGTAGCACTAAGAATGTGGTGATAATTGGTAGCGGCATGGGAGGGATGGCCTGTGCTATTATTTTAGCTAAAGCTGGTCATAAAGTTACAGTGCTTGAAAAAAATCGTCAGTTTGGTGGAAATCTCCAAATATTTGTTCGAGATAAGGTGGTTTTCGATACGGGAGTGCATTATGTAGGTGGGCTTAGTAAAGGGCAAAACCTCTACAAGTGTTTTAAGTATTTTGAGATAATGGACGCCCTCAAACTTATGAAATGTGATGAAGACGCTTATGACTATGTCAGCTTTGCGGATGATCCAAACTTATACCCACACGCTCAAGGTTATGACAACTTTGTAACACAATTACTAAAGTTTTTCCCAAAAGAAGAAAAGGGGCTGAGAATGTACGTGGACAAATTGCAAGACGTTTGCAAGGAGTTTCCATTATATCAGCTGAGAAAAGATAAGACGAATATAATAATATCCGATTCGTTAGAGATTGATGTTAAGGCATTTATTGCGTCTTGTACAGAAGACATAAAGTTGAGAAGTGTACTGGCTGGTACTAACGCTTTGTACGGAGGATTGCCAGATGAAACTCCGTTATATGTGCATGCATTAATTCTTAATTCTTATATTGAAGGAGCCTACAAGTTTGTGGATGGAGGTTCTCAAATTGAACGATTGTTGGTCAAAACCATAAAAAAGTATGGTGGCCAAGTTCTCAAATACAAAGATGTAAAACGAATTGTTTGTAACGATTCTGGTAAAGCAGAATATGTTGAAACAGCAGAAGGGGAACAGTATAAAGCGGATATTTTTATCTCAAATGCAGATATAAATAAAACTATCGAAATGGTGGAAAATAGTAAAATTCGCAAAGCATACTCTAATAGAATAAAAAACTTAAAAACAACCGTATCAGCATTCATCGTAAATGTAGTACTCGAAGAAGGTAAAGTACCATACAGAAACTATAACCATTATCATCATGTAAATGAAGAAGCTTGGGAGGGTGCGGTTACTACCATGGATACTTGGCCCACCGGTTACGCTATATTTTGTCCACCTAGTTCTAAATCACCAGAATATGCAGATTGCGTAACGCTGTTGGCTTATATGAATTACGATGACGTAAAAGAATGGCAAGATACTTTTCATACAATACCGCACAACGTCAACAATCGTTCTGAAGGGTACCACAAATTTAAAGAGAAGTGCGCTAAAAAACTCTTGGAATTAGCCTCAGCTAGATATCCTGAATTAAAAGAAAATATTGTTTCAATCCATACATCTACACCGTTAAGCTATAGGGATTATATAGGTACCGAGGATGGCACTTTATATGGCATTTCAAAAGATTACAAAGACCCAACGAAGACGTTTATTACGCCCAGAACTAAGGTTCCAAATTTATTATTGACCGGGCAAAATATAAATATACATGGCATTTTAGGTGTTACTATTAGTGCTTTGGTAACGTGTGGCCAGATTATTCCGACAGACGATATTCTTGACCGTATAGAGGAGGCGCAGTAATGCCCATTTATCAATTAACAGAAGATTTAGTCTTTCCTCATCCCGAAAACACAGTTGAAGATGGAATACTAGCAGTTGGAGGAGATTTAAGCCCTGAACGAATAATTCTAGCATACCAAAATGGTATTTTTCCTTGGTATAATGAAGGAGATCCTATTATTTGGTGGTCGCCAAATCCTAGGTGCGTTTTGTATACAGATAAACTTAGAGTTTCGAAATCGATGCGCACATTGTTTAATCGAAATCTATTTCGGGTAACATTAGATCAAAATTTTCAACAAGTAATGCACGCCTGTAAAGAAATTACTCGTCATGATCAGGCGGGAACTTGGATAAATACAGATATGCAAAAAGCTTATTTCAAATTATATAAATTAGGATATGCACATTCTGTTGAAGTTTGGAACGATACTGAATTGGTAGGAGGGTTGTATGGGTTATTTATTGGGTGTTGTTTTTTCGGAGAATCGATGTTTGCCAAAGAGTCGAATACTTCAAAATATGGGTTTATTGCATTGGTGCGAGCATTAAATAATGCAGGGGTGGACCTAGTAGATTGTCAAACTACTACGCCACACTTAATAAGTTTAGGCGCTGAAGAAATTAACAGAAATGATTTTCTTGATTATTTGGATAACAATTGTTTTCAAGAAGATACAAAAAACTCCTGGGCAAAGGTAGTTGATGCTTTTAATGAATCGTAACTAAATAAAAATTCGAAAGGCGCTTTTGTCCTAAGAAATCAATTTGGATACGCATGTCTATTTAATCTATTGCGATATTTTAATAGGCTACTTCAATTTAACAATCCAGCCATGTGAGTCTTCTATTTTACCTCTCTTAATGTCTTGCAGATATGAGCTAACACGGTTGGAGAATTCTCTAGACTCAATTGAAGGTAATTCGTAGTCGATTCCCTTATGGTTAAAGATTGATATTTGAGCAATAGTTGCTGCGGTACCTGTACCAAATGCTTCTTTTAGGTTTCCTGAGGTTGCAGCCTCAACAACTTCATCAACGCTAACTTTTCTTTCTTCAACAGTATACCCCCAATCTCTTGCTAGGATTAATACACTATCTCTCGTAATTCCATCCAGAATTGAATCCGAGGTTGCTGGCGTAATTAATTTATCTCCAATAACGAACATAATATTCATCGTACCAGATTCTTCAATGTATTTATGTTCTTTGGCGTCTGTCCATACCAATTGGTGATACCCCTCTTTCTGAGCTAATTTAGCCGGATAAAGAGATGCTGCGTAGTTTCCAGCAGCTTTAGCAAATCCAACACCGCCACTAGCGGACCTTGTGTAATGTGTTTCTACTTTAACTTTAACGGGTTCAGTATAGTATCCACCAACAGGTGTAGTGAAAATCATGAATTTGTATTTATCCGATGGTTTGACTCCAATATAATTATCAGTTGAAAACATGAAAGGACGAATGTAAAGGGAGGTATCTTCTGCTGAAGGAATCCAATCTTTATCAATATCTAATAATTGTTTGAGTCCATCGTAAAATAAATCTTCTGGCACATCGGGCATACACATTCTCTCTGCCGATATGTTAAGTCTTTTAATATTATCGGTTGGTCTAAAAAGTAAAGTTTCGCCATCTTCATTTTTATAGGCTTTCATTCCTTCAAATATAGATTGACCGTAGTGGATAGCAGAGGTGGCAGGGCTAAGACTAAGATCCTTGTAGGGTACAATTCGCGCATCACACCATTCTCCATCAGAAAAATCAGCAACAAACATATGGTCCGAAAAGATTCTGCCAAACTTGTTTAACCCCTCTTCTAGCTCACTTATTCTTGAATTAGTTGTTAGGCTAATATCAATTTTATTGGCAATTGTCTCCATAGTTTATGTAGATTTTCATTCGTTACTAAGATAAGAAAAATAAGTAACCAAACAAGACATAAAAACGGCATATGCTAAAATGGTTGTCTTAGATTACTAACTTTGTGATGGTTGTGAAATATTGTTGCGCTTAATTTTTAGATACAGAATTTAATTTGGAACTAAATCTGTTCTACGGTAGTCTTTTTTATCCAACCGGTATTTCCATCAGAAATGGAAACTTTGTACCAGTTATCTATTGATTCTAAAATCTTAACCTTAATACCCTCGTGCACAACAAAAAGCTCTTTACTGTTAATTACAGGGGAACTTTTTACTGTTAAAGACGGTGAGAATACTATGGCCTCAGTGCTAGTTTCGAGTATATTTTTTTGATCGTTTCCTGCGAAAAAGCAGAAGATTGCAAGAGTCAAGCTAACGATAAACCCATAAAAGCTCGACTTTTTACTTGTCTCAGTTTTTGTCTGCCAAAAGAATCCAAATAAGAGGGCACCCAAGTACATTGATGATACAGTTAACCAACCCCAAGAGTCTATGGATAATAACTGTGAAGCATTCTTCCACCATATTGAGAGAAAGAATGGCGGAATACTTTCTAGTTTGTCTGTTATTTGTCGATTTGCAATCGAAAGATTATACTGAATATCAGAATTACTAGGATCAATTTTTAATGCTTTTTCGTAATGTAAAATTGCATCAGGAAGCTGTCCAGTTTTGTAATACGAATTACCAAGATTATAATAAACAGCTGCAGAGGAATAGTCAGCAGATAACACATGTTCGTATGCAGTAATTGCGTCATCATAATTTTCTGTTTTGTATGCTTCATTGCCATTCTCAAGAATTCCTGAATAATGTTCTGAAGCAATACTAGATATTGAGAACATAAAAGATAACAATATGATGGATAAATATCTCATTTAACTAATTCTTCAATTTTACTAATTACATCAACTGAATTTGTATAAATTTCTTGTTTAGAAATGCTCGTTACTGGCGCAAATCTTGCCATTTCGCAACTACTTAATGTCTCAAGGAGTGAGTTTATTAAATCTCCATTTACTTTTTTTGCCAGTAAAGATTGTTCGATATTATGTTTAGATAGCTGAGCGACATCGATGTTTAGTTTATCACTTAAATAGCCATAAATTGCTTTGAAAATCTCTTCATAGAAAAGTTTTTCGTCTCCATTTTGTAGATGCTTTTGTGCGACTGAAAGCCTTTTGATAGCAACCTTATTCGCTTTTCTACCCTTGACAAGTACAGAGTTAGAATTGTATGCAGCTAATTTTTTTTGCGTAGAAAGGAACCCAATCAATAGAATAAGTGGCACTGCCATTAGCGTGTAAAATAATCCAGAACCGAAAAATAAGTTGCCTCGCTCGGTAACCTTGAGTTCAGCCGTATTAATGTATCGGATATCGTTACCAATTACGTTTATTTCAGATTGATTTCTGCTAGAAAATCGTGAAACAGATGCACCGTCTTCATCACCTTTCTCAACATGTATTTCGAAAATTTTTGATTTTTGAGTGATGTACTTTCTCTTGTTTATATCGTAATATGTAAATTCTATGGATGGTATCTCAAAATCACCACCATGCCTAGGTATGATAAGGTATTCGAATTCTTTTTTTCCTACAACGCCCGAAGAACTTACTGCTGTTCGGTCGTTAACTTTCGCATCATAAACTTCAAAATCTGATGGGAAATTAACTTTCGGCTCACCAATTAATTTCAAATTGCCTGAGCCATTTATTACAATTTTAAGGTTGATAGCTTCATTGGCTTTAATGTCAGTTTTATCCAACTTAGCAGAAAACGAAAATTTGCCCACAGCTCCAGAGAAATCTGAAGGTTTTCCAGATGAGGGTAGAGGAGTCACTACAATTTTTCGAGTCGTACTTTTTACTTGATGCTCAATGTTTTTGTACCTCCCTAATAACCTATCGAAAACACTTCCACCTCGATTGTTATCTTTAATTTGAACAATTAAATCGATAATGAGCTCATCAGCAACTAAATCTCCTGAACGTTGCGGGAATAAAACACTTTTGTGAATTGTAGCGACATTATAGGTCACTCCGTTTAACACTTCTGTCCCTCTGTTCTTGTTCGGGTCTAACTCGACCAATTCAGACCAGAAACCATTAAAAGATGGAACAGCCTTAATGTTGAGGTTCGATAGATTTACATTATAATACAATTTGTAAGTAGCAATGATTTGTTCTCCAATAACTGCTTTGGTTTTTGATGTGTAACACTTTAAAAACACATAATTTGATACGTCATTACTATTCGCATTAGCTCCGTTATTTTGACCAGTAGCTTTAACCACCTTTATTTCTATGGGTTGGGTTTTGAAAACTTCTTTTCCTGCTATTAGTTTCGCTTCTCCAATGACAAATTTCCCTTCTTTATTTGCTGACAAAAGGTAAGTGTATGTAAGGCTGCTCGAGCTTTTCCCATTGACCCATGATCTGCTAGTAGATTGATTTGGGCCAGAATGAACACTGAACTGGTTCATTGCTGGTGGCTCGAATGAATCTGCAGAGCCACTTATTTTGAATGATACTTGAAAACGATCCCCAATTTTCACCGTATTTTTATTTACTGAGGCAGAGAATTTAACCTGCGCTTTAGCAACGCCAAAAGCTCCGAGAAATAACACAAATAGTATTAAAATAGGTAGGTTAGCTATGTGGTTTGTTTTTATCATTAATTACGTAAATAGATATATTTCAACCTTTTACCAGTCTTTTTCAATTTTCACTTTCTGTCCTTTTTTTGCTTTTAATTCTTTGAGTTTGTCTTGTGTCTTTTGCTCTTGATTTTTTTGAGCATCTAGAAGTCGTTGCGCATCTTCTTTAGATAACTGAACAGGTTGCTGTTGTTCTTTATTTTCGTCACTATCATCTGCTTTCTTTTCATCTTTATCACCCTTTTCGTCTTTATCTTTATCTTCGTCTCCCTTATCTTTCTTGTCTTTTTCTTTGTCGTCTTTTTCTTCCTTATCTTTTTTATCTTCGTTTTCTTTATCCTCACCATCTTCCTTTTGATCTTGCTCTTCTTCCTGCTTTTTCAGTTGCTGGGCATAGGCCATATTGTACCTTGCAGCCGAATTATTAGGATTGCTTCTCAACGCATTTTTATATGCCTCAATGCTTTCATCTAATTTCTGATTTTGAAGTAATGAGTTACCTTGGTTGTGATACGCCCATGATTTTGTATTGGCATCTTTAGCGTCTTCTGCTATTGATTCAAATTGAGCAGCAGCTTCTTCGTATTTCTCTTGCCGGAAGTATGAATCACCAAGGTTAAAAGCACCTTCATAGCTTTCCGCATCTTGAGAAAGTGCTTTGTTATATGCCTTCTCGGCTTTATCGAATTCGCCATCATTATACAGATGATTTCCGCTTCTGATATGGTCTTCCACTTGCGCTAAAAGAGATAATGGAGCTAAAAATAATATGATATATGCAAATCTTCTCATGAAGTTTTAAAGAGTTTTTCAGTAGTAAATACTTTACTTTTTCTAGAAGAAATTATTTGTTCGATAAATAAGATAAGAATTGAAAACCCAATGAAATATTGAAATCTATCTTCATAATCAGTATAAATTTTTGATCCAAATTCTACCTTCTCCATTTTATTTATTTCATCTAATATTTGGTCTAAGCCCCCTTGTGCGTTCGAAGCGTGCACATATACTCCTTTTCCATTCATGGCAATTTCCTGAAGCATTACTTCATTCAATTTAGTCATTATGGTATTGCCCTCTTTGTCTTTTCTATATCCGTTTTGTTGTTTTCCGCGATATATCGGAATGGGAGCTCCTTGAGGTGAACCAACACCAATGGTGTGAACAACAACTTCAAGTTCAGCTGCTGAATTTGCAGCTTCCATTGCATCGTCTTCATGGTTTTCTCCATCAGAAATAACTATAATAGATTTGTTTGTAGTAGATTCCATGTCGAACGATTCTATGGCTAAATCAATAGCGGCACCAATCGCAGTACCTTGTGTAGGTATTATGCCTGTATTTATGGTAGATAAAAATAGTTTCGCAGCAGCATAATCAGTCGTGATTGGCAGTTGAACGTATGCTTGACCCCCAAAGACAATTAACCCCAGCCGATCAGATTTTAAATTATCAATAAATTGATGGATAGCCCGCTTAGAACGTTCTAGTCTGTTGGGAGATAGGTCTTCCGCTAGCATGCTATTAGAGAGATCCAGCGCAACTATAATATCAATACCCTCTCGCTTAACTTCTTGCATTTTTGATCCAATTTGAGGGTTGGATAAACCAACGATTAATGAGGTGAAAGCCATAGACCATAAAACTATTTTAAGTTTATTTCTAGAATATGAGCGCAGCGGAATTAATTGTTGTGTGAGATGAGAATCTACCAAATTTTTCAGTGCCTTTTTTTTCCATTTTACCATAATGAGGTATAACAACCAGCAAAGAGGCAGAAGAAGTAAAAGCCACAATTGTTCTATGTTTTCGAATCTATACAATGCTCTTAAACCATGTGTTTCTTAGAATGAATTCTGCAATGAGAAAAAGTAATGCTATAAAAACCCAGGGCTTAAATTCTTCACTTTTTTTACGAAACTCCGTAACGTTAATCTTCGATTTTTCAAGTTTGTCGATTTGTTGATACACTTCTTTTAATTTCTGTTTGTCGGTCGCTCTAAAGTATCTTCCATCTGTCATTTCTGCAATTTCTATTAAAGTATTCTCATCAATATTTACGTCTATAGCCTGCATTTGAATTTGTCCAAATTGATTTCTCATAGGGAACGGTGCTTTCCCATTTGTGCCCACGCCAATAGTATAGACCCTAACACCAAAAGTTTTGGCAATTTCTGCAGCTGTTAACGGTGGAATTGTTCCCGCTGTGTTAACTCCATCAGTTAATAGAATTACCACTTTGCTTTTTGCATCACTATCTTTTAATCGGTTTACTGCATTCGCTAAACCAAGCCCAATGGCTGTTCCATCTTCAATCATGCCGTTTTGAATATCACCAAAAAGGTTTTTCAAAACCGCATGGTCTGTGGTTAATGGGCATTGTGTGAAGCTTTCTCCCGCATATACCACTAGTCCAATTCTGTCGTTTGGCCTATCTTCAATAAATTCTAGAGCAACCTCTTTAGATGCTTCAAGTCTATCTGGTTTGAAATCTTGCGCAAGCATACTTCCTGAAATGTCGATAGACATAATTATATCAATTCCTTCAGTGCTTATATCTTGCCAACTAGCCGAAGATTGGGGACGAGCAAATGCAACAATTAACGAACCCAATGCCAAAAGTCTAAAAATAAATAATGAATGTCTAAGCGTAGTTTTACCTTCAGTTTTTAATCCCGAAAAATAAGATAATGTAGATAGTCTAACCGTTGGAGTGCTTTTTTTTAATCTATAAATGTACCAGGCTGTTATTATAGGTAAAACTAGAAGCAGCCAAAGTAAATATTTGTATGCAAAATCAATATCAGCCATTTTGTTTTGGTTCTTTTAGAATGGTTGATTTAACAAAAGCAACAGCATCTTTTAGACATTGCTCATTTTCATTAGGTAGCGGGTTCGCTTTAGCGAATTTTACAAAGTCTGAAAGTGTAAGTATTTGTTTTAGCTTTTCTTTTTGTTCTTCACCAATAGAAAGCGATTGAACGGCACTCATTATTTCTGGTGTCGTGCTTTCCAGCGCAATTATATTGAATCGAAGTTCTAAATATTCGCGAATAATCTCAGAAACAGAGCTGTGGTATAGTTTAACTTTATTATGTTGCCAAAGCTTTTGATGATCTATATCTTTAAGCTTTTTAAGAGCAATTTTATGTGCAGGAATTTTAGGCTTTTTTGATTTAACGATAATTTGCGCTTTCGGTTTTCTATAAATTAACCAAAGGATTAATGCGGTTAGAATCGCAACAATAGCAAAGCTTCCGCCAATCCAGTATTTGTAACGTTTTATCCAGCTAAGCAAGCTAAAAGGAACCTGGTAAGGTTCCTTTATGTCGTAGATGCCTTTACTTGTGTCAACCGGAACGGAGACCACCTGAATGAGCAACGGGTCCGTTTCAACAATTGTATCATTGAAATGAAATTGAATAGGAGGAATGGGAAAGTACCCTGTATCGAATGCAGTAATTACAATGTTTTGTCTGATTATTTTAGTGGTAATGTTGTTGTTATCGTAGGATGTGTCAATTCGACTTTTGTTTACAATTTCAAAATTTCCAATTGAATCTGAAAATGACGGCCAGTACAAAGTATCTTGAGCGGGGAAAGAAGCCATTAAGTGAAGAACCAATTGCTGCCCAATTAATATTTTATTAGAATCTAGAGTTGCGGAGATGGTTCTCTGAGAGAACAAATTGTTCACACTAAGCAGTGTGAAAGTAAATAGTATAAAATACAATTTTCTCATTACCTTCTACTCCCTCGTTTTGTAAATAACTCTTTAAGTGGCTTAATGTAAGGCTTGTTTGTGATGATTTCTGTTGCGTCAACACCCGCCTTTTGAAAAATATTTTTAAGCAAATGCTCTTGTTTTAGCGCTATAGCCTTGTAATGATTTCTAGTCTTTGGATTTGAAGTATCGATCCATTTGGTCGCGCCAGATTCTGAATCTAGGAAAGGGACAATACCAATATTAGGAATTTGTTTTTCAGTTTCATCATAAATCTGAAGAGCTACTAGATCATGTTTTTTATTGGCTAATCTTAAGGCTCTTTCGAAATCGACATCAATAAAATCGGAAAGTAAAAATGCAGTACATCTTTTTTTAATAGATGAAGTAAAGTATTCTAAAGCTAATTTTATATCTGTTCCTGATGACGTTGGTTTGAAATCTATTAATTCTCGGATAATTCTAAGAATGTGACTTTTACCTTTTTTAGGAGGAATGAATTTTTCTATCTTATCGCTAAAGAAAATTACTCCAATTTTGTCGTTGTTTTGAATCGCAGCAAATGCTAATACAGCGCATAGTTCCGTAACTACTTCTTGCTTTAGTTGACTTCTAGTTCCAAAATCTTTGGATGCGCTCATATCAACCAACAGCATAACTGTAAGTTCACGTTCTTCTTCAAAAACCTTGACATATGGTTTGTTTAGTCTTGCTGTAACATTCCAATCAATAATCCTTACGGGATCGCCAGGTAAATATTCTCGAACTTCAGAAAAAGCCATCCCTGAGCCTTTAAAGGCAGAGTGATATTCTCCCGAGAAAATCTGGCTAGATAATCCACGAGATTTTATCTCAATTTTTTTGACTTTTTTAAGAAGTTCTTTGGTCTCCACTTTTACTGAGTATTAATCGTAACGATTTATGGAACTTCAACTTTGTTTAAGATACTATTGATGATATCGTCCGTGGTAATGTTTTCCGCTTCCGCTTCGTAGCTAATACCAATTCTATGGCGCAGTACATCATGACAAATGGCTCGAACATCTTCTGGGATTACATATCCTCTTCTTTTAATAAATGCATATGCTTTTGCAGCTAGGGCTAGATTGATACTCGCACGTGGCGACCCTCCGAATTCGATCAAGTTTTCGTAATCGGCCAAATCATATTCCTTTGGATTTCGCGTAGCGAAAACAATATCAATAATATACTGCTCTATTTTCTCGTCCATATATACTTTTCGAACAATGTTTCTTGCTTTTTCAATTGCAGCGGGCTCCAGGATTGAATTTGGTTTAGGAAATCCATTCGCAGAGATATTCTGACGAACGATTAGTTTCTCTTCTTCTCGTGTTGGATAATCTAAAACTACTTTTAGCATGAAGCGATCCGATTGTGCTTCAGGAAGCGGGTAAGTTCCTTCTTGTTCAACTGGGTTCTGAGTTGCAAGAACTAAAAATGGTTTAGGTAGAGGAAGCGTCTGATCTCCAATAGTAACTTGCCGTTCTTGCATCGCCTCTAAAAGAGCACTTTGCACTTTAGCAGGAGCTCTATTAATTTCATCTGCTAAGACAAAATTTGAAAAAATTGGTCCTTTTTTCACTGTGAATTCATCTTTCGATTGGCTGTAAATCATTGTGCCGGTAACATCAGCGGGAAGTAAATCGGGGGTAAATTGAATTCTGCTAAAATCAACTTTAATGATTTTAGCTAACGTATTTATTGCCAAGGTTTTTGCAAGCCCAGGAACTCCTTCTAATAAAATATGCCCATCAGAAAGTAGTCCTACCAGCAGACGTTCCGTCATATGTTTTTGACCAACAATGACTTTATTCATTTCAATGTTGATTAAATCAACAAAAGAACTTTCTCTTTGTATTTCTTCGTTTAAAGCTGCAATGTCAATGCTTTGTGAGATGCTTGTTTCAGCAGGTTGGGTAACTTGCTCAGGGGTAATTTGAGTATCGGACATTCTAATTATGTTTTAGTAAAAAATCAATGCGTGCGAATTTGCAGAAATTCTATCAAAATTGCAAGACCATTTTGGCAGTGTAAACGGTAAAGTATCGCAAAATGCGATGTTTCAAGGGGAGGTGTTTTGTTAAAAATTGTTAAAGCTATTTAACAACTGCAACGTGGCCGATGTGTTGAGCTGAAGTTCGAGCATTAAAATCAGTAGATTCATCGCCTTTAATAACTATTTTCCAAATGTAAACTCCAATAGGAACTTTGCTAGTTCGACCACCTTTTAAATAGGATCCATCCCAGGATTCATTAATATCACTTGTTTCGAATAATAACTCACCCCAGCGATTGGTAATAATAAAATTGAAATTTAAGGTGTCAATACCAATGCCTTTTATGCCAAACATATCATTTAACCCATCACCATTTGGACTAAAAGCAGATGGTAGATAAAATTTTAATTCACCTTCTATTATGATAGAAATTGTAGTATCATCTTTGCAACCTCTCCATGTCTCTATTTCTAGGTTTACAGGATAATTACCGGCCTCACTTGGGTACAGAACATTTGGTGCATAATTTATGGAGGTTTCTAGAATGTTTATAGAATCTTTATCGAAGAAAGTCCAGTTCCAACTGTTTATGCTTCCTTCAGAATTGTCAGTAAATTGCACCTGAGAATTTAGCGTTGTAGGTGGGTTAGGGTCATTAATAAAGTTAGCATTAGGCAATTCGTAAACACCTATCATAGCGGGCCAAGTATAGGATCCTGAGCAGCCATCGTTAGAAACTGCCGTAAGCGATACGTCATGATTTCCAGCTTCGGTGAAGGTGAGGAATATAGAAGAACAATTATTTGTGTAAGTAGTTTCGCTATCCACATTCCATATGCACGTAGTTGAGTTTGGTAAAGATCCAGCTATTGGATAAATTGCAGTTGAAAATGGTTCGCATCCTCCAACAGAATCTGCTGCAAAGAGAGGGGCAGGCGTGGGATTAAATTGAACAGTGACTGTATCAGATTTATTGGAACAACCATCACTCACGGTGACTATATAAGTTGTTGGAATTGGATATGAAATTGGGGTTACATCGATCATAGAACCTGAACCAATAAAGTTATTCCAGGAGTAGGTATATGGTCCTCCATTTCCTCCATAACCTAAAGCACCAATAGAAGTAGTTGCTCCTTCACAAATAGTGTTGTCTCCAAATGGTATCACAGTAATATCTGGATAGACATTTACCAAAACAGGAATAACTGGTTCCGAGGTACAGCCATTTAAGTCTGTCGCGGTGACGCTATAAAATGTCTGTATGGTTGGACATGCTTGTATACTAGGTCCTGAGCCAGCATTCCAAATATAGGTGTATGGAGCTCCGTTTCCTCCAGCTGCAACCGCAGTGATGTCGGTGCACTGACCCACACATACAATTTGAGCAGCTGCAGAAACATCAACAGTTATAACATTGGGTTGAGAAATATTTGAAGTTGTAATTGCTTGACATCCGTTCATGTCAGTAGCTGTAACGACATATTGGCCAGCGCATAGCCCTGTTGCTACTTGCGTATTTTGATTATTTATACTCCATGAATAAGAAAATGTTGCTGAACCACCATTAGAAGATCCTATAGCAGTGGAGGTTCCATCGCAGGTTCCATTGCAAATTTCTGGAGTATTGAGTGTCGACACACTTGGACCCGGAGTGTCGGTTAATGAAACATTGAAAACTGAGTTACACCCTGCAGAATTAAGGGTAATTGTGACTGTGTGCGAACCCGAAGAAAGGTTGCTGGCAATCGGACCGGTTTCAGCGTTGTCCCAAACAAAACTATAATTAGAAATTCCGCCCGTAACCGAATTAATTGATGCTACTCCATCTAGTTGACTACAATTAGATGGAGTGACAGCAAAATTAGTTACTGAAATAACTGGAGGTTCTGTAATAGTGTATGAAATTGCATTGAAACACCCTAAGTCATCGGTTGTTGTTGCTCCATAAACTCCTGCACAAAGATTGGACGAAAATGGATTTGAATCACCAGTGGACCATATGTAGGTATAAGGTGCAGTACCGCCGGTCGCAGTAAACCAAGCTGTGCCATCGCAAATACTATTACAAGTAGCATTAGTTTGTTGCGGGCTAATGGTTACTCCAGGAGATGCTGTTACAGATATCATGGAGGTAACATAACAACCACCATTATCCGTAATTGTTATTGAATATGTTCCGCCTCCAAGTCCTGTTGCCGTGCTTGTTGTTTGGCTGTTGGCATTAGCATCCCACAAATATGAGTAAGGAGTGTTATTACCGATTATATCAGCGGTAGCTGTTCCATCCGGAGGTAAATTACACGTTGGGGTGCTTAGAGTATTGACTAATGGAGGGTTACTTAATGTTATTGTCACTTGATTAGTTCCAATACATCCAGCCCCGTCGTCTGCTGTAACAGAGTATACAGTTGTTGTAGTAATTTGAGTAGTTGGATTTTGAATATTAGCATCGGAGATAAATGGGGTAGAAGTCCATGAGTAGGAAGGAGTAACTGCCACCGTTGGACAAACTGCAATTGTTGATAATACAACCGTTCCAACTCCTGGCGATCCACCAGCATAATCTTGAAACAATATATTAGTACCTGTATTATCAAATATATTAAAAGAACATTCAGTAGGAAATCCACCGGCGCTAGCCCAAACAAAATCCAGTGTGGATCCACCGTTTACGTTAATTAAGTCAACTTGAGGCCCTGCACCAGCATTAAATCCGCTTCCAAGAGGCCCATCACCAATTTGTGCAATAGATATCCCATTTTCAAAAATTTCAACATATGCTCCGTTCCAACCATCACCA
>Ga0209406_1000820_pt1 | contig 23885 bp, 8 predicted proteins | sample COGITO_mtgs_1204_FD_184808 | JGI IMG/M metagenome (GOLD analysis project Ga0209406, IMG submission 184808) | Pelagic marine microbial communities from North Sea - COGITO_mtgs_120426 (SPAdes) (version 2) | ecosystem: Environmental > Aquatic > Marine > Epipelagic ...
CGGCCCGCTGCGATCTGAATGGCCTCGTGTCCATGGGCACAGGCGTGGACGTATTTGGAGGTGAGTTTGGCGTGTTTCTCAAAGAGATCGGCCATCGCCCGGCTTGTGGACATCAGCTTGAAGGCCGACAAATCATGGGTGTTTCGCACGGATGGGGCTTTGCGCCGTTCAGCCTTTGTCCTCCGTTTACTCACGGCCCAAAGATATCAGGCAGAAGCGCGCTTGATGAGGGCTGCTGGAAACCAAGAATTACAATTACAAACTGAGCATGTATAAGTCTACGAAATGAAATTATTCAAAGACTAAAAATGCAGATTCGTCGAATCAATAATTGGGAGTTCGTGAGCGGAGGCACTTTCCATATAACTCTATAATAATTTCGGGGTAAGTGAAATAGAGTAAAACCAAAATTATAGTCCTTACGACTACTTCCGAAGCCAATACCCACCAAACCTAAAACCATGTCCAAATTGTTACCCCGCTTTTTCGCGGTTCTTCTTGCGATCGGATGTTGCTCCCAAGGCTGGGCGCAGCTCGCCATTGAGTCCTCCTGCGTAGACGGGACGACCGTTCAGTGCCTCGCAGACCTCGATGCCATAACATGTCCTGATGATGCGACTGTTACACTAAATGGAGACCCCATCGGTGATGCATCTTGCATCTTAATCTCTCAAAGGGACTCAGCAGCACAATTGTGCACTGCGACTACTGCAAATCCAGTGACAGGATCAAATGCAGGTGCTTTGGTGTTGTACAACATCGATGACATCGATGGTGTGGAATCTGAGTACTACGTTCCAACTGGAGCTGGTTTGACTCTGAGTCGGTTTGCGTCTGGTCAGGCCATTCTCAGTGGAACTGTTCAGGGTGTCAACGACGCTTCTGAGCAGTGGAATGTGTTCCTTGTATACGAGAACATGGTTTCTGACGATGACCACGTCAACGGAGGAGGAGGCCTCAAGTATGATGCCGCCTGTGCTCCGATTGACCCAGCCAATGTGGACTGGGACATCTATTACATGAACAATTCAATGAGTTTCCTGCAGGGTGAAGGTTCACTGACAGGAAGTCTCTTGGAACTTAACCACGCGCCATCAAACCAATACTTCGGTTTCCAGGTAGGAGCCGGAGCCAATGACCGCAATTGCAACTTTGGAGCTGGTGGTTGGTTCAGCTGGACCGGTACCGTTCTGAACGAGGATGCGGCTGGAGCCATGGGTGATGTTCTGGTTGACTTGGATTGCCAAAATCTGACTTATGACCCTTGCACGGCGAGTGTAACCTGTGTTTGTGCAGGAATCAATCCTGACACGAATGAGTTCGCTGTGTCATTTTGCACGACCACCCGCGAGGATACGACTGGTCCGGAGTTTCAAGACCTTCCGGCTGATACGATTTACGTAGCGTGCACCGACGAAATTCCCGCTCCTGAAGTGTTGACTGCGCTCGACAATTGCGAGCCTGAAAACCAAGAGGTGATTACAGCGGTACACACCGGAGATTTCATCTTGGCGGCAGATTCAACTGCGCCATGGTGCTATGAGGTAAACCGCACATGGGCAGCCACGGATTTCTGTGGAAACGAAAGCGGCTTCACTCAAATCATCATCGTCCAAGACTTGTTTGCTCCTGTATGGGATGCCTACACTCCTTATGTGATGGAGTCATGCTTGGTCATTCTGACCCAAGATGAAGCGGAGGACCCCAGCTTGGTGCCCATCACCGCGACTGACAACTGTGATCCCGACTTGGACTACAGCATCGAAGCCCACGAGATTTCCGGTGGATGCCCCACGACATGGTTGCGTAAGTGGACCGCCACGGACGACTGTGGCAATGCTTCAGTTGTGGTCGAGCAATACGTGCAACTCTACGACGAGACGCCCCCCGCCATAACGGCTCCAGGAACGTGTACCGTTTACAACGATGCTGCTTGCGAAAGCAATGTAGATCCTATCGGAGAAGAGCTCAATGGATTCGTAGGCGTCTACGACCCTGCCAACTGGCTGGTGGTGACTGATGACTCAGACGCTTCGGTTGACTTCTCTGCTGATGGCACTACTCTGGAAATTACCGGTAGTGATGCAGGAAATAGCAACTCCCTTGCCAAGGCATGCATCATGACTCAGTGCGACATCACTGTGACATTTGATTGGGATTACTCAACAGACGACGAATTCGGTTCAGAGTTTGACCCGGCCTACTATCTCAATGATGTGCGCATTGATCTGATCAATGATGGGTCATTAACCGGTTCTGGTACGCTCACGATTACAGTAGCCAGCGGCACCCTTCTTGGTTTTGGAATAGAGTCGACTGATGGCATTCTCGGTGCAGCTTACCTCGATATCTCTGGGTTCTCTGTGATCCATGGAACAGGCTTGCCTACCTACAGCGACCACTGCACGGACCAGGCCTTGCTTGACGAGAATCTCGAATACAGCGATGAGCTTTCAGCAGTGACTTGCACAGGTGATGATGATACCCCTGAAGGGTCCTACACCATCACCCGAACATGGTCGACCACTGACTTCTGTCTGAACGTCAACAGTGACACCCAGACCATCTACGTTGTGGATACCATTTCACCGGTAGGCACGGTTCATGACGATACGCTTGATTGCGCCGCTTATGATGCCCAAATTGAATATGGCTCAGCCAGTGGAACAGATAACTGTGACACCCATGTGTCTTACACGTGGACCACGGTTACTGACCGCATGGACGCCGACGATGAAGAGGCTCCTGGATGTTACTACTACGACCGTGAGTACACCTTCGTGGACGACTGCGGCAACAGCAGCACCGAGATGCAGCGTGTGTGGTTGACTGACACCACGCCTCCCGAGCTCATCAGCGCTGAAGAGAACCGGATAGTCACTTGTGAGGCATACAATGAGAATCAAGGCGGTCTGTTGATTACAGCCTCAGATGATTGCGGTGACGTGACCATCACATTTGAGGACGAAATCCTCTCAGGTGGATGTGTCTTGCCTGTCGGTCGCTATGAGCGTACCTACACAATCAGCGACGATTGCGGAAACAGCATCAACTTCACGCAGTTCCTGCTTCTGACGGACAATGATGCGCCCGAATTGACGGTTGATTGCCCCGATCATATCACAATCAACAGTGACGAGTACTGTTCTAATGAGAGCTTGAACACCGCTGTTACCGGTTTGCCTGACTACACTGTAACCGACGGCTGCCAAGATTCAGTGGATGTATTCGTAACCCGGACATTTGAGGATGGATCACCCCTGCAAACGTGCGAAGGTGTGTACTCTTTCACCCGCACCTGGACGGTCTTCGCTATTGATCCCTGCTACAACTTCACTTCGGAGACCTGCACACAGCAGATTACCGTATTGGATGAGATCGCTCCCGCAGCACCCGGCATCGATTGCCCGGATGACATCATACTAAATGTAGATGAGAACTGTGAGGTCAATACCATGCCAGGTGTGACCGGAATGGCAGAAGCCATGACCTTGGACAATTGTGATGCCAATCCCGAGATCTTCGTTGGATACTTGGATAGCGATTACGATTACACGTGCGAGGCTGATGCCGGCAGCGCATTTGAATTGACCGCTTCCTTGGGCGCGCTCGCAACAGCCAGTGCTTCGCTGGAAGATGACATCACCGCAGTGGGCATCAGCCTCGACCTCGATTGGGCGGGTTCTGGTTGCACTGAGTGGCCGAGCGACTTGACATTGGAGATCACTTCCCCGAATGGTGAGTGCGCAACTATTGCCATTGCCGACGCAGCAGAAACGGCCTGTGATGACTACAGTTACCCTGAGAGTTGGAACACCACCACGCCAGGTAATTTCCTGATTGATTTCGAATTGGAAAACACCTTGAGCGGTGACGGAACGTGGAGCTTGGAAGTCACCAACACTTGGGCTGGCGCTTGCGCTGCAGACTTCGACTTGACGGCAACGCTGATTCGCCGTGCCGAAGGTTCCTACACCTTTACGCGGACCTGGTCTGCTTACGCAAAGGATTGCGCGGGCAACGAGTCAAGCAAGAATTACTGTGATCAACAGATTACCGTGCTCGACGAGATTGCTCCGACCATCGATGCGTCCAGTCCGGGCATGTTAACCATCGCTTGCGATGAGTTTGACGAGAGCACGGTTTACGGTGTAACGGCTTCCGACAACTGCGACAGCAATGTCAAGGTTGAGGTGCTCTACAACGAGGACTGTGACGGTGACGACGCGCATGGATTTTCCAACAACGAAGTCAGCGGTGACTGCGGCGGAAGTTACATCCGCACTTACCTCGCTACCGATGACTGTGGAAACACGGCCACGTTTGAACAGATTGTGAATTTGGAGGACAACGTTGCTCCTGAGATCACACTGCTCTGCCCAGGACCAATCACCATCAGCAAAGACGAGGATTGCTTTGCCAACGACACGCGCAGTGGCGCTGGAGAGGCTGATTACATTGCAACCGACAATTGCGCTTTGGACTCTGTCTGCGTAATCGTGGACGACAGCGACAATGTATACTCTTGTCCTAACAGCTACAGCTTTGTCCGCACTTGGACGGTGAAAGCCTACGATGTTTGTGAGAATGAGGCCATCGCTACATGTTCACAGACGGTGACTGTAGTGGACGACACTGCTCCAGCAGCGCCTGCTTTCGATTGCCCAGGTACCCTCACGGTTTACCGCGATGGCAACTGTGAGTCTGACGCTGGTCCTGATGCTGACCCCATTTTGAACTTGTCCAACAATGACAACTGCAGTCTAGATGCCGACCTGATTCAGCACATCAGTTTCGCAGACGATACCGTAGGCGATCAAAGCTGTAACCATGAGATTCACCGCACGTGGTCTGCCTCCCTCGAGGATGAATGCGGAAACGTCTCCGAGTTGACGACCTGCGTCCAGACCATTTTGGTTCAGGATACGCTCGATCCATCAATCAGCTTGGAAAGTGTCTATGCCATTGATTGCGCTCTTTACGATCCGAATGGCATTTATGCCACCGCTTCTGATAACTGTGATGGTTCTCCTGATTTGGTGTTCGATTATAGAACGGCTGTTACAAGCAGCAACCTGGAGGACTGTGCAGGAATCTACGTGCACCACTACACGGCGACGGACTGTTCAGAAAACAGCTTCTCGACATCTCACCTCGTTCAGTTGATTGACACGGTCGCTCCAGTGTTTGAGAGCTTCCCCGATGATGCTGTTCTGCAATGTGGAAGTGCAACCGGAACGGATGCTCTGGGCGTGCCCACATTCTCTGACAATTGTGCTGCAGATGAAGTGTTGACGCTGAGTCACGAAGACGTCATTTCCACTTACAAAGCGGATGATTGCCAAACCGTTGAGCGCCACTGGACCATCGAGGATCCCTGCGGAAACGCCACAACACAGATTCAGACGTACCAGATTGAGGACTCCGAATATCCGGTGATCACCAACGAGGCCGCCGATCTCACTGTGGAGTGCGATGGAGAGGGCAACACTGAGCAATTCGAAGAATGGCTCGCAACCTATGGTGGTGCCACTGCTACGGACAACTGCACGTACATGCTCATTTGGGACTACGAAGTGCCCGTTGTATCGGCTGGAATTAACCCCATGTTGAGTGATGGCTGCGGTGCGACTGGAGAAGTCACTGTGACATTCTACGCTACGGATGCTTGCGGTAACAGCACGCCTACGACTGCAACCTTCACAATCGTCGATACGGTCGCCCCTGAGCTGGCCAGTTTTGACTTCCCGGATGATATTGACTTGACGCAGAACAACTCATGCAACATCAATACCGGTGTCAACCTCACAGGTGTAGCTAGTGCTACGGCCGGCGATGATGACTGCTGCTACACGAGCGTTTCGATCAGCCACGAAGATGGCCCTGTGATCTGCCTGTGTGAGCAGGACGACGATTACATGGTTCTTCCCGAACTCATTGAAGAAGACCTCCTCACTTATGCTTCTATTGAAGCCGCAATTGACGGGACGGTATCCTTCGACTGGGAATACAATACGGAGGATGTTGAAGGCGCATTTTTTGATGTGGCATTCTACCTCGACGATGTACTCATCGATGTGGCGGGTGCAGATGAGCAGTCAGGAAGCTTCTCTATCGAGGCAGAAGCTGGTCAAACCATTGCCATGGGAATCGCGAGCATAGATGGCCTCTTTGGAGGAGCGAGCTTGCTCATCTCAAACTTCTCAGGCCCGAGCGGAGAAGACTTCATCGGAGTTTACGAAAGTGCTGAGTGGACCACCTATGATGGTTACAATGGAAGCAACACATTCTCTCACGATGGTGAAACCCTCCTGATTGAGGGCACCAACGTGGACTTGGACTGTGAAGGTAGCTATGCATTCCTGCGGACCTGGACAGTCTTTGCCTACGACGAGTGTGGCAACGAGAGTGACCATGTCACCCACGCTCAATTAATCTCAGTGCTTGACTTGACTGTTCCTCAGTTTACTGAGACTTGCGAGTACACCAATGGTCAAGTCATTAATGTGGATTGCGGAAGCAGTTTCGGAGACTTGGACATTCCTGCAGCATGCAACGTGGAAGCCGATGACAACTGCGACAGTGATGTGACCATCACCTGCACGGTGGACACCACGGGAGAGTTTGCTCCGAACGACGAGGTGGTCTTGTTTAGCCAAGCTTCCACACCAGCGGCATTCTCTGAGAACGGCACGTGCAATGGCATGGATCCCCACGCCATGCGCTTGATCGGTATGCCAAATGCAGACGAGTTCTACACCTTGACGGGTGGCGGAGTTGCTGAGCACCTGGCATCGGGAGAGATTGTCCTGACTGCTGAACTGACGAGCACGCAAGTACCCAATGCGGGCTGGAACCTGTCGCTGACATTGGATCCAGACGCAGCTTGCGGCATTAGCCACACGGGAGGGCAGCTGATCAGCTGTGACCCAGTGAATGCGCTCGGCCTGAGCCTTGACGATGTCGCTGTTTGGCAGTACTACATCCTGAACTGTAATGCCAGCACCCTGAGTGGATTTGGACCTTACTCGAGTGGTGAGCTGACACTGTCTCACCAGCCAGCGAACGGCCACTACGCCTTCCAGTTGGGTGAGGGTGCGAACCAGCAGAATGCCAACTTCGGCTTGAGCGGATGGTTCTACTACGAGGGTCACTTGCAGAACGAGCAGTCTGTGATGGGCTCCGGCGACCTGTTCTTTGACATGGATTGCTGCCTGCCATGGAGCATCACGCACACCTGCACAGCTGTGGACGATTGCGGAAACGACAATGTCTTCAGCTACACGTTCTCGATGTCCGGTGATGTCGCCAGCGATGACGACAGCGAACTCAGCGGTCAGGGCGGAAGCGGCGATCACACCCCCGTGGTCATTGGTGGAGCCGGTGATTTGACGACAGGCAAGACGCCAATTCGCGTCACCAACCTGCAGCCAAACCCGACCAACGACGTGAGCCAGCTCGGCTTCGTGGTCACCGAGAACATGCGGATCCGCGTGGACTTGATTGGAATGGACGGCGTTCTCGTGACGGAGCTCTATGACGGTATCGCCCAATCGGGTGTCAACCACACGTTGGACATCGATGCCGACGGCTTGAGCAACGGTATGTACCAGATTCGCCTATCCAGCAACGACTACCTCGTGGTCAAGAAGCTCTTGGTGAGCGAATAAAAAAGGGAAGGAGGATTCTCCCGAACAAATTGCCAAAATGGAAAGCCACCCCTGCCGGGGTGGCTTTCTGCATTTCAGGGCTTGGGAGGGGGGTCTGTAGGAATGGGATTACGCCTTGCGGTATAATAATTGCAGATTCAATTGCCTGTTAACGGGTGTTCACATATTTCGAAATGAGATTATATAGACCCACATAAAAAGTAAGTATTTAATTTATAGGCATTCGTAATATCGTATTGCCCATTGACACGATAATTCGTCAGGTTGAAAAAACTCCGGGAGTTGAGCAAGAAATTCACAGAGCCAAATTGTAGCTCAAATGTTTCAATCCTACTCAGTGTTCTTTTCTACTTCTACGGCTTCTAAAGCTGTTGCTCAGCGCGGCGCGCATGTGCGCTTCCTGGCCACCACATTTTTCGGTTTGTTGATCGCCGCCATAGCCTCTCCGGCTTTTGGTCAAACCATAAGCAACAATCCTTCCTCGACTGATTTACCATCTGGTGAAGCGTCCTCTGTGCCGACGACGCTCTACACACCAGACTGTGTGAACCGGCCTCAGGAAGATGGGTTATACCAGTATGGATTTGACTCAACATCCGACGATAACCGATACACCCTTGATTTTGACGGTGACGATTTGAGGTGGTGGTACCCTCAAGCCGATCCCACTGTAGATCCTCCGAGCAACGTTTACCCATACGACGCTGCCTTGTGCGTTTGGAAAAACCCTTCTCCCAGTTCCAGTGAGGTTGTGTTTTATTCAGGAGGGGAGTTCATGGTGTCATCGGACAATCCTATCTCCGGTGACTACGGCAACATCACGGGTTTCTTTTACCAAGCCGACGACGATTGTGACGACCCCATCGTGCTCATAGACTCGAATACAGGGTTGCCCTTCAGCACGGCAGACTCTACTGTCAATTGTATCGAAGACATTCCAGCGACCTGTTTGCCTTATGTTGAGGCTAGCCGCGGTCAGATTTTATGTCACACGCTGGGCGCCTCAAGGGGAAATACCGCTCTGCCTTGTGTGGCCACAGCGGCTGCTGGCAATTCGGTAGGTCCGGATGCGGCCATTGTACTCGGTACCAACCTAACTAATCCGGACGATCGAAAATACTTTATCCCAACAGGTGCTGGTTTGTCATTTAGCTATTCAGAGGCGAATGGAACTTCTCAGGTCGTAGGACAGGTTGCGGAGGTAGGCAATCCCAATGCCATTCTCAATGTCTATGTCTATTTCGACGGAGGCATGTCCGGTGCGGATTGGCCTGGAGGTTTTAAAGCCGATGCGGGTTGTATGGTAACGGACGATATCAGTGACTCGTGGCTCATTTACATCATGTCTCAAGGCGTGATTAGCTATCTGGAAGGTGCCGGTGATTTGGATGGAACGACACAATTGACGCTCGCGCACAACCCCGTTGCCAATCCAACCACTGGGCTGCACTATTTCGGGTTTCAGGTGGGCGATATGGCCAACGATGTAAACTGTAGTTATGGTGCTGGAGGTTGGTTCAGCTTCGTTGGCACATATGACGGTGTCGCTTTCGATGGCAATGGTGACCTCTTTCTCGATTTGAGTTGTCCTCCTGGCCTTGGTGACCCTTGTCCCGACAATGCCCCTGCCGACCACCAATTAAGTGAAGGAGAATTTGACGGTGCAATCAAAGCGACATACACCTACCAAGTTGTGGACTCGGCTTGCACTCCTGTAGAGATTGTGACCTTTACACAACGCATCGCCCGCTGGGATACCATCGCACCGACCCTGTCAGCTTACCCTGCTGATACCACGGTTTCGTGCTTTAGTCTGATTCCTCCAGTGGATATATTGACCGCCACAGACAATTGTCCTGGTGAAGTCACCGTCACATTTACCGAGCAAATTCCAGAGATTGCCTTAGGCGTGTTGGATTCAACCGGGGCAGGGTGCTACACACTACAGCGGTCTTGGCAAGCTATGGACTCATGCGGAAAAGCAACAAGCCATATTCAGACCATCACGATAAATGACAGCATTCCTCCTGTGATCACGTTTGACTGCGCTGATGACGTGACCTTGGAAGTGGACAGCATGTGCGCTGTGGTCACTGATACAACGATGGCAGGGGCTGGAGCCTCCACCTTTACAGTTTCGGACAACTGTGTTTTGGCATCGAGTTCTCTGACTTACACTGATGTAATTCCGGACAGCACCTATGTCAGCGAAGGATGCTTCGTGATCAAGCGGACATGGGAAGCCACAGCAACAGACGATTGTGGCAATACGAGTTCAGAAACGTGCACACAAACCATCACTGTGGAGGACAACATTGTGCCGGAGATCACCTTTGACTGCGCCGATGACATCACCATACAAGTAGGCTCCGATGATTGCACGACCAACACAGACACCACGCTTGCCGGAGCTGGCTCAACCAGTTTCAGCGTTTGGGAGAACTGTGATTTGTCTTCCGAGACATTGACCTATAGCGATGTTATTCCAGACTCAACCAACATTGGTACAGGCTGCTATGTGATCAAGCGTACTTGGTTTGCTTCGGCAACGGATGCTTGCGGTAACACAGCCATGGACATGTGTACCCAAACAATTACGGTGGAGGACAACACCGCACCCGAGGTCACATTGACATGTGCTCTTGACGTCACGCTGAATGTTGACGGCATTTGTGGAGTGAACACGGACACGACATCAGCTGGTGCTGGGGCTTCGACTTACACGGTTGATGAGAATTGCCCGAATAGCACGAGCACATTGACTTACAGCGATTCGATTCCAGACGACACCAACGATGGGGCTGGCTGCTACGTCATCCTTCGTGAGTGGATTGCTTCGGCAACGGATGAGTGCGGCAACATGGGTGCCGATACCTGTGTGCAGGTGATCACTGTCGAGGACGACATCGACCCTGTTGTGACTTTGGGTTGCCCTGACAGCATCACGTTGTATGTTGATAGCACGTGTTGGGTTAACACAGACACCACCGCTGCTGGCGCCGGATCTTACGATTCCTACGGTATTCTTTGGAATTGCTCGCCAGGTTCCATTTCAGTGACCTATAGCGATTCGATACCAGATGACACCAATATTGGAGCAGGCTGCTACATTATCCTTCGTGAGTGGATTTTATCAGCGACTGATGAATGCGGCAACATGGGTGCTGATACTTGCGTGCAGACCATCACAATCGAAGACCACATCGCACCGGTCTGGGAAGACTACACGATATACGAGTTCGTTTCTTGCGATGAAATTCTGGACCCGACAGATCCAACGCAAGTTCCCATCACTGCTACAGACAACTGCAGCGGAGTGCGCTACGAAATCGAGGCACATCAGATGTCCGGTGGTTGCCCGGGTACCTACATGCGGATCTGGACGGCAATCGACACGTGTGGAAACGAGAGTGTGGTTACTGAACAGTACCTGCAGCTTTATGACTCCATCGCTCCGGTTCCCGTTTTGACCTGTCCGGATGACGCCGTCTTGGTGGCAGACGACATGTGCGATGCCGATTCGGATACGAGCATCACGGGTGTGCCTGATTATGTGATCACGGACAACTGTGATTCGGCTCCTTGGGATTCCCTGTCATTGGACTACTCGGACGCCGATACGACCACGCTTTGCGGAAACACCTATGAGTTTACCCGGACATGGAGCCTCTATGTGCGCGACCTCTGCGAGAATGATACCGTTGTTTACTGCAGTCAAACCATCACATTGATTGATGAGACTCCACCGTTTGTAACCGATGCCATGGATACCACCGTCGACTGTGACGGAATGGGCAATGAGGCCGATCTCAACGCATGGCTGAATGACAATGCCGGTGCCACTGCAACGGACAACTGTGGCGATGTGACCTGGTACAACAACTATGAGTGCGCCATCGAAGAAGGTGACTTCAAGGTGTACAATCAGGGGGCAGGCAGCAATGCTGGCTATGGAGATTCCGGTTCTTCACCGGCGTCAGATTACCTCGACGCCAATTTTGCTTCGGTTTTCCCGGAGGGCATTACCACCGGTTGTGCCGGAGGGAACAAGTTGGTGTTTACCACAGCAGATGCTGTAGACGAATACCTGCCATGCACCGGAAGTGCTCAGGCTTTGGTCCTGACCGCCAGTACGCATGACCCGACAGCGGCTGCTCAGGATAGCACTTGTTTTGACAATGCACTGGTAACGCACCTGATGGTGGCCAAGTTGAATGTGGCGTTCGATGCTGCAGACGCAGATTTCAGTGCTTCTGGCGAGCCGATTTCATCACTGATTCGCACGGGTGGCCCGTTGGCTGGCAAGAGCATTGCACAGATCATTGCCTTGGGTGACAAGGTGCTGGGTGGATGCAGTACCGAATACACCGCAAACCAGATGCGGGCAGCCCTGCGCGATTTCAACCGCGACTTCGAGTTGGGAACTGTTAGCTTGGGTAAGTTCCGCTTGCCAGGTTGCGAGACTTCAGTGAGCCTTTCAGACGACTGCGCAGAAACCGGCAGTGTTACGGTGACTTTCACAGCTGTGGATGAATGTGAAAATGAAGCATCTACGGATGCCACTTTCACCATTCAGGACACGGTTCCACCGGTTATCGTGCTCGCTCCGACGGACACCATCCACTGTGATCAGTGGGTTTGTGACATCGACTCGTTGGTCGCTTGGGGCTTTGTGAGTGCATCAGACACGTGCGGCGATGTAACCCTAACCGCCGAGTGTGCTCCATCTAGTGCGGGTTGTTCTGGTAGTTACATAGTGACCTATACGGCAGAGGATGAATGCGGATTGACTTCCACGGACCAACATGTGATCTTCCTGACGGATTCTGTCCCGCCTACGGTATCGATTCAATGCCCGAGCGACACGTTGCTTTACGTGGATGCTGGCTGTGCTGCTGACACCACCACGTCTTCTACGGGCATGGCAGCAGCAGACTACGATGACAACTGCGCCTTGAAGGACTCGAGCCTGACCTACAGTGACGCGATCACGGCCTACACGGCAGCGGGATGCTACACGATCACCCGTACTTGGATGGCTACGGCTGTTGACTCCTGTAATAACACGAGCACTGCCAGCTGTGCCCAGGTGATTCAGGTGGCCGACACGACCGACCCTGCGATCACGCTGACCTGCCCGAACGACACGTTGCTATTCGTGGATGCCGGTTGCGGTGCTGACACGACCACGTCCTCTACGGGCATGGCGATGACCCTGACCACGGACAACTGCTCTGTGAAGGACTCGAGCCTGACCTACAGTGACGCGATCACGGCCTACACGGCAGCGGGATGCTACACGATCACCCGTACCTGGATGGCTACGGCTGTTGACTCCTGTGACAACATGAGCACTTCCAGCTGTAACCAGACGATTCAGGTGATAGACACCATCAGTCCTACCCTGACAGTAACCGGTTCGGATTCTGTGACGGTTTACTTGGATGAGATGTGTGAAGTTGACCTTTCAGTGGATTCCGTTGGAGGAGTGACTTGGGATGCAGATGACAACTGCACACTCGATACCGTCATCGTATCCAATCCTGTAGATGGAGAGATCACCAAGATTTGCCCCTGTACTTCGGACACATTGGAGTGTGAAGAGCCTGATTTCCGCACCCAGACGATGGGAGGTTGGGGAACGAACTGCAACGGAAATAACCCTGGATGCTACCGCGATGCCAACTTTGATGCTGCATTCCCGAGCGGTGTTACCATTGGATGCGCAGGTGGCAATACGCACACCTTCACCACTTCCAATGCCGTTGCGGTGTACTTGCCCTGTGGTGGTACCCCCGGTGTGTTGGCCAATTCAGGTGTGAATGGAACGTGCGAAGGAAATACGTTGTCAGGTCAATTGCTCGCGGCCAAGTTGTCGCTTGGATTTGATGCTTACGATCCCGACTTCAGTGGAGCGGACGTCGGCATTGACCAGTTGTACAGCACGAACCCAGGTCCTTGCTTCGGCATGACCATCGTGGAGATCGTGGCACTGGCCGATTCTGTAATCGGTGATTGTAAATCTGGTAATGCATCGGGCCTCAACAATCTCTTGACAGACTTCAACGAAACCTACGTCGGTGGCTTAATCAGCAACGACGGATGGGCCATTGAAGGATGCGAGGATGGATACTACATCGTAACCGATTGCGACACCTTGGAGCAGGGTAGCTACATGTTCGAGCGCGAGTTGACAGTTACCGCTACGGATTCGTGTGGAAATCACAGCTCAGTGACCCATACCCAGATCATCACGGTTCTGGACACCCTCGGGCCTCAGTTCACTGAGACCTGCGGTCTGACGAATGGAGGTTCTGCTTCCGTCTGTTGCGAGGATTGGAACGGAGATGTCGATTGGCAGTCTTCCGTAACGTGTAATGAGATCAGCGCCGTTGACAATTGCGACACGGAAGTGTACATCACCTACACGGATGACTTCGATGGCGACTTCGCCCCGAATCCTTACGTGACTTCATACTGCCACGCATACGAGCCTGAGGAGTTCGAGGATGACGAGACCTGCACGGGTCATGATCCCCATGCCCTCCGGATGTTCAACGTCCCAGGCATTGGAACTGAGATGTACGAGTCGACCGCCTTCCCAGGTGTCGTCGAAAACAACTCAGACGGCACATGGAGCCTCACGCAGGAGGTGTTCTCCATGGATGGATCGGGCGGAGGCTGGATCATCCAGGTGACCTATGGCGTTGCCATGGATTGGGACGAGTGGACTGAACAGGACGGATTCCACACGTTCAAGTTGGATTGCGGCGAACTCGATGACAACCACGATAACTGGGACTACCGCATCTTGGAAAGCGGAAGCATGATTGGAACGGGAGCTTACCATGGTGACACCCTCGAGGTGTACCACGCTCCCTCCAACGAGTTGTTCGGTTTCCAGATTGGACTCGGCGCAAGCGGTCAGAACAACAACTACGGCTACGGTGCTTGGTTGTACTACTCCGGTACGATCAATGGAACCAACGTCAACGGTACCGGAGACATCTTCGGTGATCTCGACTGCTGCTTGCCATGGAGCGTTACGCGCACCTGGACGGCACTGGATGACTGCGAGAACGGTACCACCTTCAGCTACATGGTCAACGTCAACGGTGCCAACGAGACGGATTGCCCCGACACCCCAGGTGGCGATGTCAACCTCGGTGGCTCCTCTGCGGATGATCACGGTCCGGTTGTCATCGGTGGCGCAGGTGACCTCACGACGGGTAAGACCCCGATTCGCGTGACGAACCTCCAGCCCAACCCGACCAACGATTGGAGCATGCTCGGATTCACCGTGACCGAGAACATGCGCCTCCGGGTCGACATGTACTCCATGGACGGTGCACTGATTGCCGAGTTGTATGACGGCCTTGCCGCGCCAAACGTGAACCACACGCTGGACATTCCAGCGCAGGATCTCGACGCCGGTATGTACCAAATCAGGCTCTCGAGCTCAGATTACCTCGTGGTGAAGAAGCTGCTCGTTTCGCAGTAATCTCCACTTAGATTCTACAGAGAAAGGCCACCTTCGGGTGGCCTTTTTTTTTTGGCCAATTTCTCATGATACCCAATTCTAGATTGGTTTTGCATCGCCCAAGAAGAGGGCGGCTATTCAGTTGCGGATTCCCGCCAATTGATTGAGGCCGATTGGAGCTGGCCATAAAGGGGTCCTTGCAGGACAAGGGAACACCTCGGAGTGGCCGCGCTGAAGGGAGGGGTGGTTGTTTTGTGCTTCAAACCTATGATAAGCGCAGGGGAGGGGCATCCTTCCGAGAAAATAACAGCGCAAGCACTGTGCATTTTGCTTTTACCGGCATGACATGATTGGATACAAAGAAGGATGACCACGGTGCACAAGACGGCATACATCTCAGCCGTTCAATTCCTTGAAGCACTTGCCAATGCCTTGCCTGCTCAGCAATTGGTGCCAAACAAGCTCAGCACAGTCAGGATGTCGTTGACCCCAACGATGCCATCGCCGTCGACATCGGAGTTACAGCCTTCGGGGAAGTCGGCATCGGAGCACCCAAATTGCGAGAGGGCGAGCAGCACGTCGTTGGCAGTCACCAGGCCGCTTTGGTCCAAGTCTGCGGGGCAAGGCACAGGTGCAGGTGCCAGGGCTGCGGTAAACAGGTGGTTGGTGACGACGGTGGTCGGTGAGGTGGTGATCCGCAGGTGGGCAGTACCGGGATCCAAGGTGACACCGTCAGCAGCCAGAGCATTGCCCAAAAAATTGCCCTGGGCGTCGAGCCAACTGGCCTCGAGCAGTCCCGATCCAAACCACAGGGTGTCCAGCGTGGCGATGCTCTCCTCGGTCACGGCGATGGCGTATACGTCGCGGTCCTCGGAGGGGAAGGCCGCATCGACCCCTTGTGGAGAGGTGAAACCCATAATGGTCTGTCCCGGGGTAATCGGGTAAGCTGTGGCGATATCATCCGGCTCATCCATGCCCTGCAGGGTCAGCCCCAGTTCGTCATTCATGGACGTGTGAAAGACGCCGCTGACGAAAAAGCGCTCGCGGTGGGTGGGATTGTACATCGACACCATCGCATCAGAACTGAAGGAAGAGACGATGCCATCGTCGTAGGAGGTGATGAAGGCAAACTCGAGGTCGTCTGAAAGGGGCTTCTGGTTGAGGCCAATGATGTTGTCTCCTTCATCACCGTCGCAATTGACGTCCACATTCCAGAAATTTTGGAACAGGAAGTCCCACAATACCCAGTTGTCTTCCAGGCCACCAAAGAGGTACACCCCGGGGTCCCCGGAGTAGAAATAGCTGGTGCGCAAATCCCGCACGGCGTCGGAGCGCTGCTCGATGTCGAAGCCAAACAGGTCCCCGAGGTCTTCCAGCCAGCCTACCGTGAAGTTGCTGCCGTTGTGGGGTGTGCCTGAGGTGACGAGCTTGGCCACGTGGTGGTGGGCATTGCCTTGCGCGTCGACGGGCCAATACTCCGGATTCTGCAAGTATTCGCGGGCCGCGAGGCCGCCCATGCTGTGGCCTACAAGGACAATCTCAGGGGCGCCTGTAGCGTCGAGGATCTCGGCAATGGCGTCGGCTACGGCCAGGCCTTGCTTGGCCGCTGCCGCTTGCCCGCTAAAGATGCCATCCGAATTCGAGGAGGAGTTGGACCAACAGGTGCCGCCGGAGTTGCATTCGAAATTGATCCGAAAGAAATCCGCATGCGCAGTCGGCAGGGCCGTAAAGGGCAAGACCTCGTCCAATGTCGAAGAGCCGGATGAGCCATCGCCATTGAGACAGTACTTGAGTTCGGCTCCTTCCGTCAGTCCGGCACTGTTGCTGAGCAAGCTGGCCATTTCGCCCCAACTGCTCGCATCTCCGCTCATGCCGTGCAGAAACAGCACGGGCAACGGGAGGCGGGCGTCGTAGACATCAACCTGGGCATCCAACGGCGGGGCACCCAAGGCAAGCAAGCCGGCGCCGAGCAGGACCTTCGTATTGAAGAAGTGTTTGGGCATCAAGTCAATATAGCGGAATCAACCGAAAATGAGCCTCCGTCTGCGAATCCGAAGGTGTACTTTCGAACATGGATTTCGTCAAACTCGACGCTGCGGGCAACGACTTCATCGCCTTGGATTGGCGGGGCCAAGGCGCCCAGGAGCGGCCTGTCAGTGACACGGTAGCGGGTTGGTGCAACCGCAGGCACGGCATCGGCGCCGACGGTGTGTTGCTGCTGACCGCAGGGCGCGAAGGAGCAGATTTCGGATTGACGTTCTTGAACCCCGATGGCTCGGAGGCCTTTTGCGGCAATGGAGCCCGGGCGGCCTTCACCTGGTGGCGCAGCCTCATGGATGGCGAGGTCAACGCGGCGCGCTTCTGGGCGACCGATGGGCTGCACGAGGGGCATTGGGTAGAAAACGAACCCTGCGTGGACCTCCACCTCAAGGAACCGCCTCAGGACACACCCCATGGTGCCTTTGTGCACTCGGGGACCCAACACCTCGTCCTGGGCATGGCTCCTGAAGATCTGCCTGACCTTGACTTGGTGACACTCGCCGATCCGCTGCGGCACCATGCCGACTTCGCACCAGAGGGGGTCAATGTCAACGTCGTGGCCAATGCACCCGATGCGGCTGGCCGCCACGCCATCAGGACCTTCGAAAAAGGGGTGGAAGGCGAAACCCTCAGTTGCGGCAGTGGCACCGTGGCCGCGGCGGCTGTATTGCGCTGGGCCTCTGGGGGAAAAGCGTTCAAGTTTAGCGCGCCAGGGGGGCACTTGGGTGTGGTCTTGGAGGGCGAAAAGCGCGCTTGGTTGTCGGGACCTGTGGAGATGCCGTTCTCCGGCACCATCTTGCCGTCGTGAAGGGAAGAATCCTCCTCTTGTTGTGCTTGGCCACCACCTATGGCGTGGTGGGGCAAGCGGTGCCTTTTCCACCCGATCCGGATGCCCCGTTGCGGGAATTCACCGATGCGGCAAAGGCCAGTGTGTTGACCTGCAGTCCAGGCGCGGAACTCTACAGTGCATTTGGCCACACCGCCTTCCGCATCACAGACCTCGCAGCGGATCCGCCCTTGGACCGCGTCTACAACTTTGGGACCTTTCAATTCAGCGATGGATTCTACCTGCGCTTCATCCAGGGAGAGCTGATTTACTCGTTGAGCACGGCCACATTCGGCGGCTTCCTCGAGGAGTACATCCGCAGCGGAAGGGGCGTAGAGGAGCAAGAACTCGCCCTCAGTTCCGAGGACATTGCCCGGCTCGATGCCTACCTCCTGGCCAACGCCCACCCCGACCACCGCGACTACCGCTACCTCTTTCTCTACGACAACTGTGCCACGCGGGTCATCACCGTGCTTGAGGCAGTCTATGGGGCGCGGTTGACGGTGGATTGCGTGGACCGGAAGGACAGCACATTCCGCGATCTGCTGCGGGCAAAATTGGGCGGGATTCCCCTGACAAGGTTCGGCATTGATCTGGTTTTGGGTTTGCCGGTTGACCAGCCTTTGGGCAAGTGCGGAGATACATTCCTTCCGGACCACCTCGCCGTCGCGTTGGAGGAGGTGGTCATGGACGCGCAAACCATGCAAGAGCGGCCACTGGTCCTCACGCGACGCGAACTCCTGCCGAGCATGCTGCCAGTGGCTCCTGACCGCCCAGGTTGGCCAGGTTCAATGGGGTGGGGCGTCTTGTTGTTGTGTGCATTGGAGGCCCTGCTGGGCAAACGGTGGCTGAGACGGGTATTGCCCGTTCTGACCGGCCTGACCGGAGCCCTCCTGGCTTTTTTATGGTTGTGTACGGACCATGCCGACACCCGGCTCAACCTCAATGTGCTTTGGGCCTTCCCCTTGCAGTTGATCGGTCCCGGTTTGACAGACAAAGCCCCCCGGTGGAAGCGCCGTTTGGGTCGGATCATGGGACTGGCTGCGGGGGGCACGGCCTTGCTCAGTTTGGCGCCGCAGGGTTTGAGCATACAGGCTTTTCACCCCGCGGTGTTTCCGCTCGGTATGGCGGTGTTTCTTTGTTTTGAGCCGTGGAAAAAACCGGCTCCATGAACGGCATTCAGCGGATATTCTGGTTGGTTTCGTTCGCTGTCGTGGGCTTGGTGGGATGCCGGGTTGAGCCCATCACTTGGCGGGTGCCCTTGGAGGATGTGATTTTGCTCGGCGATACGCTCGCTTGGGCCGACCTGGTTCCGGACACGCTTTGGACCGAAGGCGATGTGGGATTGACTTTGATGGCGTCGACTGAATTGGACCTGTTTGATGCCGATGACCTGCTCCCTGAATTGGATACGATGTGGTCGGAGTCGTTCACGCTGCCCTTTATCGGAGGGCCCATCCCCATTGCACCGGGCACCGCCGTCTGGCAGGAAGAGGAGGACATTGTTTTGACGGCCCCCAACTTGGGGTTGAGGAGGGTGCGTTTGGGTGCAGGCCTATTGAGGGTAGCTGTGGCCAGCACGGTTGATGGTCCTCTGGTGCTCCGCTATCGCCTCACGGGCGCCACATTTCCCCCAAGCAACAATGGGGGATCAAATGAAGTGATCCTTTCCGTGGAGGGCGATACGGCAGAAGCTTGGTTGGATTTGACTGGTGTCGTCTTGGACTTGGATGGCCCCGATAATTTGGAGTTTAACCGCCTCAAAACCGAATGGGATGTGGCCACACCGTTGGATGCCGAGCAGGAGATCGGGGTATTTGGCAGCGATGTCCTGTCACTGGAAGTCGCGCTGTCTGACATTGAAGTCGCGCAGGTAGAGGGGCGATTTGACCCCCAGGTCATTGCATTTTCGGATACGGTTCTGTTGGATGCCATGGAGCCATTGCAGGAACTGGAAGTGGGGTGGACGTCATTGGAATTGGCCCTCGAGGTGCGCAACACCACAGGATTGGATTTCAATGTGGCCTTGACCGAGGTGAACCGTCTCGACAGTGTGGACGGCGAAATGACCGCCAGCGCATTGGTGGACGCCTCCCTCGGCACAGGCGTGCTCGTCCCCAGGGCGACGCTGGCCGGCAGCACAGCCATGGACGATTGGACCATCAGTCCTGCCTTGGCCCAAATTGAATGGGGGTCAAGTGGAAGCAACCTGTCGTCCTTCCTGGGTTCTATTCCAGATGGGGTGACTGCCGCAGTGGAGCTCGAAGTCAATCCCATAGGCGACGTGTCGGGGGGATATGACCGGGTGGATTTGACCCAGTTGCCCCGTCTTGAGGCGACATTGACCGCACCCCTTGCGGTCTCGGGTGCACGGGCTGTGCTGCGCGATACTTTGGCATTGGTTCCTCCCGATGGCGTGGAATTCAGCGGGGAGCTCAATCTCACGGTTCAAAACACCCTGCCCGTGGGCGCTTTGTTGAAATTGAAACTGGTCGACCTGTCGGAAAACCAGGCTGCGCTGGCGGTCATCTTTGGCCCCGAGTGGTGGAAGTTTGCTGATGTGGAGATCGCTGCTGGCACAGGCGGAGCGGAGCCGACGCTTTCGGAAGCCACTTTTGAATTGATGCAGCCGCACTTCATGGCCCTGCGTCAGGGTGCCCGCATGGTGGCAGAGGTGGTATTGGAAACCGCGGAGGGCGTGGCGCAATTCAATACGGATCAATGCGTTGTGATTCAGGGTCACCTCACTGGTGACGCCATCATATCTGTTGAATGAACCGTCCTATATCTACACTTCTTGGTCTTTGGGCAATCTGTCCGCTCTTGTTGCAAGCGGCCCCCACCGATACCATTTCCGCTCCATCGATCATCGATTTCACCGTCTATTCTGAGCAGCAATGGGCGTCGACAGCAGCCAATAAGTTCATCTTGGCAGGCCTTGCTTTTGGCGGGGACATTTCAGGTCCTGTCAATCAGATGACCTTGTTGACCTCCAAACAGAGGATCGCGATGGGGGGAGGTTCATCGCGAATGGGCATCGCCCTGACCTTGCCTTCTCCAGACATCTTGCCCCTGCCGGAGCGGGGGCGGTGGCACACCACAGTGGCCTTGGAGCAACAGCAAATGGCGAATGCTGAGTGGAGTTTTGGCGCGGCCCGATTGATGTTTGGCCCCCATGGTTCAGCCGAACAGGAATCGGGTGGCTTCTTGGGCGGGACCCAATTCTCCGGTGTTTCGGCCACCAGTCTCAAAGTGGGTGGGGTGCGGACCCACCGCTCATCGGTGGGGAACCTCCCGGTGGATGTGACCATGCAATGGAGCGTCAACGTCGGTGAGATGCACCAATACCGATCCTTCTATGTCCGGGCGCGCAGCGAGTACACCTGGGATGATGAAGCGCTGGCAATGGACCTGGACGCTCAGCAAATCAAGCCCATTGGCGTGGGGACACTGTTGGGGCTGGACCTCGGGTTGTCGATAGAAGAGGCAGATGGGGGAGCGGGACGCAAAGACCGTTGGTCGGTGGCCATCCGGGATTGGGGGAGCGCCAAGTTCCGCGAAGGCGTCTACCAGCGGGTGGACACCGCATTTTTCACCCAAGGGTGGCCATTGATCACGGAGGGCACGCCAGATTTCAGCGACGTCATGCAGAGCGACACGCTGATGGGGTCTTTTAAGCGCAGAATGCCATCCACCCTTTGCTTTTCGTGGGAGCGTGAAGCACTGCGCAATCCCGGTGTTACGTGGGCGTTGAACGCACAGTCGGTCGCCTGGGCACCTCGTGGACAGGTGGAAGTGGTGCGCCGGAGCGGCAGGGGAGCGGTCCAAACCGCCGTGGGGCTGGGTTATGGCGGCTGGGGCGGAACCTTCATCCCGTTGAATTTCACCCTGCCCTCCGTGGCGGTGCGCCAGGGACAGCCTGGCGGTGCGCTGGTGGTTTCTACCCATTGGTTGGCGGTGCCGAGACAAGGTGGGCGCATGGCTTTGGGGCTGCGTTGGCATCAATCCTTCTGACCCTTCACGACCTTCGCACCATGGAACGCAACCTTCAGAGCTCCGGATGGACGGCAGGCCAACGGCTTCAAATCATCGCGGGGCCATGTGCCATCGAAGGGGAGGACATGGCCTTCCGCATTGCGGAGTCCCTCATGGAGACGTGCACGGCGCTGGACCTGCCGTTGATTTTTAAGGGCAGCTACCGCAAGGCCAACCGCTCCCGCATGGACAGTTTTACGGGCATCGGTGACGAAAAAGCCCTGGCCATTCTGTCAGCGGTTCGCGAGCGGATGGGCATCCCGGTCACCACCGACATCCACACCGCTGCCGAAGCCGACATGGCTGCCGCACACGTGGACGTCCTGCAAATCCCCGCCTTCCTCTGTCGCCAGACAGACCTCCTGGTGGCTGCGGCAAAGACCGGCAAGGTGGTCAACGTCAAGAAGGGCCAATTCTTGAGTGCTGAAGCCATGGAGCACCCGGTGCGCAAGGTCCATGAGAGCGGCAACCCCAACGCTTGGATCACCGAGCGCGGCACCACATTCGGGTACCAGGACCTCGTGGTCGATTTCCGCGGATTGGCGGCGATGCGCGGATTCGCCCCCACCATCATGGACCTGACCCACAGCCTCCAGCAGCCCAACCAGGCCTCCGGTGTGACCGGTGGCCGCCCCGAGCTCATCGCCCACATGGCGCGCACTGCCGTGGCGGCGGGCGCCGATGGCGTGTTCATCGAGACCCATCCCGACCCACCCAACGCCAAAAGCGACGGGGCCAATATGCTCGCCTTGGACCGCTTCGCAGCACTCGCCCAACAGATGAAGACCATGCGGGCGGCCTATCTCGACGCCACCGCTTGACCACCACGATACGCCCGCTTCACGGCCTTTCCATGACCGCTATTCGCCTTCTCTTGACCCTGTTGCTGGCTTGCCCGGTTGCGCTGTGGGCCCAGGAGGGCGACTCTGTTGAGGTCAGGGTATTTGGCGCAGAGGGCGTGGACGAGGCCACCGCCCTGTGGGTCGACGCTATGGGCTGTGTCCTCGCTGGCGAAACCACTTCGGACATCACGATGGCACCCGGTCAAGCTGCTTGGACTTCGGGCGGTCCTGTGGGGCGCAAGGGGTTTCTGGCCGTGATGGATACGGCCCTTGATCACCAGTGGTCCTATGCCTTCGCCGGCGATGTGGAAGCGCCGGTCGGCGCCCCCTCCGCCGTATCTGTCAACGCCGTCACCCGCACGGCCGATTCCACCGCTTGGGTGCTTTACGATGCCCCGAGGACGGGCCAGTGGAGGGGACACCTCCTCGGCATCCATCCCGATGACGGACCGGTCGCTGAATTTGACCTCGGCGCCGCTGGGAGCACCACTACGTGCGCCTTGACCCCGGCAGGCGGCAGCAGCTTCATCGTGGTGGGCAACCATTGGCCCAACGCCGCGCCAAGCAATCTCCCTGCAGGCATCATGCTGGGCCTGTGGCCGGGTGATGCCCTCACGGCGCCAGGCTGGGCGCCACTTGCGGATGCCCAGGGCATGGAAGCCATCGCCGCCGACTGGTGGAACGACACCCTCTACATCGCTGCGCACCGCCCGGATCACCCCGATGCCCCGGCCGCAGTGCTCATGGTCACGGCAGACAATGGCAACCCGTTTTGGGTGGGTACCGCCCCCATTGCCGATCCCGCCCTCACCTTGACGGGCATCACGGCGGGCCCGCTCGGGGTGGCCTGGTCGGGTACCCTTACCGCAACCGACGGTACACTCAATGCTACGTATGGCAAGCTGTCCGCTGCGCCCGACGCACTCGACCCCGCGGTGTGGTCCCACGAGTGGATCGTGGTCACCCAAAGCGACCAAGACCGGCCTGGCCGC
>Ga0209406_1000824_pt1 | contig 23809 bp, 18 predicted proteins | sample COGITO_mtgs_1204_FD_184808 | JGI IMG/M metagenome (GOLD analysis project Ga0209406, IMG submission 184808) | Pelagic marine microbial communities from North Sea - COGITO_mtgs_120426 (SPAdes) (version 2) | ecosystem: Environmental > Aquatic > Marine > Epipelagic ...
CAGTTGTTACCGCAAAGTAAGACTTCCGAGCTAAGTCATAAATCTGTTTTTTGTCGCCAGTTACCAGCTCCCATTTATTTCTATTTGCACCATAATCTTTTGCATATGCCTCAAGTAACGGCACAGAATCTACTTCGGGATAAACAGTATGTGAAATGAATTTCAACTCATCGTCTTCCTCAAATTCAACTGAAAGACGTTGCATTTGTCCGCTCATTTTTGGACAAATACTTTGACAAGTGGTAAAGAAAAAATCGGCTACATATATCTTTCCCTTAAAGTCGTTTTCAGTAACTGTTTTTCCTTCTTGGTCGATTAACGAAAAGTCTGCAATTTTATGATCTTTTGTCACGTTTTGCATAGACACATCTACTACATCAGGATTGAGCTGGTATGGATTGTAAATAGGTAAAGTTCTAGCATCTAGCGTAATGAAATAAACAATAAAAACACCGGTGAAAAATATCACTGAAAAGATGCCAATTTTTATATATCCTGCTTTAGTAAACACTTTGCTTTACAATTTTAAACATAAAGGTTGATGTACCGGCAGTTGTTCGTAAAAAATAGATTCCATTTGCCAAATGAGTAATATCTAGCTTATTTTTATTTTCAAAATTCATTACCTCAATTCCCGAAGCGTTGTATAATTGAATCCTTAAAGGAATTTGACCGGTAATGGTTATTTCTCCAACTGTCGGATTCGGATATACATTTGCATTCACTTGACTTTGCAAATTATTATCGACACTTGTTAGCGCTGCTGAAACATTCAAAATATAGAGCCCCGAATTTCGATCTGATATAGCTACAATTCCGTTTCCGAAAAAGGGATAACATCCCCAAGCTCCGCGAAAATCATCTTTTTGATTGGGAAGAAAAGTATCATAATATCCAATTTTTACTGGATTAACGGGATCGGAAATGTTGAACATTTGAAACCCATCATTGTAATATGATAGGTATAAAATATTATCCATAATAAAAGCATTATGCGCCACAGAGCTGTCTGATACTCCCGATGTTAGAGTTGAAAGAATAGATATATTACCAAAATCAGAAACATCACATATCTTCACCTTACGACCGTAATTTTCATCTGTAAAAACATAAGTCCCACCATTATTAGTTAACCATCCATTGTGATTATAGCCCTGATCGGGATAAAGGGTTAAGCTTCCGAGGGTTTGGAAATTACTCGTATCAGCCATGTCAACAATATAAAAACCATCATTTCCACAATTGAGATAAACTGTATCTCCATTAGCGTAGATATCGTGCACGTACGAAATATCATTATAAGTTTTTAGTAATATTGGTTTCTCTGGGTCTTGAAGTGAAAATACTTTGAGTGCATCAGAATTTGGCCCACAGGCATACAAACGAGCATTTGAAGTATCTACAAATACATTATGAGCCTGGCCAAACAAGGTATCCGAATCGTAAACTAAGTGCACAGAATCGGGGAGGTAATTTGCATCAATTATCTGCAAAGTCGCAGCCCCCTGTTGAGCGCAGGCATATATATATCCTCGATATTCTTTATAGTCTCTATGATTAACGTCATACCCTTGAAAAGCTCCGGGAACGGCTCCAATATATGCTGTTTGTGCCGGGGTTGTTATATCGAAGAAATGGGCGCCATAGGTCGACCCCATAACAACGTACTTACGATTGTCTATACTAAACCCCCAAATATCACTGTAACGCGCATCCCGAAAATTTGAAATCAACGTTGTGTCGTCCCAATGAAACTCCAAGCCAACATTCCAGCTTTGTTGTGCAGAAATATCAAACGAACCAATTAAAATAATGAAAATTGAAACGAGCCTCATCAATAACGAATAACTTGCAGTGTATCTAAATCTAATCTAATTTGTAACCACTTACCCAACTTTTCTTGCTGTTCGGCAATGTTTTTTCCGGCTGGTTTCCAGTTCAGCATTAGGCAAGGAATTGTATCGGGCTCATTTGTAATTGAATTTATCGAGATAGAAGTTCCATAAGAAATCTTGTTCACGTCTTCATATTGTAAAACTACTTCTTGTTCAATTTTATGCAGCGGAATTGAGTCGCCTTTTATCTTAACGATGGTACGCTGCAGGTAACGAATTTCTCTGTTTCTATCTTCAATAGTTTCAATATTCTTTCTAAGTTGGTCTTCAACATTCTCAAACTTCGATTCTGCAATTTCTTTATGCAGAGCTGCAATCTCATCTGAATTATCTTCACCTTGGTATATTTTTAAGCGCACCTTATCTACTGTGTTGCTTATAAACATAGTTGAAGTAATATCATATAATGCTAGCTTACGCTGAACATCGTCTTTTTGATCTTTCGAAATGTTTTTGCCATTTAGGGACACTTCTATTGTTGCCAGAGTGTCGGTATAAACTATTCTCCTTCCGTCTACATTGGTTTCTGGAAAATCAAAATTATCGGAAATAAACTGGTCTGCTTTTTGGTGAAAAACAGATTCTTTAATTACCCCCCAAAAAATTATTCCGCTAGGAATAATAACTACAAGTAGAAAAACGGCCATATATAGTTTAACCTTTTTTTCAGTGACCTTATCCACAAAGTGTATAATTGGGAAGCGTAAAAAACGAACGATTAATACTGTTGAAATCATTATGAATAATGAATTTAGAAAGTACAAGTAAAATGCGCCAAAGAAAAATTCCCAATTTCCATTTGCTAATCCGTATCCTGCAGTACAAAGAGGTGGCATCAAAGCGGTAGCAATTGCAACCCCTGGTATAACATTACTTTTTTCTTTTCTAGAACCAGCAATAATTCCAGCCAGCCCTCCAAAAAATGCGATAAAAACATCTAACGGAGTAGGCTTTGTTCTAGCGATAAGCTCAGGCTGTATTTCGTTTAAAGGTGTAATATAAAAGTACAGCGCACTTGAAATAATTGCTATTAAAGTCATCGTTCCAAAGCTCTTAATAGACTTAATTAATGTAGGCCAGTCGTTGGTTCCGAGGGACAATCCTATTCCCATTATTGGACCCATTAAAGGGGAAATAAGCATCGCACCAATAACAACTGCTGTTGAGTTAACGTTTAAGCCAATGGATGCAATGAATATGGAAATTACCAAAATCCAAACGCCATGACCTTTAAATTCTATGTCCTTTTTTATCCCTTCTGTTGTTCCGATATAATTTGTACCATCACTAATGTTGGAAGTCTCTTTTACAAAATTCCATAGACTTTTATGGAAATTCAGAAAATTAGATTTTAAATCCTTCTCTGGATTAACCTGCTCTTTTTTAGGATCAATATCTAACTCTATCTCGTTTGGTTCTTCTGCCATTTGGGTAGATTTACTCTATCTACCAAATGTAATGCGATAGTGTAACCAAAGGAATGAAGCAAATAGATGTTTTAAACAGACATACGTGGATTGCACAACGCGATAAAACTAGTCGTTGATTTTATCGAGGAGCTCTTGCGACTTTATTTTCGCCCACGTATCCTCGACTACAAAGGTTGCCCGCGGCTCCATTGCAATTACTTTCTTTAAAAAAGGAATCGCATCTTGATCCCTGCCTTCATCCTCTAAGAAATCGGCATACATGAAATTATTAGATGGATTCTCTGGAAAGTATTCTAACGCTTTTTTGAAGTTAAGGTCTGCTGCTGCTGCTGAAGGCCACGAAATAACAAAGGGAACGTAGGGTATTTGATGATGAACTAATGCTAGAATTCTATGCCCTCCCGCATCAATTACCAATGGGTTAAGCTCAATAACCTTTTCAAAATAGCTTTTAAGTTTGTCGGCTGCATTATCCTTCATCCCAGTCCACAAACCTATCTCGGATCCCCATTTTCCATATGTAATTGCATGGTAATAAAGCACTTCTGCTGAGTTAGGAAATTTTTCAATCGCTTTCAATCCAAAGTTCTTTCCCTCTTCAAAAAGTTTAATTTGCTTCTTTTCATCAGTCATCGAAAAATTACCTTTGAAATAGTAGCTTCTTAATACATATTCAGCCGTTTTAGCAGTTGGATTTTCGGCATAAGATGCTAGAAATTTCTCAAGCGCCAACGAAATCTGTTTTGACTTAGCAATATATCCAACATGTTCTTCGTGTCGAATTTTATAATGCGCTATTCCTTCATCAAATAAATTATTCGGGAAAATGATTCCTGAAAAAAGACAAATAGCAACTATTAAAATTTTACTTAGCAACCTTAGTAAATTATGGCTGCAATGTAACGAATTGTTCTAGGTTATTAATTACTTCTGTAACTAATTATGATTAATACTTCACAGACTTAAAAACAGCGTACTTAATTTTAGTAGCGATTAATACCATTACAGGAATTATTACCAGTGTTAAAAAGGTTGCGAAGGTTAATCCAAATATAATTGTCCAAGACATGGGTCCCCAAAAAACAACATTATCTCCACCGATGTACATATGTGCATCTAATTCCGAGAATAATGTAAAGAAATTAATGTTCAAACCTACTGCCATCGGTAACAAACCAAGTATTGTTGTAATAGCAGTTAACAAGACCGGTCTTAATCTAGTTTTTCCTCCTTCCACAATAGTTTCTATTACCTGATCCATTGTAAGCTTAGCTCCATCAGTTAAATTTAGCTCAATCGCCTTTCGTTTCATCAACAACATTGTGTAATCGATTAGAACAATCGCATTATTTACTACAATTCCTGCGAGTGATATTATTCCAATCATGGTCATAATTATTATAAAGTCCATTTGGAAGATTACCAAACCTAAGAATACACCAATTAGACTTAACACAACGGAAAAAACGATTATAAATGGAGCGGAAATAGAATTAAACTGAGCCACAATAATTAAGAAAATAAGGAACACTGCAAACATTAGCGCAGAACTTAAGAACGCCATCTCTTTAGCCTGTTCTTCTTGCTGTCCAGTAAATTTCCATTTTGTTCCTTCACCTTTTTCGTAATCTTTTAATAGCTCTTTTATTGCTTCTACAACCTCTGTTGGATTATAATCTTCTAATACATTAGATTGAATTGTTACTAAACGCTTAAGGTCTTTTCGTTTTACAGCACTAAACGTTGATGATTTTTCCAATGCAGCAACAGAAGAAATTGGCACCTGACTTATCTTACCGTTAGCTGGATCTCTAAAAGTAATTTTCTGATTTAATAGCGCCTCTTGGTTATAACGAGAGCCATCTTCCATTCTAATTACAATATCATAATCATCTTCACCGTCTTTGTATTTAGAAACTTCTTTTCCGAAAAGTGCCGTTCTAATTGTAGAGCCGATTTGAGCTGTAGATACATTTAATCTTCTTGCCTTTTGTCTGTCAACTTTCACAATCAATTCAGGTTTCCCTAGCTCGATATCTAATTTTAATTCTTCAATGCCTGGGATTTTCGACTTATTGATAAACTGCTTCATACGCTCCGCTTCGTCTATTAAGCCTTGATAGTCATCTCCGGAAATTTCGATATTAATAGGCTTGCCTTGGGGGGGGCCATCTTCGTTTTTATCCACTACGATTTGTAATCCAGGTATTCCATTTAGACGCTCACGTAGATCGCCCATGATAACTGAAGTTTTTACTCCCTTTCTGTCAACGAACTCAACGAAAGAAATCATAACTCTTGCCTTTTCAGGCGTATTATTCATCGATACCCCTTGTGCGGGATCAGAAGCGCCTTTGCCCACTTGAGCAATTACAGACTGAACAATAAAACTTCTCGGTAAAGTCTCACCATCTTCGGTTGTAATTTCTTCTTCAAAATATGTTTTGATTCGCTTCTCAACTTCCAATGTTACTTCATTTGTTTCATCAATATCAGTGCCAATAGGCAAAGAAATAAACGTATTCAAATAGGTGGGTTGATTAATGGGGAAAAAAAGCATTTTAGGCATAAACACGCCTAACAACCCAAACGACATAAATAACATCAACACAATTCCTACAAGAAACAAATATGGTTTAGCACCTGAGAGTGCAAACGAAAGAAACTTCTGATACCCGTTCTCCAATAAGGGCAAAAATCCATTTTGAAACGACTTGGTTGCAGGACTCAAAACGATAGCATTTACGGCTACCATAATTCCCATAAATATTAAAAAATTACCCAAGCCCATCGCTCCAGAAAGCGTAAACGTAGCACCTAGCAGCGCTATTCCTCCTGAGATTAACATTGTTCTTTTCTTGGTAGAGGTTGTTTCATCAACTTTCATAAATACAGACGTGAAAACTGGATTTATTACTAGGGCTACAAACAAAGAAGAGCCTAAGACAATCATTAGCGTCATCGGCAAGTAAAACATAAACTCGCCCATCATTCCTGGCCAAATAGCTAGTGGTAAAAATGCCGCCAAGGTAGTCGCTGTAGATGCAATAATCGGCCATGCAACCTCACCTGCGCCATACATTGCCGCTTTCGAATTGGAATAACCCTCATCCATTAATCTATATATATTCTCAACGATTACGATACCGTTATCTACCAGCATTCCAAGGGCTAGAACTAACGAAAACAACACCATCATGTTTAAGGTAACGCCCATAGCACTTAGCACCATAAAAGCTGTAAACATCGATAATGGTATAGCGAGACCTACGAACAAAGCGTTTCTCAACCCTAAGAAAAATAGAAGCACACCAACGACTAATATCATCCCAAATATGATACTATTTTCTAGGTCGGCTACTTGCGTCCTTGTTTTGTCGGACATGTCATTAGTAATTGTTACAACTAAGCTCTCTGGAAATTCATTTTTTGTGAGATCGTCAATGATGGCACTAATTGCATCAGACGCATCTAGTAAATTCTCGCCTCCTCGTTTAAAAACATCTAACATTACAACTGGGCTGCCAAATTCACGAGCAAATGATTCGATATCTTTTGGTGCAAATTCAACTTTTGCAATATCTCGTAAGTAGATAATATTAAACTTTTCTTGCTTTACAATAATGTTCTCTATATCACGCCAGTCGTTAAATTCTCCAACGGTACGAACAGTTCTTCGCAAGCCATCAACAATAACATCACCTCCTGAAATAGTCATATTTTCGTTTGCAATCGCGCCTTCAATATCTCGAAATCCAATTTGCATTGCCTCCATTTTTTGGACATCAAGCAAGATTTTTACTTCCTTTTCCTGAACCCCACGTATATCAACTTTAGTAACCTGAGGAACCTCTTCAATTTTATCTTCGATTCTCTCTCCATATTCTTTAAGCATGTCCATTGAAAAATCACCGGACAAGTTTACATTCATAACAGGCATTTGTTCAGAGAAATTCATCTCAAATACATTTGGGTCTGCTGGTAAATCTTTAGGAAAGCTAGGTTGACTTTTAACTTTATCAACAGCGTCTTTAACTTTTCTAAGTGCTTGCGCTGGAGTGATGTCAAAACTAAACTTAATCTGTATCGTGGAAAATCCCTGCACCGATGTAGATGTTAATTTATCAATACCAGTTATGGTATTAATTTCTTTCTCTAAAGGCCTAGTAATTAATTTCTCAATATCTAAAGGTGAGTTTCCTGGATACGGAACACCAACATAAATTTCGGGCATTACTATCTCTGGAAATGCCTCCCTAGGCATCGCAATGTAAGAGCTAATTCCCATAATAAGAATGATAGTCGTAATTACGAATACTGTAACTTTATTATTTACAGATAGGCTAGAGAGCCCGAACTCTTTAAGTCCTTTTTTATTTTCTTGTTCCATTGCCGCTTATTTAGCTACTTCAACAACATCACCGTCTTGAACGCTTCTTGCGCCTTGATCGATATACATTTCTTTACCCGACAAGCCCTCCAAAATGACTGTTTCTCCTTTATAACTCATACCAGTAGTGATCACTACTTTTTTCACCGTTACCTCGCCCCCTATATCACTCAACACATAAACATATTCGTTGCTTTGCCTGTCTTCTTGAATAATTTTCGTTGGAATTACCACCGCTGAATCTAAAGCGTAATCTAGTATGCTAATATCGGCAAGCATATTAGGAATTAGTTCTCCGGAAGCATTATCAATATCGAACCTAACCTTAAATGTTCGGTTATTAGCATTAATGTAATCGCCCGATCTATTAACAGACGTTAGAAACGACTTATCTAATGAAGAAAAATAAACTTTAGCGGAGGTCCCTTTTTTTACTGATGAAATATAATTCTCAGAAACGTCAGATTTGATATAAACTTGGTTTAAATTCACCACCCTAGCAACTGGCATTTGTGGCGCTGCAGCTTCGCCTACTTTAGGAGCAATTTCATCAACAGTTCCTGCAAATGGGGCTCTAACGATATATAAATCTAGCTGGGCTTTTAAAGTTTTCATTTTCTGCTCTAATCCTTCTTTGTCGTTCTTTACTTTTAAAAACTCCACCTCAGAACCAATCTTTTGACTCCAAAGTTTCTCTTGCTTTTCGTACATTTCTTTCATAAAAGAATAGCTCGTTTCAACTTCTTTGATTTGCGAACGAACCAATTTTGCATCCAGCTCCATAATCACATCACCTTTGTTCACCGCCTGCCCTTCTTTAACAGGAATGGCCACAATTTCTCCCATGGCTTCTGGGTAAATCAGTGCGTTTTTATCTGCTTCTACAGATCCTTGCACCACAAAATAATGCTCAAACCCTTTTATTTCAACAGGTTCAATTGTTACTAAAGGAACTCGAGTTTTTGCAGTAGTATCTAAAGCCGTAATTTGCAAATCAAGCTCTGCCATTTTTGCTGCAATTTCAGTATATACTAATTTAAGTGAGTCCTTTTCTCCCGTTAACTTTCCCAATTTCGATTCATCTTTCGGTGCCTCACAAGCAACTAGAGTTGCTAAAGCGAAAACTGTAATTATAACCTTCTTCATCTTAATAGTTATTATGTGCTTTATCTAATTTTGTTTTTGCGTTCAATAATTGAAATATTGAACTAATATAATTTCCTTGGGTCTGTAAATACTGATTTTGAACTTGGGTTAACTCAATACTAGAGGCAATTCCTTCTTTGTAACGAATAACAGTGTTCTGCTGTATTTTTTCAGTAAGAGCTAGATTCTTCTTTTGTGTTTGATATGTATCGAACGCTGTTTGAAGTTCAAGTTTTGCTATACTAGATTGCATCTGTAATGCTTGCTCAACTTGAGTCAACTGTACACCAACCTTTTCATAATCTATTTGAGCAATTTGCGCCTTGTACATTCTGTGTCCGCTTGCAAAAATTGGAACACTCAAGTTTACCCCCCAAACTGTCGAAGGGAACCAAGTTTCAAAATTTATTTCATTTACCTGATTACTCTGAGAGTGAGACAGAAAAGCAGTTAGGCTTGGTAAATTAGCTCCTTGTTCCATTTTCCAACTCATTCTCATTAATTCTTGATTCGATTGCAAGATTCTATAGTCGATATGCTTTCCGACAGTGAAATTTTGAGTAGATAGGTCTTCGTAATTCAGGGATTCTACGATATCATCTAATTTATCAGTTAAAATTATTGATTCCGACACATCCATTCCCATCTGTAGCTTCATCAATTTTTCACTCATTATCGCCTGATTTTCTGCAGCTTTAATTGAGTTTTCTAGGCTAGAGATTGTAACTTGCAATTGATCAACATCTTGTTCCTGAACGAATCCAGCAGCGTGCATTGCTTTTGTTTCCTGAAGAGTTTTTTGAAGATTCTTTAATGACTTTTCTAAAACATTTTTATTCTCATAAGCCACCAAGACTGTATTATACGCTGTAGCAACTGCGTCTTTAGTTTCAATATTTGTTTGTTCTTCTAGCTGCTGATAAAACCCTACGTATTCCTTAGCTACTTTTAACCCCACTAAATACGATCCATCAAATAATAGCTGTGAGGCGGAAACGCCTAGCGAAGTGTTATAATTTGTCCCAAATTGCGATTCAATAAATGGCTGATTTAAAGGTTGGTCGAGAGCCGAAGCGGGTAATTGCCCACTGCCAACAAGGGTACTAATTATTGCTGGCTCAACAAAGTTTGGAATAACTTGGGTTGGAATTTGAGCAAAATTCTTAAAACTACCTTCGGCATTGACTTGGGGTAACCCCATTGCGGTAACTTCTTTTTTCTTCTTTATGGTTCTATATACATCTAATTTAGCTAGCTGTATATTGTAAGCATTCTCAAGCGCATACTGCTGGGCGCGAGCCAATGAAAAAGCATTATTCGTGGAGTCACTTTGCGCAATAACAAACGAAGCAACTAGCGCCAGTACTATTGTTAAACCAGTTTTTATCATTGGTAAAAATTTAAGTTTTCATTTTTTATTTCATTACGGAGGTACTCCACCCCATTATCACTAGCAATACCCTTGATGTGATATCTTAGTAACTCCATATATACTTCAACAAAATTGAATTTATTAGGTGGGAAAATTGTTGCATCGAACACTAGGTCAATTTTCGATAGATATAATTTAACCATAATCTCTATATTCAGGTTGTCGCGGTATAATCCTTCTTTAATTCCGCGTGCCATGTTGCCTGCGACACAACCATATAAATAATTCGTCTTGTGGGTTTCGAATAGTTGCCAAACTTCTGGATAATACTTCTCCATGTCGTAATGGATAGAAGGGTGCATCATTTTTAACTGTCCAGCAACATATCGTCCAATTTCAATAATCTCGTCAATTGCATTTAGCTGGCGGTCTAGAATCTCATCGATAACCATAACATCGCAAGAACAATTTCCTTGCATTACGTTGCAAAGAAGGTCAGTTTTATCTTTAACGTACTTGTAAATCGTCTTTTTTGAGACTTTAATTTCTCGCGCAATGTCGTCCATTGTTACGCTTTTTAAGCCATAACGCATAAACACTTGGGTTGATTTTAAGAGTATTTCAGAAAATTTTTCGTCCATTTACGGTGCAAACATACTACAAATAAAACGATGGAAACGTTTTGTTGTATGTTATGTTTCCTATGTATTCGACCGAAACAAAAAATTCGGCTTTGAATACCCTAAATTAATCGTTGCGCTGCCATCATCTGATAAATACCAAAGATTCCTTGCCAACATTTCATTTCGCAAGGAATGAAATATAAATTTGCAAAGTAATATAGCTATCAATGAAAAGAATAAAAATCAAAGAGCTGCTAGAAGGATCAGCAACAGAGAAAGAAGTTACGGTTAAAGGTTGGGTTAAAGCGTTTCGTAGCAAACGTTTCATCGCATTAAATGATGGTTCAACAATTAACAATATGCAAATTGTGATTGACTTTGAAAAATTTGATGAAGCTCTTCTAAATAACGTAACTGTCGCAGCTGCTATATCAGTTACTGGTAAACTTGTCGAATCTCAAGGCACAGGGCAAAACGTTGAAATTCAAGCCACCGCCCTCGAAATTCTTGGTGAAGCTCATCCTGACGAAGTTTCAAAAACCATTCTTCAACCTAAAAGGCATACACTAGAAAAACTACGAGAACAAGCGCATCTGAGATTTAGAACGAATACATTTAGCGCTGTTTTTAGAGTTCGACATGCATTAGCCTATGCTATTCATAAATATTTTAACGACAAGGGCTTTGTGTATTTGCATACTCCAATAGTAACTGGCTCTGATGCTGAAGGAGCAGGTGAGATGTTTAAAGTATCAACGTTAGATCCAAAAAACCCTCCAAAAACTGAAGAAGGAAATATTGATTATTCGCAAGACTTTTTTGGTAAAGAAACCAACCTTACAGTTTCTGGTCAGCTAGAAGCTGAGCTTGGTGCTTTGGCGCTCTCTGAGGTTTACACTTTCGGGCCAACATTTAGAGCTGAAAACTCAAATACAACTCGTCACTTAGCTGAATTTTGGATGATTGAACCCGAAGTTGCATTCAATGACTTAAATGACAACATGGACCTAGCTGAAGACTTCTTAAAGTACTGCATTACTAATGTATTAGAAAATTGTGCAGATGATTTAGCATTTTTAGAAACTCGACTACAAGACGAAGAAAAATCCAAGCCTCAAGATCAACGTTCGGAAATGGGATTAATCGATAAACTTAAATTCATTACCGACAACGAATTTGTTCGGTTAACATACACCGAAGCAATTGATATACTTAGAAATTCTAAGCCCAATAAGAAGAAGAAGTTCGAATACCTTATTGAAAGCTGGGGAGCAGATTTACAATCGGAGCATGAACGATTTTTGGTAGAAAAGAAATTTAAAAAACCAGTAATTCTTACAAATTATCCAGCTGACATCAAAGCGTTTTATATGCGACAAGATGACGAGTTACCTGAGGCTAAGCCAGGAATGGAAGTTGGACCAACTGTAAGCGCTATGGATGTTCTTTTCCCTGGAATAGGTGAGATTGCAGGTGGATCGCAGCGTGAAGAACGTTACGAAAATTTAGTAAAAGGAATTAAAAAATTCGGAATCGAAGAGGAAACTGTTTGGTGGTATCTAGAAACAAGGAAGTTCGGCACTGTTCCGCACAGCGGCTTCGGTTTAGGTTTCGAAAGGTTGGTTCTTTTCTGTACAGGCATGGGAAATATTAGAGATGTTATTCCATTTCCAAGAACACCTAATAATGCAGAATTCTAGCTTTAAAGCAAGTTTTTTTACTAACTTGTAACAATTAAACGGAGAAATTATGTTAAAACAAGGATTACATTTAAAACTGCAACAAAAGCTTTCGCCTCAGCAAATTCAGCTGATGAAAATGCTGCAGCTTCCTACCGTTGCATTAGAACAAAGAATTAAAGAGGAAATGGAAATCAACCCTGCATTAGATGAGGGCCGTGAAGAAATTGAAGAAGACGAAGATGATTTCAACGATGAGTACGGTGAAACAACTGAAGCTCAGGAAGATTTTGATTATTCTGAATATTTAAGTGATGATGAAACGCCAGCTTACAAGCTTTCCGTCAATAATAATAGAAGTGTTGAAGATCAAGAAAGAGATATTCCGTATTCGGCTGGCAAGAGCTTTCATGATGTTTTGGAGGCGCAGGTGGGTTTACGGATTTTAACGGCACACGAAGAACAAGTTACAATTCACCTCATTGGAAACATTGATGATTCTGGTTATCTAAGAAGAGAGTTAGCTGCAATTGTAGACGATCTGGCCTTTTCTCAAAACATTATAACAACTGTTGAAGAGCTTGAAAAACTACTAGGCCTTATTCAGGATTTTGACCCGCCAGGGGCTGGTGCGCGCACACTGCAGGAGTGTCTGCTTATACAGCTCGACAAAAAAGAAAACACTGTTGCTATAGAAACTGCAAAAGTGATACTCGAAAACCACTTTAATGAGTTCACGAAAAAACATTACAACAAAATTTTAGACAAACTAGAGATACAAAGTGATGATCTAAAAAGAGCTTTAGAAGAGGTTGTAAAACTGAATCCTAAGCCTGGGAACTCCTTAAACGAAACACAAAAAACAGTTGAACACGTTGTTCCTGATTTTTATATTACGATAAACGATGAGGAGCTGGAGCTTTCTATGAATTCTCGAAACACTCCAGATCTTAAAGTAAGTGGGAAGTATAACGAGATGATAGAAACCTACATGGCAAACAAAGGGAAAAATACTCGCGCGGAGAAAGAAGCCCTAATGTTTATCAAACAAAAAATAGATTCTGCTAAATGGTTTATTGATGCCATTATGCAGCGTCAAAACACGCTTCAAACTACCATGAATGCGATTATGGAAAGACAGCAAGAGTACTTTTTAACTGGCGATGAAGTCAAACTCAAACCAATGATATTAAAAGATATTGCTGAAAAAATTGACCTCGACATATCAACTATCTCTCGAGTTGCAAATAGCAAATATGTTCAAACTCCATTTGGTACATTTTTATTAAAATCGTTTTTCTCTGAGTCGTTAACTAACGATAGCGGAGAAGAAGTTTCTACAAGAGAAGTGAAGAAAATTCTTTCTGATGCTGTGGGTGCAGAAGATAAGAAGGCTCCCCTCACCGATGAAAAACTGACTCAATTACTAAAAAAGAAAAGTTACAACATCGCTAGAAGAACAGTTGCTAAATACAGAGAACAATTAAATATTCCGGTGGCTAGACTTAGAAAAGAGCTTTAGAATGGTGACACTATTGGCCCGTTTTATTTCGGTAGTTTTTCATCCTCTATTTATTCCGTTGTACTGTGTACTTATTATTTTCAACTCACCGGTGTATATAATTTATCAGCTTAACATAGATACAAAATACGCTGTGTGTGCGGTTGTTGCAGTATTTACCATAGTGCTGCCTGCTGTGAGCACAGTAATGTTACTAAAAATGGACGGCATAAAAAGCTTAAAGATGAATAGTCAAGAAGAAAGAAAGCTGCCTTTTATCATGTCCGCCATATTTTATGCTACAGCGTATTTTTCCTTGCAGCAAGTTGGGATTCCTAAACTTATTACAAACGCAATATTAGGTGCAACAATTTCGCTAGTAATTTTATTTCTTGCTAATTTTAAACAAAAAACCAGCGCACATATGGTTGGGATTGGCGGTTTGCTTGGAATAGTATATACATTAAGCGAAATTTACATAGTAGGAATAAGTCAGTTCTTGTTTCCTGCTATAATTCTAGCAGGTCTTGTTGGTTACTCGCGATTAAGGCTGGAAGCACATCAACCTATAGAAATTTACTTTGGTTTAATAATAGGATTTCTTTCCGAGTACCTAATTCTATGACACTAAAAAGGCATTAACGTTATCCCTACAGAAAAAGGGTTAATCGCCTCACCTTTTCCATCATCGAATATTGAAGATGCAGAGTAAAAGGCATTCACTCCAACTCTACCGTAAGCAACTCTCATATTAAGCCCCAATCTCCATTTCTCATAATTGGGAAAATCGTATGTTTTTACTTTCTTAGAGTTTTCGATAATTTTAGATTTCGTCTGTAGGTGATACCCTACTTTTGCCCCTACTGCCAACTTCCAGCTATAACCGTGTTTATCTGGATTTGATCTGTAACGAATTTCGAAAGGAATATCCGCATAAGTTATCGTTAGCTTGTTTCTCTTAATATCCCTTGTCCCGTCAACAGGGATAAAAAAAGACTGTAAAGTCAAAGTATCCTCTAACGTTGTTCTACTTTGAATTTCTGCATTGGTGTAATAATTAGCAATTCCTAATCCTCCGCCAAGTGCAAACGAAAAATTAGAGCTTTGAATAGGCACATCGTACATCAACATTAAATCATAACCCCAAGAATATGGTTCTACATTGACGCTATCTCCTGTGTTTAAAATCGTTGCCCAATTAAAATTCATCAATAGCATATCTTCCCTAGCTTCTCTCTTAATTGGTGAATTAGATGCCGGTGTGGTTTCTTGAGCAAACGCAGAAGTAAGAACCCCGATTACAATTGTTGATATAATAACTAGCTTTTTCATTGCGGCAGCAAATGTACTATTTTTAGTTCTCCACACGAGTAACTGCGTTGGTAAAATAATATTGCTTTAACCAGTAAATACTTTTACGTAAAAAAGTAATGCTATACTGCTGACACCAAATGTTGGTATCGTTTTTATTGCCCCGGATTATTTTATTTGACTAAGCGATACTTTGAGCTTCAAGAATTATGCAACGTTTGAAATCGACTACAAATCTGTCTACAAAAAAACCGCAACAGTTTGTAGTTTGCTGACTACTAATACATTGCGGTTTTTAATAGTGGGCCCACGAGGACTCGAACCTCGGACCACCTGATTATGAGTCAGGTGCTCTAACCAACTGAGCTATAGGCCCTTTAGAATTATTAGTTCTAAACAAGGCTGCAATTTTACATATTTGCCCTCAATTACACAACTTTTACCTCAGCATAATGGAAGCAAAGAACATCAAAAACATCATCTTCGATTTAGGTGGAGTGATCCTTAACATCGACTACAATAAAACCGCTAGCGCCTTTAAAGAAATTGGAGTAACAAATTTTGATACACTATACTCCCAGTTTCGCCAAAATAACCTTTTCGATGATCTAGAAACAGGAAATATCGAACCTAGTAGGTTTATACAGGAGCTTAAATCAGCGATGCCTTTAAGCGTTTCAGACAGTCAAATTATCAATGCATGGAACGCAATGTTGCTTGACCTTCCTAAAGAAAGAGTAGAGCTCCTAAAATCAGTTGGCAAGCAGTACCAAATATTTCTATTAAGCAATACTAACAATATACATTACGATGCATATATGGCTTATTTTAACACAGCATATCCTCTTGATTTTAATTCTCTCTTCGAGAAGGCATACTATTCTCATGAAATTGGTTTAAGAAAACCCAATAATGATTGCTTCGCGTTTGTACTTAAATCCCATTCGCTAGACAAAACAGAAACCCTATTTATTGACGACTCCATCCACCATATTGAATCCGCCAACCGACTTGGCATAAACACCTATCACCATACAGAAGGCTGCATAACAAAGCTATTTAATGCCGAAGGTAATTTACTTAATCTCTTGGCATAATTCTATCAATACCCCGTTGGTTGATTTCGGATGAACGAAACAAACCAGCTTGTTGTCAGCACCTTTTTTCGGCTTATCGCTAAGAATAGTAAATCCTTCTACTGCCAAACGCACCATCTCCGATTCAATGTCCTCTACCTCAAATGCTATGTGATGGATACCTTCTCCTCTCTTTTCAATAAACTTAGCTATCGGACTCTCTGGAATGCTCGCCTCTAGCAACTCAATCTTATTAACTCCTGACTTTAAAAATGCAGTTGAAACACCTTCGCTCTCTACTGCTTCTAATTTGTAACAAACCGTTCCTAGCAGTTTTTCATACATCGATGTCGCAGCTTCTAAATTCTTAACAGCTATACCTATGTGCTCAATGTTGTTTGTCATAATGTAAATATTTAGGCAAAAAAAATACCCCTAAAAGGAGTATCTTCTTTTAGCTTATAAGCCTATATTATTTCTTAACGAATTTATCTGTTTTGTTGTCATAGTTCAAGTAGTAAATACCTTTACTAAGATTTGATGCATCAACTTTAATAGCAAATCCTTTCTTCACAATATTACCATAACTGTCGTATATTTCAAACATTGTTTCAGATGTAAAATCAATGTCGTCTTTTACTTTTTTCGGCGTAAACGATATTTCTCCGTCCAAACATCTATAACGAACAGGCTTAGAATATCTAGGTTTGCCGGTATAATCAACTTGTTTTACTCTAAACTGATTTTCACCCGAGTGCGGTGTAGTTTGGAATGAGTAATTGCTTTCTGCATCTACACCTTTTCCTTCAACTTCGCCAATTTTAATCCATTTATTCCATCTAAATTGTTCAACAACATAAGATAGTTTCCCTGTTTCGTTTTTGGATTGCCATTCTAAAACGGCTTCTTTTGACACATTCATTGTTGTGACCTCAAAAGTACTTTTCGGTTTCAATACTTCTGGATTTAGGACCTTAGGACGACAATCATCCTTGTGCTTAATCGCCACAACGACTTTCTCCCCAATTTGAAGTTGAAAGTTTGTAAAATCAATTTCAAAGGCACTAGAATTTATTTCATCCGTAGTTACATCGCCATTAACTGTTACCTCATAAGTACAAAAACCCACCCCAGAACCGGCAAATGGATTCTGAACGTACAAGTTCTTTCCTTGATAATTACCTTCAAGAATTATGGTTCCAGCTATAGTAGCTGAACCCATAAGGATCAAAGCAAATAATGTTAATACTTTTCTCATGTTTATCCGTTTGCAGATTCCTGCTTTTACCGAGCACAATATTATAACCAATATTTAGTTTTTCAAAATAAATCTTCATATTTTTCTTGCTTAGGTCCGTATAGCACTCAAGCCACTGAGACTTGTTAATTTATCTGCTAATATTTTGTATTTTTATTCAATAAATAGTAATCTTGCTGATAACAGTTTTCAAGACTTAATTTTATTAATATAATGAGAAAATTATTTGCGGTATTTATTAGTGTTTCCCTTGCTTTTTCATCTTGTACTGATGACCCAAACAGTGATGTTTCAATTGAGAATGGACGCCTTTCGGATGCAAAGGGAGGTAAGGTTTTTGGTGGTACACTTAATATTAGTCAAAGTGAAAACTTGACCAATTTATTTCCTCCAGGGATAGTTGATGTTTATACTGAAACGGTTGCCTCTCACGTTTTTGAATCACTAGTTAAATTTGACGCAAAAACACTTGAAATTAAATCCGCCGTTGCTGAATATTGGGATGTTAGTTCCGATGGTTTGCTGTATACCTTTAGATTAAAAAAAGGGATTAAATTTCATGATGACGCTGTTTTTGGGGGAGAAGGACGCGAACTATTGGCTAAAGATGTTTTATATTCTTTTGAACTGGCTTGTACTCAACATGAGCAAAACATTATGTTTACTTCTACCTTAAAAGATAGGTTGCAAGGAGCCAATGAGTTTTACGAAGCCAGTGCTAGCGGAACTGATGAAGGGGAACGATTAACTGGCGTAAAAGTAATTGACGATTATACTATTCAGCTTACGTTGGTTAAACCATTTTCGCCATTTATTTCAATTCTAACCAGTGCTTCATTGTCTATTGTTCCTAAAGAAGCATATGAAAAATATGGGGTAAACATCACTGTTGGTTCTGGGCCTTTCATGGTGCCTGAAGGGCAGAAAATAAATGACGATAGCAAGATTGTTTTAGTAAGAAACCCCAACTATCACGATTCAGATTTATTGGGTAATCAATTGCCGTTTTTGGATACACTACAAATTATTATTATCGATTCTAAAAAAGCAGAATTAGAGGAATTCAAAAAAGAAAATCTTCACATTGTTGATGGGCTTCCTGCCGAGTCTATTTTAGAACTTGTAGAACAACAAATCGCAAACTTCCAGAACAAACCTCCTAAATTTTTGTTAGATCGTGGGCCAACAATGGGAACCGAATACTACCAATTTAACACGCAACATGTGGCGCTTAGTGATAAGCGCGTTCGGCAAGCTTTAAATTATGCTATTGACAGAAATAAAATTATCGACAAAGTTCTTAAAGGTGAGGCATATGGCCCTGGAGAAAATGGAATTTGCCCCCCTACTTTTAATGGATATGATATTAGCTCTATTAATGGTTATACATACGACGTTCGCAAAGCCAAACAGTTAATGGCACAAGCAGGTTATCCTAATGGGAAAAATTTCCCGACAATAAAACTTGAATTAAACAGCGGAGGTTCTAAAAACACAAATGTTGCTTTCGAAATTCAAAAACAATTAATGGATAATTTAAATGTAAATATTGACCTTGAGGTTGTCCCGTTTGCCCAGAAATTAAAAGATGAACAATACGGAAAAGCAGATATATTTAGATCCGCTTGGATGGCAGACTATCCGAACCCTGAAAACTTTTTATTCTTGTTCTATGGCAAACATGTTCCCGAAGACCTTAACGAACCTTCTTTCCCTAATGTTAGCCGTTATAAAAACCCTGAGTACGACAATTTATATTCGCAAGCGTTAAGCTCCGCATCCAAAGAAGAAAGTTATTCTCTTCTTGCAGAAGCAGAAGCCATTATGATGGATGATGCTCCAATTATGGTTCTTTGGTACAATGAAAACTATAAACTGATACAGTCTAATATTCGTAATTTCTATACAAACCCGATGAATTATAGAGACTTTTCTATTGTATACTTCAAATCTTTAAGCAAAGGAGTTGCAGTTACAGAACAAGGTCAATAGCATTGTTTTAATGCCCTATTAATAATATTAAGAAGTCTTTATTGTTTCTCTTCGATACGAATTCCGAAATCAATTATTTCCTTGAGCGACTCTTCTCGCATTGCTTGCTCGAATAAAAAGTGATACTTGCCCAGCTCTTTAAATTGGAAGTCTGTTCTAAACCAAATCTTATTATCAATAACAGCACCGGCACTATTTCCAAACCATTTTCCGTCAACATCAGCCAACAAACATTCAATCGTATCTCTTTCTAGTTTTCCTGACGGAGCCATTATATCAACAAAAAGATATAAGTTTTGGTACTTGTAACTCTTCGTGTTTCGAACAACAACAAATAGATTATAATTAGTCTTCGTATCAATGGCATTAACCTGAAAAGATAACTGCTTTTTAGCAGTCCACGATGCGTTTTCTACTTGCTTGAACTCCTCGTAATATTTATTCGAATGACAACCGATAAGAATCGCAGTAAAGCCAATTAAAAGCACATATTTAATAGGCCTACTTATCACCCTTCCCCTTATTATTTTGATGCCCTTTACTTTGCCCTTGTTTGTTCTTTCTATTTTTATTCTTATTTCGATTCTGGTTATTGCCGCGCTTCTTTTTCGGCTTGTCGAATCGTGTAAGACTATCTTGCCCTACAACATTTTCATAATCAGGCAAAACTTCTTGTGGGGCTGTTTTAATAAATGCTTTTAAATCCTCTGGCTTCTTATCTTCCTTGTTTAACGCAATAATTTCTTTAACTCTATCCACTGATAACGGAATAAATTCATTAAAATCATCTTTATAAACAAACCACATTGTTCGCATGAAAATGTCCGTTTTTTGTAGGTATGCTCGCCCTTTTTTTGTGTCGAGTTTAACATCACCTTTAGGGAACTCTTTTAAGGCATCCATATATGTATCTAACTCATAGTTAAGGCAGCACTTTAATTTGCCGCATTGGCCCGCCAGTTTAAGTGGGTTTAACGAAAGCTGTTGATACCTTGCTGCGCTTGTTGATACAGAACGAAAATCGGTTAACCACGTTGAGCAACATAATTCTCTGCCACAAGAACCAATTCCTCCTATTCTTCCAGCTTCTTGACGAGCACCTATTTGGCGCATATCAATCCTAACTTTAAACTTATCAGCTAATTTTTTAATTAATTCTCTGAAGTCTATTCGGCCCTCTGCTGTATAATAAAATGTAGCTTTAGATCCATCTCCTTGGTATTCGACATCACTAATCTTCATGTCAAGTTTGAACTCCGAGGCAATTTTTCGAGAAGTAAACATGGTCTCTTTTTCGAGGCTTTGTAATTCTTGCCACTTGTCCACCTCGGCTTGTTCTGCTTTCCTGTTTATCTTCTTTATTTCTTTTGAATCGAAACTTACGTTCTTCTTTTCCATTTGAAGGCGTACCAACTCTCCAGAAAGAGATACAATCCCCACGTCATAACCAGATGTAGCTTCTACTGTTACCAAATCCCCTTGGTGTAAATCCAAACTGTTGCCAAATTGATAAAACTCCTTTCTAGAATTCTTAAACCTCACCTCTACTTTATCGCAACGTGCTGCTCCGTTCGGTAGCTCCATACCAGACAGCCAATTGAATGTATTCAATTGGTTACAACCTCCACTTGCGCAAGACCCATTATTATTACATCCATTTGGCAGTGTGCCGCAACCCCCTGATGAACATCCGCTACAACCCATAATTTCGCTTAGATAACATCTAACAAATGTAACACTCTATTTGGCTCCTTGTGGAACTTTCTTAATGAGCAGCTGTAATACCTTAAGCGATAGATCCATAATCACAATTTTTGGATTTACGTTTCTTTCGATATGTCGAATTGCCAAATCGAATTCATTGATAAGTTGCATTGTATTTCCCTCATGCACAAAATTGGTAAATTTAGCAAGGAAAGCTTTTTCATGTTCTAAGATGGGAAGAACATCGAGGGTTACAAAATTTAACAAAAGAGCCTTTCTAAAAGAAGCTAAAGCATACTTTAGGAAATTTAGCTGACGAACCCTTCCAATACTAGCTGTTTCATCTACCCAACTATTTATCCCGGCAACATTTCGATTAAAACAAAGCAACATCCATTCACGGAAATTATCCATCAGTTCTTCTTCATTATGGCCCAAATGAACCATTTCCTGCGCATATGCGTAATCTCCTTCGCAGAGTTTAGCATAATTCATTGCCACAACAGAATCCATATTATGATGCTTTTCTAATGCGCCAGCAACATCAGCATTACTTAACTTATCAAGCTGAACAACTTGTGTTCTTGATGTAATAGTTGGTAAAAGAGACTCATAATCTTGCGTAATTAATATAAACAAGGTCTTTTCTGGAGGTTCTTCTAGGACTTTAAGCAATTTGTTAGCTGCCGATGGGTGTAACTTCTCAACCATCCAAATAATGCAAACCTTATAGGCTGATTCAAAACTTTTTAATGTCAGACTATTAATTATTTCTTGGCTTTCTTTTACACCTATATTTCCTTGTTTGTTCTCGATATCAAGTGACTTTAACCATTCAAACAATGAAGAATAGGGTGTCTTTGAAACAAATGATCTCCATTCTGCAGTATAATCCTTACTAAAAACAGGAGGCTTTGGATTTCTCGGACTCGTATTGACTGGGTAAAAACAATGTAAATCGGGATGCTCTAGCTTCTGGTATTTTAAACAAGATGGGCAAGTTCCGCATGAATCTACATCGGATCTCTTTTCGCAGCATAAATACTGGGTGTAAGCAATAGCGAGTGGTAAAGCTCCACTCCCCTGTTGCTCAATAAACAACTGTGCATGACTCACCCTGTTGTCTTTAATCGTTTGAATCAATGATTCGATTACCTTTTTTTGTCCGACAACTTTACTAAACTGCATAGCCGTAAAATTATGAATTTTGAATACAGATACATCTATTAATTTTCTCTTTTTGTAGTACTTTTGCACACCTAGAAAAGCGATGAATATGATAAATTTTGCCGATTATAGTTTTAAAGGAAAGAAAGCCATTGTTCGCGTAGACTTCAACGTGCCGCTAAGCAAAGTAACTTGTGAAGTTAGAGACGACACAAGAATTCGTGCAGCGATACCAACTATCAAAAAAATTATTAATGATGGCGGAGCAGTTCTTTTGATGTCGCACTTGGGCCGGCCAGAAAATGGTCCTGAAGATAGGTTTTCTCTTAAGCATGTGGTTTCTGTCTTAAGTGATTTACTTGACCAGAAAGTAGATTTTGTGAGTGATTGCATCGGATCTGAGGCAGAAAGAAAAGCCAATGAAATTGCTGCAGGTGAAGTTCTCTTACTCGAAAACCTGCGTTTTTACAAACACGAAACAGCTGGTTCTGAAGAATTCGCAAAACAACTTGCAAACCTAGCAGATGTATACGTAAATGATGCGTTTGGAACTGCTCATAGAGCACATGCTTCAACAGCCATTATTGCGCAGTATTTTCCCAATGACAAAATGTACGGGTACCTGATTGCTAAAGAAATCGAAAGCGTTTCTAAGGTGCTCAACAATAGCATTTCGCCTGTTACCGCGATTGTTGGTGGAGCGAAGGTTTCTTCCAAAATCGTGATAATTAATGCGCTCCTCGAAAAAGTAGATACCCTCATTATTGGTGGAGGAATGACGTATACCTTTGTTAAAGCTTTAGGAGGTAAAGTCGGAAACTCTCTGGTTGAAAACGATTATTTAAATACCGCAAAAGAAATCATTGAAAAAGCCAAAGAGAAGAATGTTGCTCTGATTCTGCCTGAAGATTCTATTGCTGCCGATGGATTTTCTAACGAAGCTCGCACACTAGTTTGCGATTCGAGCGAAATCAAAGATAAATGGATGGGATTAGATATTGGGCCAAAGGCAATTGCTGAATGTGTTAGCTGTATCGAAAACTCAAAAACTATTCTATGGAATGGACCAATGGGGGTTTTTGAAATGGAACAATTTCAAGAAGGAACGAAACAAGTTGCACTTGCTATTGCTTCCGCTACTAAAAAAGGTGCTTTCTCTTTAATTGGTGGGGGAGATTCTGTTGCCGCAATTAATCTATTCAACCTTGCAGACCACGTAAGCCATGTTTCTACTGGAGGTGGCGCAATGCTAGAGTATTTAGAGG
>Ga0209406_1000826_pt1 | contig 23762 bp, 18 predicted proteins | sample COGITO_mtgs_1204_FD_184808 | JGI IMG/M metagenome (GOLD analysis project Ga0209406, IMG submission 184808) | Pelagic marine microbial communities from North Sea - COGITO_mtgs_120426 (SPAdes) (version 2) | ecosystem: Environmental > Aquatic > Marine > Epipelagic ...
TATTTGATTGGCTTCAGCGGTCAATCGATCACTTTCTGTTCGATTGCTGGTTGACATTTTGTAGGCTTGCTCGAGTTTTTTCTTATACTGGTCGTTGAGTTTTTCCTTTTTACTTTTTCTTGTGAAGAATCCCATGATTTTTTTATTTAAAACAAGCGCAATCTAAATTATGTTCAATGGGTATAGGATTAATAGATGATTTTTATTCTGAATTAATGAATAATTCCTCTTATTAAAGAGTTTCTTTAATGATTTAGAGTATTATTAATTTGAAATGGCTAGAAATGTAAATGGCATAAAATTGACGGAATTTGCTAGTGTCGTTCCTCCATTCATCGTATAAATTGTAAATCCATTTACAGTTACGTTACGGACTTTTAACCATTCTTGTTCCCACAAATATGTCGTATTAAAATTAATAATGCTGCAAAGGATACTTGGAGTTGTAATAAATGGAGTATCGAAAACCACATTGTATGTTCCAGTATTCACGTGTGATACCGAAAAACCTGATCCATTTATTATTGTTGGGCTGAATCCTCCTGAACAAGTTCCATGTATCATTTCAATATTAGAAGAGCCAGGAATTCCTTGCGGTCCAACAGGTCCTTGAGGTCCCGTTGCACCAGCTGCACCATCTAAACCGTCATTACCAGCAACACCTGCCGGTCCCTGTGGTCCGGTAATCCCAGTTAAGAAATCTGCCTCAATACCAGTATTGCCCAAAGACAACCATATCTCATATGCACTCTGTCCATCCTGCCCATCAACACCGTTTGTTCCATCTATACCGTTAATTCCATCCACGCCATTTGTTCCTGCAGGACCCTGAGGACCTTCCAAACTATTCAAGAAATCTTGCTCTGTTCCAGCATTCCCTTGTGAGATCCAAATTTCATATGCGCTTAACCCGTCTTGTCCATCTTGACCATCTTGACCGTCAGCACCAGCTGGTCCTTGTGGTCCGACACCACCCAAACCACTTAATACTGATGTCGTATAAGTTGATCCATCGTAATAGGTAAAGGTTAAAGTCCCATCTCCGTTGTCTGCAACTCCAGTCAGACCATTACCTGCGATATCAGCATATGCAGAAGAATCCGCATACCCACTGCTGCTTGAATATCCTGAATACAAGGCATAAGGTACGCTCCATAATTGTTGGTTTGACATTTCAACATAATTGGTTCCTCCTGATTTATCAACTTCCACTTTCAAAAAATGATAACCAGATCCCCAATCAATCAAATTGAAGGATTGTGTTCCTTGAACTAAGCCCTGTCCAATGACAAGGTCAAACATTCCAAATTCATCCGTACTTGTTGCATGTGTCTCTTTGTAAATGACAGTTCCTGTTGAAGAGCCACTTAAAATGGAAAATTGAACGCCGATATCTTCGTTCCATAGAATCTGACCTGGTGAATTTATCCCAGGTTGATTGTTTCCATTATCAGAATAAACTACTGCCTGATAATTGATACCCTGTGGTGGTGCCTCTTGTTGGGCGGATAATGTTAAGCCGATAATTGTAAATATAAGTAGTAGAATGTTTTTCATGATTTAATGTTTTACAGATTAAAGGACAATCCTAAAGATGCCATATGTCCCATATTTCTTGTTTTTTCGTTCTCGTCCCCTTCAATATTTTCAATATCCATAAGACCAAATCCATATCGGTAATCAAAGTTGATATAAAGGTTATCCGTAACCTTGAATCTTGAGTTCAGGGTAAGGCTTGCCATAATATCGATAGGTTTGAGCAAATCTTGTTCAGTAATATTGAATCGGTTGGTTCCAATCGTTTGTTCTCCACTCATCATATAATTGGCATTCAAGACCAATCCAGGCGACAAAGAAAAGTATTCCTTTCCAAGAAAAGATTCCTTTTCAAGCAATTTATATAAATACCCTACCCCTGCACCTATGTAGTTCAAAGACCACTCTAATGGAGCATTATTCACTGTTGATTTGGCACCTGATTGTTGATAAATAAGCTCTGGACGCAACATGTGCTTGCTTCCCAGTTTGAATCCAAGGTTTAAACTGTAGCTTGTACCAGATCGATAGCTGAGGTTTTCATTGGCATTTCCTTCAGCATCCTCATACATAAAAGAGGTAAAGGTTTTACCCATATTAAAGTTGACTTGAGTCAAGCACTTTTTGTCTTGCGCTAAGACACTGGATCCAATAAGAAAGGACAAACAAAAGATGATTTTATTCATTTTTTAATAGATTACATTGATTTTAAAAGCTGAAGTTTTGTCTTCAGTCTTCACATTTAAATGATACATCCCACGTGCAGGATTTACAATAGAAACTTCTACAAGTTCATTACCCGAAACCTTACCACGAATAACTACTTTACCTTGAAGGTCTAGTATTTCATAGTCGTAGTTCAAATCCTCCTCAATGTCCGCTTGAAAAGAAAAATCACCTTGATTGGGATTTGGATAAATCATTAGATTCAAGTCATTTGATTCTGTTTCATACCAAATGGGTTGAATGAACCCCTGTCTTAGCCCCATTCCGTTTTCAGATTTGTCATTTGAGGTTAAGGCAGGTTGACCAACACTTTGTTGGATGATGATACCGTTGTGATTAGAACTAGAGCCAATGGCACCAATGGTTGAACGAACGATTTTTTGTCCGAATGAAAAATAGGCAAGCACAACAAAACTGCTGAGTAGTAGAGGTTTGATCATGTTTAATAAAATTAGCGAATCAAAGATAACAAAATAAAAACACCAATTCGATGAATAATAATAGGTCTGTTATCTTCAAAAAAAAGGGATCTCATTTAAGTGATCCCTTTTGTACGGTAGGTATTGGTAATGTTTTATTCGTCTCCGAAGCGTTCAATCACAGGTTGTGTTACACCCGTATTCGAGAATCCTCCATCGTGAAAGAGATTCTGCATCGTGACATATCTTGTTAGATCTGAGAACATACTCACGCAATAGTCAGCACAGGCCAATGCGCTTGCATTTCCAAGTGGAGACATTTGTTCTGAGAAATTGATGAATTCATTAAACCCTTTAATCCCTTGTCCTGCCGTTGTTACCGTTGGAGATTGAGAAATGGTATTGACACGTACCTTATTTTTGATTCCATAGTGATATCCGAATGAACGCGCAATCGATTCCAACAATGACTTGGCATCAGCCATGTCGTTGTAGTCAGGAAAAATTCGTTGTGCTGCGATATAGGATAATGCCAGAACAGATCCCCATTCGCTCATGGCATCGTGCTTATATAACGTAGCTAATGTTTTGTGTAAAGACGTTGCAGAAACATCCATAGTTTGACTATAGAAACGGTAATCGTTTTCAGTGTAGTGTTTCTTTTTTCGAACATTAGGCGACATGCCAATAGAATGCAGTACAAAATCAATTTTACCACCTAATATTTCCATTGATTGCGTAACCAAATGGTCAAGCTCTTCTACATTCGTAGCATCTGCAGGGATGATTTGACTACCCGTTTCTTCAGCGAGCTTATTGATTTCGCCCATTCTCATCGCAATAGGGGCATTGGTTAATACAAAAGTTGCACCCTCTTCATGAGCTCGTTGAGCAACCTTCCAAGCAATAGACTGGTTGTTTAATGCGCCGAAAATAATACCTCTTTTCCCTTTTAATAAATTGTTAGCCATTCCTAATATTTTGAACAAAATTAATAAAACTTGTTCGTCTAAACCCCAATAATGTGAAATACATGAACATGTTATTGTGAATTACAACAATAGGAGTATAATGATTGATTATTGGAGCTTTTTTAGATACTTCACATCAATGTAAAAGGTTCCGAAGGGAACAAAAGAGGCGATAAAAAATAGGATGCCTCTGGGCCAGCTCCATATTTTTCGAAGAGTTAACACAAGAAGCCAAAAACAAAACAAAATAAAGACCACCCCATGAAGCATACCTACTACATAATTCGGTTCTGGTATTTCATAGATATATTTTAGAGGCATGGTAATCGCAAAAGATATATAGGAAACGCCTTCAATTAAGGCGATCCAGCGAAATTGTTTTAGGGTCATTTTTCCGTTCATTCAAATTGTTTTTCTAATTTTTGTAGATCTCTCATTTGGTCTCTGTATCCTGCAGCTTCTATAAATTCAAGATTTTTCGCCGATTTCTCCATGAGCTTTCGTATACGTTTGATTTCTTTTTCAAGCGCTTTAGAATTATTGAATTCTGTTGCAACAGGGGCTTGCTCAATGGCTGCTATTCTTTCTGCTTTTTGAGTTGAAGATTCACCATCAGCAACCTTGGTGGATTCAAGAATAATGTCTTTTGATTTTTTCAGAGCAGTAGGTATAAGCTTATGTTCTTTATTGTAATCCATTTGAAGTTTTCGTCTTCTTTCCGTTTCGTCAATGGTTCGCTTCATGGATTTTGTAATTTTATCTGCAAACATGATAACATATCCATTTACGTTTCGGGCTGCACGGCCCACTGTTTGAACCAGTGAACGTTCGTTTCTAAGAAAACCCTCTTTATCGGCATCTATGATGGCCACAAATGAAACTTCAGGTAAATCAAGTCCTTCTCTTAAAAGGTTTACGCCAATCAATACATCAAATTGCCCCAGTCGCAGCTGTCGCAATATTTCAACCCGTTCTATGGTATCAATTTCACTGTGTATGTAACGGCATAATATCCCCATTTTATCCAGATACTTTTGTAATTCCTCTGCCATTCTTTTGGTCAGTGTGGTTACGAGTGTTCGCTCCTTAAGTTTTATCCTATTTTGTATTTCCGAAATTAATGTGTCAATTTGATTGAGGCTTGGTTTCACCTCTATTACTGGGTCCAATAAACCTGTTGGTCGAATAACCTGTTCAATCAATAGTCCTTGTGATTTTTCCATTTCGTAATCTGCTGGAGTAGCAGATACATAAATGCATTGTTGAAACATGTTTTCAAATTCTTCAAACTTCAGTGGTCGATTGTCAATGGCAGCTTGAAGTCTAAATCCATAGTCAACAAGGTTCGTTTTTCTTGCTCGGTCACCACCGTACATGCCTTTTACTTGAGGCAATGAGACATGGCTTTCATCAATGACCATTAAATAGTCCTCCGGGAAATAATCAAGTAAGCAGAATGGTCGTTGCCCCGGAAGTCTGCGATCAAAGTATCTAGAATAATTTTCAATTCCAGAGCAATAGCCAAGTTCTTTAATCATTTCAAGGTCGTATTCGACTCTGTCTTTAAGTCGCTGGGCTTCTTCGGCTTTCCCGTCTTTTTGAAATTCTTCTATTTGAATCAACAGGTCATCTTGAATTTCAATAATGGCTTGGTGTGTGTTCTCCGGACTTGAAACAAATAAATTTGCTGGATAAATCAATATGTCTTCAAGATTGTCAATGGTTTTACCTGTTTCAGGATCAATTGTTGAAATGTTTTCTATTTCGTCGCCCCAAAATTCAAATCTGATCGCATAATCGGTGTAAGCCAGATAAAGATCAATGGTGTCTCCTCTCACTCTAAAATTGCCTCTCTCAAATGCTTCATCAGATCTTGAATATAGATTTCCCACAAATTTCAAGAGCAGTTTATTTCGGGAGATATTTTCTCCTTTTTTAAGGGTAATAATGCTCTTTTTAAATTCTGAAGGGTTTCCAATTCCATAAATACAAGAAACCGATGCAACAATGATAACATCTCTCCGTCCTGATAACAATGCCGATGTAGCTGATAATCTGAGCTTCTCTATTTCGTCATTGATTTGAAGATCTTTTTCAATATAAGTATTGGTTACCGGGAGATAAGCTTCTGGTTGATAATAGTCGTAATAAGAAACGAAATACTCGACTTTATTGTTGGGAAAAAATTGTTTAAACTCACCATATAGCTGAGCCGCCAAGGTCTTGTTATGAGACAGTATAAGGGTTGGTTTATTTACTTTTTGAATAACATTTGCTACGCTAAACGTTTTTCCACTTCCTGTAACACCCAAAAGCGTCTGATGGTTAATTCCTGATTCAACTCCATCAATAAGTTGGGCTATTGCCTGAGGTTGATCTCCAGTTGGTTTGTAATCAGAAACGAGTTTAAACTCCATAAGCTATAAAATTAAATAAACAATGGAATCATTTGTTCAAAAAAAAACGCCCTGAGGCGTTTTTATTAATTTTTGCAAACCAATATTTTTTTCTTCTTTAGTTTTTTTACTTCAAAGGCCTTACTATAACTCAAGATAAAGTGGATAGATGATGGGCTTGGTAAAGAATTTGTGTTAATTGGCTTACTTTCAGTAGAGTATTTATGCATCATACGCAATTATGTTTTTTTATAAAACGAATGATTCTTCAATTTATTTTAAGCGCTACTTTTTTTTAATTTTTTAACTTTGCAAAATCAAATCAATTATGGAATGAGTCATAATATAAAATCGGGTGTAGCAACAGGGAGTGATATTCAAGAAATATTTGCCTACGCCAAAGAAAAAGGTTTCGCATTGCCTGCAGTAAATGTTTCTTCAACAAGCACGGTAAATGGAGTAATGGAAACTGCTGCAAAGTTAAATGCACCAGTAATTATCCAATTTTCTATTGGAGGCTCGCAGTTTTTTGCAGGAAAGTCTCTTGATAATTCAAATCATCAAGCGGCAATACTTGGGGCTTCTTCGGGTGCGCGTCATGTACACAGGTTGGCAGAGGCTTACGGAGCATCTGTTATTCTTCATACAGATCATTGTCATAAGCCAAAGTTGCCTTGGATTGATGGACTTTTGGATGAGGGTGAAAAGTATTATGAAATTCATGGAGTTCCATTGTACAGTTCTCACATGATTGATTTGTCAGAAGAGCCAATTACTGAAAACATCGAGTTGTGTAAAAAGTATCTGGAGCGCATGAGTAAAATCGGAATGACTCTTGAAATAGAACTTGGTATAACGGGAGGGGAAGAAGATGGTGTAGATAATTCGGATGTAGATATCTCCAAGCTATATACCCAACCTGAAGAGGTCGCATATGCATATGAAGAGCTTATGAAAGTATCACCGAACTTTACCATAGCAGCTGCTTTTGGAAATGTTCATGGTGTTTACAAGCCGGGAAATGTAAAGTTGACTCCAAAAATCTTGAGAGATTCTCAAGAATATGTTCAACAAAAATTTAATACTGGAAAAAACCCAGTAGATTTTGTTTTTCACGGTGGTTCTGGTTCCAGTCTTGATGAAATTAGAGAAGCCATTGGTTATGGTGTAATCAAAATGAATATTGATACAGATCTGCAGTATGCTTTTACCGAGGGAGCGCGAGATTATATTCTCTCAAAACAAGAATACTTGAAAAGTCAAATTGGAAACCCTGAAGGAGATGAGTTGCCAAATAAAAAATATTATGATCCGAGAAAATGGATGAGAGAAGGAGAAAATACTTTTATAAAAAGACTCGAAAAGTCATTTTCAGATTTAAATAATCTCCACACCTTATAAATCTTTATTAATTTTAAACAAAGAAATTAAATGAGTTGGTTCAAAAGAAATAAAGAAGGAATTACTACCACTACAAGTGAGAAGAAAGAAGTTCCAGAGGGTTTGTGGTCAAGATGTTCAAATTGTAAAACAATTTTCACCAAAGGAGACTTAGAGAAATTGAACTATGTCTGTAATAGATGTTCTCATCATGAACGTATTGGTTCCGAGGAGTATTTTTCAATCATTTTTGATGACGGAAAATATACAGAACTTAATCCAAATATAACTTCTGGTGATCCATTGTCATTTGAGGATACAAAAAAGTATACAGATAGGGTAAAAACAACCCAGAAGAACACAGGATTATCGGATGCTGTTAGAACTGCAAAAGGGAAGTTGAATAAAAAAGACTTTATAGTGGCTGCAATGGATTTTAAATTCATCGGTGGGTCAATGGGGTCTGTTATGGGGGAAAAAATTGCCCGAGCTATTGATGAAGCCTTGAAGCTCAAATGTCCGATCATGATTATTTCTAAATCTGGTGGAGCAAGGATGATGGAAGCCGGTTTTTCATTGATGCAAATGGCTAAAATTTCCGGAAAACTAGGTCAGCTTGCTGATGCACAATTGCCATACATTTCTTACCTGACTGATCCAACAACGGGAGGTGTTACCGCTTCTTTCGCCATGTTAGGTGATGTGAATATTGCCGAACCCGGTGCTTTGATTGCTTTTGCTGGTCCTCGAGTGGTAAAAGAAACCATCGGACGGGATTTACCAGAAGGGTTTCAAACGTCAGAGTTTTTGCTGGAGCACGGCTTCTTAGATTTTATTGTGGAAAGGACAGATATTAGGGATAAGTTATCACTAGTGGTAAACCTTTTTACCAAATAAAAACCAATCTGGTTTCTTCATAACGTTTGAGATTTATTTTTCGTTTCATTTTCCGTATTTTTGAAAAAAAAACATCATGCGAAGAATTATTTTACTCATTACTGTTTTATTGTTATCATTATTGAATTCAAATCATCTTGACGCTCAAGATACGACATGGGTCCAGACCTTTACTTTTGATTCAATTAGTACAAGACGTGCCAATTTTGAATTTCCAAATTCTTTAAACGATAAGCGTTTTGAAAAAGTGTTGATGTATTACAAATTAAAATGTAGTCCTCAAACACCATGGGATCAATACAATTGTGGAGAGTGGGATTATTTAACTTATACACGTGTTTTTGATCATACAGGCGACTATGATTCAGTTCGAGTAGATAGTGTTCGATACTTGCACAATTACAATTCAAATTCGCCATATGACTATGAGCCCTGGGGTTATGATTATCACAATAACTCGCTAATTACAGAACATGAACGACAGGCTTTAACCAACCCTGTGCAATTTAGCTTAGGACAAACATCTTCGTCGACCTCCTTATACCCCTTTGACATGACCTATCAGGGCGGAAAATACCAAATGATAGTCAATGCTACGGAATTAGAAATGGCGGGAATAAATGCAGGAGAAATTAAATCGCTATGGTTAAATGTTTCTAATTTAATCAATGGTGGAGCGCTTATGCATCCAAGAATATCAATCAAATCTACTCAGGATTCTCAATTAACGGAGTTCCACAATAGTGGTTTTTCAACGGTTTATGATTTAAGCAGAACGGCTACAACTACATTATTTGGCTGGGAAGAGCTTCAGCTTGGTCAAAATGAGTTTTTATTTAATGAGCCATATGTTTGGAATGGAGCAGATAATATCGTTATTGAAATAAGTTTTGATCACTCCTTTCCGGCCAACAACCAAATCGAATTCGAAACAGAATCAAGTAACAACGGTCAAGCATTAAATTACTCTTCTAAAAATGGTAGCCTAAAGTTTGATGGAACAAACCATGCCCTATTGGAAATGTCTGATGTTGATTTAGGTGATGAATTAACCATATCAATGTGGGTTAAGGGGAATGGAAACACGAGTGTGAATACATCAATTCTAGAGGGATATGACACTTTAAATCAACGTGTAATTAACATTCATATGCCGTGGAGTAACAATCGGATTTATTGGGATTGTGGCGAGGGTTCTGCTTACGATCGAATCGATAAAGACATGTCAAATGACGGTATTGATAATGAGTGGCACCATTGGGCTTTCGTTAAAAAACAAAGTACAGGAGAAATGCTGATCTATAAAGATGGCTCTCTTTGGCATAGTGGAACGGATAAAAACAAAATCATTGGAAACCTTCATCGTCTCGTCTTAGGGGCAAACAGAAGTCTTGGCAATCATTGGAAAGGAAATATTGATCATTTTGAAGTTTACAATGCTGCTCTAGATGAGGCAACAATAAGTGCATGGCAATACAAAAAAGTAAATAATTCACATCCCAATTGGAACAACTTAATGGTCTCTTATGACTTTGACAATTACAGTTACGCTAGAGATGCTTCACCCAACAATTACTTATTAATGCCATCTGCATTTGGGATGTTCGATTTTTCAGAGGACCCCATTAATGGTATGGAACGATCTGTAAACCGATTACTTGTATCCTTTGGAAATGGCGATTACCAGGATGTGAACGCTTCAGAATTAGTGATAAACAAAAAATCATTAATTGAACCAGAGATTTTATTTGAATTTGAATCCATTGATAGACACTTTGAAATCTCAAATGCATTGATAGTTGCAGCATCTGGAGATGAAATCGAATATGACTTACAGGGAGATGTGGTTTCTTCAACACCTTATTCGACCAGTGAATCCGTTGAGAATTCTACCATAACGTATTACCAAAATCCTTATGAGATTATTTTTGATGTTGAAATCGCGAGATACATTACTCCATACGGAATAGGTTTTGATTTAGGACCAAATGGTTTTGCCTGGATTTATGATGTCACGGATTATCAGGATTATTTGAGGGATGTGGTGGACCTTGCCGCTCATAACACCCAAGAGTTGCTGGATTTGAGCTTTGCCTTTGTTGAAGGAATCCCGCCAAGAGACGTTCACAAAAGAGAACCCATTTGGTCTGATTTTAGATCGTATGGATTCGCAGCTATGGCAGAAGACAATGTGCTTCAGGAAAAGAAAGTTCATTTGTCTGATACCTCTGAAGGCTTCAAAATTAAAACAAGAATGTCTGGTCATGGACAAGTTGGTAATCAGGCTTGTTGCGAATGGGTTTCAAATGATCACAGTATCAAGGTAGATGGTATTACACGTTTTGAATGGGATATTTTTGAAGAAGATGATTGTGGAAATAACCCTCTTACCGGACAAGGAGGAACATGGCCATATGCTAGAGAAGGGTGGTGTCCCGGTGATAAAGTAAAAGAATACGAGTTTGAGCTTACGCCCTATGTTACACCTGGAGATTCGGTTTCTCTTGATTATGTAATCAATAATGTCCCTTCAAATGATCAAGGACAAGGATCTGGAAATTATAGAGCAGCCTACGATTTGATTTCATATTCTGCTCCAAATTTTGAAAATGATGCAGCGATTGTAGATGTGTTAAACCCGAGTAATTACGAGTACTATTCAAAATTCAATCCTACTTGTTCGAATCCAAGAATTATATTAAGAAATACAGGTTCAGAACCTCTTACCTCCTGTACGATAAAGTGTTGGATTACCTATGGTGACAACATTGATTTTCAATGGACCGGAAACCTCGGGTTTATGGAAGAAGAGATTGTAGAAATACCCGTTTCTGATTATTCTTGGTGGACAGATCTTGACGAGAATCAAACGTTCACAGCTTATGTAAGAGACCTAAACGGTTCTTTTGGTAATGACGATTATCAGCAAAATAGTGTTAAAAAATCTAAGTTTGATGCAGCGGAATCGGTTGATGGACCATTCCTAATATGGTTTACAACGAATAATAAGGCTTCAGAAAATGCTTACAGGCTTATGGATGCATCTGGAACGGTTCTTTTTGAAAGAACCAATTTACAAAACACGACCCAGTACAAAGACACCTTTGATTTGGCTCCTGGATGCTATTCAATTGTACTTGATGATTATGATGATGACGGTTTGTCATTTTGGTATTCTTCACAGGTCGAGGGAGAGACAACGGGAGCATTTAGAGTCAGAAAAGTAGGAGGTAGCTATATGGAAATTTTCCCAGGAGATTTTGGAAGCTATCATCGATATGATTTTTCAGTAGGTTTTACATTAGGATTGGATGAGCTGCCTAACTACGGAGAACTGTCTATTTTTCCAAATCCCGCACAGAATGAACTTACAATTGATCTAGTAGCCAAGGTCGATGGTAATGCAAGCGTTGAAATCATGGATTTGTCAGGAAGGGTTTTACTTCAAGATGAGATGAATGCTTCGGCTTCTTTTGCAGAGTATTTTGCAGATGTTAGTCAATATAAGAAGGGTACTTATGTTATACGTATTTCTACAGTGAATGGGATTTATACAAAGAAATTCATAAAAAACTAGGAGTACCTTCTGAGTATTTTTTGAACAGACCCAATATACGAACCACCGAAAATAATAAGGTGAACAAGAAGAGGGTACAGTTGATGGAGGTCAGTCCTTTTTTTCCAATGGCTATCCAAAGAATATATGCTATGGTAAGCCTCTATGGTTTCATTAGAAATGTGCCCAAATAATAGAAGCATTGCCAGATCAATCTCTCGGTGCCCGTAATACACGGCTGGATCAATTAATACGGGTAATGTATTCTCATCAGAAATGATATTTCCATACCACAAATCACCATGTATAAGAGAGGGAGGCTCAACAGGAATGAGATGGTCTAACTCTTTATAAAGCTTATCAAAGGATCGAACTGTCTTCATTTCAATATGTCCTGTATCAAATCCTTTTTTTACTAGAGGTTCGAGACGCATGGATTGATAAAACGAGGTCCAATCACTTTTTTTATTGTTGATTTGAGGAATCGATCCTATGTAATTGTCATGGTCAAGCCCGAACGAATCTGATGATAGTAGATGCAATTCTGCTAGCTTGGTTCCCAATGCCGTTTCACTTATTGTAGTTTCTTGATCATTGACATATTCAAGCATCAAATAGCTTTTTTTTTGATAAACACCTTTACTCAATACATTTGGAACACGAAAACTTGATGAATTCAATAACTCTAATCCTTGCTCTTCTTTTTCAAACATTAGTGGATATTGTTCAGCTTCATTCAGTTTGAGAACAAGTTCTCCTTGCTTTGTAGTGCATTTATAAACCTTGTTTATACTTCCTCCAGACAAGGGCTTGAATGAGATTAAATCTTCATTTAATTCCGTTTTAATGATTTCATTCAGAACTTTCATTGATGCTTAGAGAGAAAAAACTTCATTTATTCGAGCCACATGAAATCCATTTTCATGAATTTGCTTAAATGCATTACTGTCCTCGTCTAATGCAGGGTTTGTATGATTTAGGTGAATGAAATACACTTTGTTTTTTTCCTTAGATGATAAGTTTTTTAACAAACTCATTGACTCAATAATAAATGGATGTGGAATTTCAGAAATATCTCTATGGTTGATTTCTTCTCCATCATAAAAGGTGCCATCAATAAATGCATAATCTACTTTAGAAATTTCCTGAATGATACTTACGTCCCATTTGTCCCATTTATCAATGTCTGGAATGAATAAAGCAGATCGGGTTTCGCCTATAATCTTGTATCCAACAGTTTCGGAATATTCATCTCTATGCGGAACAACAATGGGAAGAACCTTGAGGTTTTTATCTAAAAATACAGTGTCTCGTTTACTCAAATCCTTTAACTTGATATTTTTATTTTGAACGAGTTTTTCCCAAGGACCATTTGTTTCTAGGAAATTTTTCATTCTAGACAATGCATACACATTTATGTCTCTAGCAGATACTCCTTCTTTCCCAAGATACATTAGACCCGTATAATGGCCAATATGAGCATGAGTTAAAAATATGCCATCAACAAGTTTTTCTGAAGTTCCGAGTTTGTTTAAATAATTAAGCTGCTCTGAAATATTTGGCGTCGCATCAATCAGGTATTTTGTGCGTGAGTTAGGATTTATAACACCCATTGAACAGACTTTTCTATTCTTTTTATCTTGGTCCATAAGCTGCGAACAACACTCTTTTAGACAGCCGATTTGTGGCGAACCTGCATCCTGAATGGTCCCAAGTATAACAATCGATGTTTCTTTTAGTCGGTCTATTTTGGAGGAAGATTTTACGGTTTTGGTGATTGTTTTTACATCAGGAGATGTGCATGAAACAAGTATGGCAACAAACAACAATAGAACGCATAATCTACTCATCTTTATTTCTTCTTTAAAACCAGAGAATATACCATCGGTATATTGGACTCGAGATGTTTAATCCTGTATTTTCCCTTTGAAATTCTCACAGTATGTCGGAAGCAATCGTAAGGAGAATAATCATATTCTTTAAAAGATAATAAATCCATTTCATTATTCATTAAAGATGTAATGATTTCAGATAAACTATGGTTCCACCAAATAGAGGAAATCTCTTCTTTGGAATTAGGGGAAGCGTAACTTCCGTTTTCGACCTCCACATAGGGTTTTTCATTAAAATAAGAGTAGCTTATTTCCTTAAAATCGTCGTCGAACATCCATACACTAGGGTGAAAATCAACAATAGTAAATGTGTCTCCAGATTTTAAATGCTTTGAAATGACCTGTGCCCATTTATTGAGATCTGGCAACCATCCACAAATGCCATAGCTACAAAACACCATATCAAAGTCATGTGAATCAACCAAGTCTAGGTCATATATATTTGAACAAATAAATTCAGCATTAAAGCCCATCTCTTTTTTGATGTCTTCAGCATAAGAAATAGAAACAGGACTAAAATCTACACCAGTTACTTGAGCACCCAATTGTTCAAGACTCAAGGTGTCTAAGCCAAAATGACATTGGAGATGAAGTATTTTTTTGTTTTCAATATTCCCAAGTAAGCCAATCTCAAGATCATTTAAGGTGTTTTTACCTTTTTTAAATCCCTCTGTATCATAGAAATCAGAATTGAGATGTATTTTGGATCTCTGATCCCATGAATCACGATTAATTTCTAACCATTGTGAAGTGTCGCTATTCATAATTCTACACTCTTCCGTTCTTAATTTCTTCTACAATCTCTGGATTTAATAGTGTGCTGATGTCTCCGAAATTAGAAAAGTCTCCTTCAGCAATTTTTCTTAAGATCCTTCTCATGATTTTTCCAGATCTTGTTTTAGGTAAACCCGATGTAAATTGAATGCGGTCGAGTTTTGCTATGGGGCCAATTTTTTCAGAAATGATTTTATTAATTTCTAGCTCAATATTTTTGTTCCCGTCAGGGAGCTCTTTTAAGGTCACGAAACCATAAAGGGCATTTCCTTTTATATCATGAGGAAAACCGACTATAGCCGATTCAGCAACCATAGGATGCTCGTTTATAGCATCTTCGATGGGCGCTGTTCCTAGGTTATGACCAGAAACAATAATGACATCGTCCACTCGTCCCGTAATTCTGAACATGCCATCCTTATTTCTTTTGGCTCCATCACCAGTGAAATAATAACCAGGAAATGCCGTAAAATACGTCTCTTTATATCGTTTGTGGTCTCCCCAAATGGTTCTGGCAATAGAGGGCCATGGATATTTAATACATAGTTTTCCGACCAGGTCATTTTCATTGGATTCATTTCCATTTTCATCCATTAAAACAGGTTCGATTCCTGGTAGAGGATTTGTAGCAAATGTTGGTATTTGCGGAGAAATATGGGGTAGTGGGGAAATTAAGATTCCTCCAGTTTCTGTTTGCCACCAGGTGTCGACGATAGGACATTTTTTCTTTCCAATATTTGTGTTATACCATTGCCATGCCTCCTCGTTAATGGGTTCTCCTACAGTACCAATTATCTTCAAGCTGCTTAAATCATATCGATTTACGTGTTCAATAGATTCTTTGGCAAGTGCTCGAATGGCAGTAGGTGCAGTATAAAATTGATTGACTTTATATTTATCAATAACCTCCCAAAATCTACCTGGGTTTGGATAGGAAGGAACTCCCTCAAACATAAGTGTGGTTGCACCATTTAATAGAGGCCCGTATACAATATAAGAATGCCCTGTGATCCATCCAATATCGGCAGTACACCAATACACATCATTGGGTTCATAGGCAAATACATTATTAAATGTATAAGCGGTGTATACCATATAACCACCTGTTGTATGAACCATTCCTTTTGGTTTTCCTGTAGAACCTGAAGTGTAAAGTATAAATAAAGGGTCTTCAGCGTCCATGTGAACAGCTTCATGCTTTTCACTGGCTTTTTCAAGTAAAGGTTTTAGGAAATAATCTCTATTGTTTTTCATTTTGATTTGAGTCATCGTTCTTTCTGCTACCAAAACTTTTTCGACGCAGGGACACTGCGTTAATGCTTCATCAACAATTCCTTTTAGATCTATTGTTTTATTACCTCTAAAACTCCCATCAGCCGTTATGACCATTTTGCAGCTGGAATCATTTACTCTTGCCGCAAGAGCTCCTGATGAAAAGCCAGCAAATATTACAGAGTGAACGGCACCAATACGAGCGCAAGCAAGAACTGATACTGCCAATTCAGGGATCATTGGCAAGTAAATCGCAACCCGATCTCCTTTGTTAATACCCATTTCAGAAAGTAAGTTGGCCATTTTACAAACTTTTTTGTGTAACACACTATATGAGATATGAGTGGCTTGCTCATTGGGCATGTTTGGTTCAAAAATGATCGCTGTTTGCTCTGATTTACGTTCTAGATGCCTATCGATACTGTTAAATGTAATATTTGTTTTTGCACCTTCAAACCACTTGAAGCTTGCTTCTTTCATATCACAATTCATGACCGTATTCCATGGTTTGAACCAGGTGAATTCTTTAGCTATTCCTTCCCAGAATTCAGTCTTTTTTTCAACAGAATTTTGGTAACTTCTTGTGTATTCTTCTCTAGTTCGGATATTATAACTCATTAGAATCTTATTTTGATGGTATTTATAAAAGTAAAGAGTTTCATTAAATTTCTCTAAATTTACTAGATAATGAATTGGAAAAAAACCATTTGGAAATATTTCCCTGATTTGTGGCAGTATTTGGTTATTGTAATCATATTTGTTTTTGCTTCAATTTTTTTCTTTTAAAAAACGAACTCTCCATGTATAATATCTACTCAATATCATTTGTCAAAACCATCACCTTTACATTTTTCTTTTGTCTATTTCAATTTGGATATGGTCAGGCCCAATTAGATTTTGTATCAAATCTAGATTATCAGCAACTACATGACGCTCAATTAAATGATGTCTGGGGCTATGTTGATGAAGTGGGCAATGAATACGCTGTTATTGGCACGACTAAAGGAACGTCAATTGTTGATGTAACTGACCCAGTTAACCCACAAGAAATATTTTGGTTAGATGGGGCTCAAAGCATTTGGAGGGACCCTAAGGTTTACGGTGATTATGCATATGTGACCACAGAAGCAGAGGTAGGGATGACCATAATTGATTTAAGCCCTTTGCCAGCGAGTTCAAGTTTAACGAGTACTGTTTTTATGGGAGAAGGTAGTATTACATGGGAATCTGCTCACAATTGTTTTATTGATGATATGGGTTTTCTTTATGTGTTTGGAGCGAATTACGGTGAAGGAGGAGCTATTATATACGATGTCAACACAACACCAATGATACCCGAAGAGGTTGGTATTTTCGACACATGGTATGTGCATGATGGTTATGCCAGAAATGACACGCTTTATTTGGCTCATGTCAATGATGGATTTCTTAGTATAGTTGATATTAGCGATAAGTCCAATCCTGTTCTTCTTGGTACTAAAATCACATCAAACTCATTTACTCACAATATATGGCCTTCAGATGACGGGCAGGTTGTTTACACTACAGATGAGCTACCCAATTCTTTTGTTACATCTTATGACATTACAGACCCAACGAATATTGTCGAATTGGATAGGATTCAAAGCTCACCAGGTGCAGACGTTATTCCACACAATACTTTTGTGGTTAATGATTATTTGGTAACAAGCTATTATGTAGATGGGATCACAATACACGATGCTAGTTATCCGTATAACCTTATTGAGGTTGCTGCTTATGATACTTATCCCGGACAAACACCTACTTATGATGGATGTTGGGGGGTATATCCCTATTTGCCTTCAGGAAATATACTTGGGGCAGATATGACGGAAGGTTTTTTTGTTTTAAGTCCAAATTATGAAAAAGCGGCATATCTTGAAGGTGTAGTAACCGATTTTTCAAATGCCTCAACTTTGAATAATGTTTCTATTGAGATCGTATCAAGTGATCAATATGAAAACACAAACACCAATGGTTTCTATGCATCAGGAATGGCAGCAGCAGGTAATTATGATGTTAAATATTCAAAGGTTGGTTATTTCCCTCAAACGGTAAGCGTTTCATTAGCACAGGGTGTCGTAACTATCCAGGATATTCAACTGGTTCCAATAGAGCAATTTAATGTGACGATAAATGTAATTGACGGGGGTGGGAATCCAATAACTGATGCTCAAATTTCACTGAATCATCCTTTAATTTCTTATAACGGTATAACAAATGGAATAGGTGAAGAGAACTTTAATTTATTTTATCAAGAGAGCTATGAACTCATCGTTGGAAAATGGGGTTACTATACTGAGTGCAGCAATCCAGTGATAAATACTTCTACAGGTGAAATTAATATTACATTAATGAATGGATACTATGATGATTTTTCATTTGATTTTGGTTGGACTGTAACAGGTAATGCTGAAACTGGGGAGTGGGAAAGGGGTATTCCGAATCCGACGACTAATACGGTAATGGGTAGCGATGTATTTGGAGATTGTGGTTCTATGGCCTACGTTACAGGAAATAAGATTAATGTTGACCCAGATTATGATGATGTTGACAATGGCATAACGATTTTAACTTCCCCTCAAATGGATTTGACTCAATATGCAAATCCTGCATTCAGGTTTAGTTATGCTTTCTTTTGTAATCATGGTCCTGAACTTATAGATGACACTTTAAGTTTTATGATTGGCAATGGATCTGAATTTGAAATATTTTATCAAGTTCTTCCTCCTCAGGGTGATCCTATGGTTTTTGAAGATTACTTCTTGATTATTCCTCAACAAACCTCGATAGCAATTACAAATTCTATGACTTTTAAAGTATTTATTTCTGATGTTGAACCACATGTTAATATTACAGAAGCAGCATTTGATTTCTTTCGGGTAGAAGAGGCATGGGGAATTGAAGAAGCAAATTCAAATACGTTTACGATATTTCCAAATCCAACAACGGAGAGCGCAGTCATAAAAGACGCTCCAATTGGTTCAAGCTACAATCTTATTTCTCCCAATGGAATTATATTGAAGAGTGGCATTATTTATAGTGATAGTCATTCTATTGAGTTAAAAAATATGTCTAGTGGCTTCTATTTTGTTTCAATCGACGGAGTACAGAAAAAAATAATTAAACAATAACCGAAAAGGACGATAATACAGTAAAGAATTATTTAAATTTGAAGGATATGTCAAAGCAAATATCGATAGTAGTTCCACTCTTTAATGAAGAAGAATCTTTACCTGAGCTTTTTACATGGATCCAAAGGGTCTTGTCTGATAATTACACGTACGAAGTGATTTTTGTCGATGATGGTAGTAAAGACAAGTCTTGGGATGTAATTGAAGGATTACAGAAAAAACATACAGAAGTTAGAGGGATTAAATTTCAACGTAATTACGGAAAGTCAGCAGCTCTTCAAAAAGGGTTTGAGTTGTGTGTGGGAGATGTTGTGGTTACTATGGACGCTGATTTACAAGATTCTCCAGAGGAAATCCCTGAGTTGTATGAGATGATCATGCAAAAGGATTTTGATCTTGTTTCTGGTTGGAAAAAGAAACGTCACGATCCGCTTTCTAAAACGATTCCCACCAAGCTTTATAACTGGGCAGCCCGCAGAATTACAGGAATTTATTTGCACGATTTTAATTGTGGATTAAAAGCATATAAAAACGCTGTGGTTAAGAGTATTGAGCTGTATGGAGATATGCATAGATATGTCCCAGCCCTTGCGAAATATGCCGGTTTTACAAATATTGGTGAAAAGATAGTGAAGCATCAGGCTCGTAAGTTCGGTGTTACAAAATTTGGTTTAAATCGTTTTTTGAATGGCCCATTAGATTTAATAACCGTTGCCTTTATGGGTAAATTCGGAAAAAAACCAATGCATTTTTTTGGTGCACTTGGGACCTTGATGTTTATTATTGGATTTTCACTAACCTTATATCTAGGAATAGATAAGATCTTTATTCATAAGACTGCGAGACTTTTGGCTGATAGAACCGAATTCTACGTTGCACTTGTCGCCATGATTGTTGGAGTCCAGTTTTTCATGACAGGGTTCATCTCAGAGTTGATTGGCCGAAATTCTTCTCATAGAAATGTATATTTAATCGAGAAAGAAATTTGAGATGAAGCTCAATTGGAATGTGGATGCATCATGGACACTCTTTATTGATAGAGATGGGGTCATAAATGAAAGGAATTTTAAGGGATATGTTTTAAACAAACAAGATTTCATTTTTAAAGAGGGTGTATTAGAAATCGCCAGATCCTTATTTTCAAAGTTTAAATACGTGGTTTTAGTTACCAACCAACAATGTATAGGCAAAGGTTTGATTTCAAGCGATGGCGTAAGAGAAATTCACAATTATATGGAATCGTCTCTCATTCAAAACGGAGCCAAGATTGATTTAATATTGGTTGCTCCCGAAGTTAGAGGAGCTAAGAACTCAACTAGAAAACCTCAGCCACATATGGGAATATTGGCGCAGAATAAAATGAAGAGTATTGATTTTTCAAAATCAATTATGGTGGGGGATACCGACTCTGATATTGAGTTTGGCAAGAATCTTGAGATGAAAACAGTACTTATTGAGTCATCAGAAAAATGCACATCAATTCCTGATGTTAAGATGGGTTCATTAATGGAATTAAATAAATGGCTTCAATGAAGGTTTTACTTTTCTTGTTTATTGGCGTTTTTCAATTTTCATTTGGTCAAAATAGTATTGATGATGAAGGCAGGAAGCAAGGTGAGTGGAAGAAGTATTGGGACGAATCAAAGCAAGCTTTGCAGTATAAGGGAACTTTTGTTAATGATAAACCTGTTGGACAATTTTGGTATTATTACCCTACATCGGAAGTTAGAGCGATAATCGAGCATATTAGTGAAAACCAATCTTTTGTTACTTATTATTTTAAAAATCGAGAAGTCATGTCTGAGGGCATGTATCTGAATCAAAAAAGAGATTCAATATGGATCAATTATAATAATTCGGGATTGACTTTATCAATAGAGAATTTCAAGAACGGTAAATTAGAGGGTAAAAAAGTCACCTTTTATATACAAAATCAGATAGAGAATGGCGATATAAAAGTGCTTTCAGAAACCTTTTATAAAGACAGTTTAAAATCTGGATCATATGTAGAACGGTTTTCAACAGGTAGAGTTAAACTGAGTGGTCAATATCAATTAGATAAACCATTTGGTGTCTGGCGGAAGTACAATACAAAAGGTGTCTTCATTCAAGAATTTCGGTACAAAAATGGTTTGAAAAATGGCTGGGTGATTAATTTTAACGAGAATCAAGAGGTTATTCTTAAAGAATTGTATAAAAATGGAGAATTGCTAAGCGGTGATGTTCGAGTTAAATATCTTGAGACATGTAAATCGAAAGGAGTTGACCCCAATGATTAGATTTTGTAAATTTGAGTACAAGATATGTTGAAGTGGACGTATATATTTATTTTAGTGATGGGTGTTCTTTCATGTGGGAAAGAGGACAATGAGAAACCTTTGGTTTTTTTTGAAACTTATTATCCTCTAGAATTTGGAACCTACATTGATTATTACGTTCAAGAAATCACCCATGATGATCTTTCATCCATTCCTCACGATACACTTCATTATTACCTGAGAACTTTAATTGAGGATACTGTTATTGACAATGAGGGGAGGTTGGCTTATAAATACATACGTAAAACACGAATTGATACTTCGGACGTATGGCAGATTTCTGATGTCTGGACAACCTTAAAGAATGAAAATAAAATTGAGCTAACCGAAGAAAATAGAAGAAAAGTAAAGTTGGTATTGCCACCAAATGATTTTACCATGTGGGACGCCAACATATACAATTCCTTGAGTGCTATGAATTGTTTCTATGAAGATATTCATCAACCTTTTTCAATAAATTCCTTATTGTTTGACAGTACCATTCGTGTTCAGCAAGAAGATGTATTAAATCTCGTTGCCTATAAAAAGAAATATGAAGTATATGCGAATCATGTAGGACTAGTTAAAAAATACTACAAAGATTTAGTCATATCCAATTTCGATACTTTGAACATAACCTCGGGAACCGAGCTCATTTATAATTGTATTGATTTTGGCACCGAGTAATCAAAATAAGAAACTAAAAATCACTTTTTTTTCCGTTCTGCCTCCATTTCGAGGTGGTATTTCTAGCTTTAGCCAGATGCTTCTCCAAAACCTGAGTGGCATAGTCAATGTAGAATCATTTACTTTTTCTAAATTATATCCAAAAATATTATTCCCCGGGAAGACTCAAGAGGACGTCTCATTAAAAGGCACTGCTCCAAGAATCGTTTCTACCTTTAATCCTTTCACTTATCTCAGCGCACGTAGAGTGCTAAAGAGGACCAATCCAGAGGTGTTAATTGTGAACTATTGGATGACTATTTTTTCACCGATGTATGTTTTTTTCTCTCGTGGGTTTGATAAAAATGTATTAAAAGTAGCCTTGATACACAACCTCGTTCCTCATGAAAAAAGGTTTTTTGATCACTATTTCAATCGAATTTTTCTAAATCAGTACGATGCATTTGTTGTGTTATCTCAGCAAGTAAAAAATGAGGTTATGACTCACAAACCAGATGCGGCATGCTTGCATTTAAGTCATCCAAGTTATACACAGTTTGGTGCTTCATGTGACCATTTAAAAGCAAGGTTATCCTTAAGTATTCCGGAAAAAGCGAAAGTGATTTTGTTTTTTGGATTGATACGGGACTATAAAGGTTTGGATGTTTTGATAGATAGTATGAACCATTTAGATGAATCGTATTTTTTGGTCATTGCTGGCGAAATTTATGGTGATGATAAAATTTATCATAAGCTGATTGCTAATTGTAAAAACGCTAATATTATTATCAATGATGCCTACATACCGGACGATGAAGTAAAGGTGTATTTTAGTGCTGCTGATTTGTGCGTTCTACCATATAAGAAAGGCACGCAGAGTGGAGTACAGGCCATTGCGGATTCTTTCTGTACTCCTGTATTGGTTTCCAAAAACGGTGGTTTACATGAAAATATCACTGATGGAACAGATGGATTTATTATCGATCGTCTTGAAAGTCAACATTTGGCTGAAAAAATCAAAGATGTATTTGTTGGTGGAAAACTGAATATTGTATCAGAAAAGCTCAAAAAACTTCTGGTTCAAAAAGCCAATGAATGGCAACGTTTTGCCGAAGAGCTTATTGTTTTTCTCCAGAAGGAAAAGGAGAAAAAGTAATTTTAGATTTATTACTTTCTTTTATTTGTGATTTTAGTGTAGATATATTTGAATATAAATATTGTAAACTCTATATTTGCAGGCTTATTTAAACATAAATCTGAAATTAGATGCGTATTAAAGGATTCTTTTGGTTTTTAACCATTTTACTAACGGTTGTTTGCTTATATCAATTGTCATTTACTTGGGTGGCAAATAATGTTGAGGCAGATGCTGAGAAACAAGCCATTAGTATTGTCTCAAAAAAGAAAAAAGAAGCAATGGCCAATAACAATGGTATTGCGGTTATCGGGACAAATAATGATACCATCGATTTTAACAATCCTGAATCTGAAGAAATAGCCAAAGGGATCTTGATTAATCAAATCTTGAGATCTAAGGCAGATACAGAAGTATATCCCGTTTTAGGATCAACCTTTTCTGAAGTAAAGAAAAGATCGCTTGCATTTGGATTAGATTTAGTTGGCGGAATGAGTGTCACTCTAGAAGTGTCCGAACCGGAGTTTGTTAAGTCTCAGGTTAAAAACCAAAATGATATTTCTTTTACGAGTCCTTATGAGAAAGCCCTGACCAAATACGAGAATGACGGAACCCTTGATTTTATAAATTTATTCGTAGCTGAATTCCGTAAAGAAAATGGGAGCCAAATGTTAAACACTATTTTTTATG
>Ga0209406_1000832_pt1 | contig 23693 bp, 20 predicted proteins | sample COGITO_mtgs_1204_FD_184808 | JGI IMG/M metagenome (GOLD analysis project Ga0209406, IMG submission 184808) | Pelagic marine microbial communities from North Sea - COGITO_mtgs_120426 (SPAdes) (version 2) | ecosystem: Environmental > Aquatic > Marine > Epipelagic ...
TATAAGTAGAAAATACAACTGTGATGCATCTGAATTTCCTCCTGGTGTTTTTTTTGTTATTATACCGTTATACCGTTATACCGTTATACCGTTATACCGTTATACCGTTATACCGTTATACCGTTATACCGTTAAACTGTTAAAGCAAAAGACCTGAATTATATACTAGCATTATGAGATTAGTATCTTTACAAAATGTTAAGGCTTGCTATAATCTCTATTCTTGTTGCTCAGTGCGCAATAGGTTTAGCTCAAACACCAGGAGATAAGATCTTTAATTCGTCTATTATTCACAAAGTTAGAATTACAGTTAGCACTAAAAACTATTGGGATTCACTTACTTACTATAAAGAACTCAGAGACACTACTGATATTACTATCTATATGAGAGCGAAACTTGAGTTTGACTCAATTGTACTAGACACAATAGGAGTTAGGCTTAAAGGAGTTGGTAGTTATTCTCACCCTGGCATGAAAAAACCATGGAAGCTAGATTTTAACAAGTATGTTAAAGGACAAAAATTAGACGGGTTAAAAAAGTTGAACCTCCAAAATGCGACCCAAGACCCTTCGATGATTAGAGAGAAACTGATGCTAGATTTTTGTCAAAATAATGGTATCCCAGCACCACGATGTACCTTCGCGGAAGTATATGTAAACGATGAATATATTGGGTTATATAAAATTATTGAGCAGGTTGATAAGCGAATGCTCGAAGCCAATTATGGCAATGGTAAGGGCAACTTATTTAAAGGCGAGAATGGTAAAATGATTTGGAATGGTTCATCATCAAATGACTATGCAGATCAGTATCAACTAAAAAACAAAGAAGATGAAAATGATTGGTCGGCATTGATAAATATGATAGATGTGGTTAATAACTCACCTGATGCAAATTTCAAAGAAGAGTTAGATGATGTTTTCAATACATCGGCTTATCTAAAATCATGGGCTACATATAACCTCTTAGTGAGTCTCGATTCGTATTTGTATTTGTCGCATAATTATTACCTCTACCAAAATGAGTCTACCGATAAATTTGAATGGGTAATGTGGGATTTGAGCCTAGGATATGGTGCTTTTATTAGCTTAACGCAGCACAGACTAACACATTTCGATCTCTTGCATACTCCTTTTATGCCAGATAAATATACTCGGCCACTTAATCGTAGAATGCTCGAAGTGCCAGAGTACAAAGAAGAATACTTGGGGTATATATGTGATTTTATGTACTCGGATTTAAATTTGGCGCATCTTTACGATGAAATAGACAGTTTAACAGGCCGAATTAGGGAGTCGGTATACAAAGAAGCCCAAGAGCATAAAATGTTTACTAACGAAGAATTTGAAGGAAATATTGAATGGTTAACGGTTTCCGAATCTATGAGAACAAGTATTCCTGGTTTGAAAGAGTTCGTTTCCATTAGAAGGGAGAATGTGAAACATCAGCTATGTGAGTTAGGTTATAGCTGTGTGAAGCATACGTTTATTAATAGTACCGATAGTCTATTCAAAGCTTATCCGAACCCAACAAATAGTGAGATTACGTTAGAGTTTTATACTCCAGATGTACTAGCAGATTGGTTAGAAATTAACATCTTTAATTCTATAGGTCAACTTATTAATACGGAAAATTTAGAGTTAATAAATCAGAAAGCATCAATTAGCTATAACGCTACTTATTTTCCACAGGGAATATACTTTGTTGCTTTGCCAGAAGTAGAATGTAACAGTAGCACAGGGAAGTTTGTGGTGGTGCGTTAGGTAAAAGTAACTATCGATAATTCTTCATAGTCCTATCCATGCTGCGCTTATCATCAGCTTGTTTAAGTGACTCCCGTTTATCGTATAGTTTCTTACCTTCAGCCAATGCGATTTCCAATTTTGCGTAACCGTTTTTACCAATGAATAGGCGAGTAGGTACAATAGTAAATCCTTTAATTTTTGTTTTTTTGAGAAGCTTATCTAGTTCTTGTCTACTCAACAAAAGCTTACGCATTCTTTTGGGCTCGTGATTTACAAACCCGCCATGTGAATATTCCGCAATGTGCATATTTTTCACAAAGAGCTCATCGCCCATAAAGGTACAATAACCCTCAGTGATACTCGCTTTACTCTCTCGAATCGACTTAATTTCAGTGCCAAGCAGCTGCAAGCCAGCAACAAATTTGTCGATCAAATGATATTCGAACGATGCTTTTCGGTTTTTTATGTTTACATAATCAGACACATTGCAAAATTACATTATTCCAGTAAAACTCGCTCTGAATGATAAGTAATTCAATAGAAAGAAGATTTGCCTTAGTTTTATTTTGAAATAGAAGTGAATGACCTAATAGATTTTTGAAAGTGATGATTTAATGAGCCAAATATTTAAAATAAAAGATTGTTTTAATAATAAAGGAAACAACATAGTTATTCATACAATTATGACCTTAAAAAAGAAAATGTCTTCTTTGTGCATAAAGTAATATTACTTTTGTATCTGTATGAATGTTAAGGAAGCGAATAAAGCGCTCATCAGCGTTGATGACATTAGTAAAGTATTTAGGGTTTTAGCTAAAAATTGGTTCTACTTTTTTGTATTTCCTATTATCGGAGGTTTCTTCGCCTATTTTTATACTTATCGACTGCCAGATGTTTATTCAGCAAAGACCCAAATTATGCTTGAGAACAATGAAACTCTTGATGTTACGGGCTCTTTGTATAGTGCATATTATGCTGCATATTCGCAGATTACAAATCAAATGCGAGTTCTTGAATCTTACGATTTGTTAGAGAAAGTAGTTGAAAAAGTTGACCTTCAAGTTGGTTATTATATTGTTGGCCGGATTAAAGTAACAGAATCATTTAATGATTCTCCCTATAGAGTTATAGTGCATTCAATAAACAATAAGCTTTATGAAAAGCCTATTAGCATTAAAATAGTTAATAATAAACAGTTTGAACTAACATATGAATTAGCGGACAAAAAGATAGTCAATGTTTATGAATTTGGGCAAAAAGCTATCAGTGCTAATTATGTTTTACTAATAAATTTAGAAGCGAATTATAGCAACGAAATAGCTGCTCAGACAGCCCTAGTAGATTATCAATTTGTTGTGCATAGCCCAGGTAGATTATTAAGTAAAATTAGAAATGGATTAAGCGTAACGAATATGGAATATTCAAGTATTGTTTCGCTTGAGCTGCGCGACGAGGTGCCCGAGAGGGCAATAGTTTTCCTAGATTCATTATGTAACACCTATATTAATTATAGTGTGGAGAATCAACTTAAGATTAATATCAAGACAGTTGAATATATTGACGACCAATTGAAATACGTCAATTCGCTGCTCGATGAAATTGAGTTTGATTTAGATATTTACAGGCAAGACAAACCCGTACTGTTGATCGACAATGAACAGTCTCAATATATTACTGATTTGACAAACTTGGAGTCTGAAAAGAGAAAATTAGATCTAGATATTATGCAAATTCATTCTTTAGAAGAGTACATTTTAAATACTTCAGATAAGCACCTTATACCACCTGCGGTTTATATTACTAAAAATGACGCCTTCCTCAATTCTAGTTTATCTAAGTTGTATGACATGCAATTTGAGCGAAATGAACTGTTGTTTTCAAAAAAAGAGAAGGGCACACAAATAGTTAGATATGATGAAACAATGGATTTACTAAGAAAGGACATATTAACTTATCTTGTTAATACGGTTGAGGCAATCGAAGATCGAGTTAGAGGCCTTGAAGGGCAAATTTCGAAGTTGGAAATTCTCATACGTAATCTGCCTAGGAGCTTAAGGGAAAAGGTAAACTTGGAAAGAAAAAAGGAAATTAACGAGAAAATGTATGTTTTTTTGTTAGAAAAAAGAGAAAATGCAATTATCGCTCGCGCTTCCATTATTCCACGTTCTAAAATTGTTGAGAGAGGACGTTCAATCGGTATTGTTGGGCCAGATAAAGAAAAGATAATTACTACTAGTGTCGGAGTTGGATTCGCCTTAGCGGCAGTTATTGCCCTAATAAATATGATATTTTTCGAAAAAATCGAAAACGTATCTGATCTATTATCTATCACTAAAATTCCTGTGCTTGGAGGGGTGCCTTTCGCAGCAAGTCAAGCTCAAGATAGAAAGTTGATTAACTCAGAGTCGAAATCTAATCTTACAGAGTCTTTTAGAAGTATTAGGACTAATCTGCAGTATATTAATCCTGATGTAACCGTTAAAAATATTCTGCTTACTTCGATGCATCCTGGTGAGGGAAAAACATTTTGTTCAAGTAGTTTAGCACTGATGATTGCTAAAGCTAATAAAAAGGTATTGTTAGTTGATGTAGATTTACATAAGCCAAAAATAAATATGATGTTTGATGCCGAAAACAGTAAAGGATTGTCTACTTTATTGAGCAACAAAACTACCTTTTCTGAGGTTATTCAAAAAACGCATGTAGAAGATTTAGATGTTGTATTTGCTGGTCCAACACCTCCCAATCCATCTGAATTAATTATGTCCGATCAGATGATGAAATTTATAGATGAAGCTAATAGTCAATATGATTACATAGTCTTTGATACCCCTCCTTTAGGGTTGATAAGTGATGCAATGATTTTAATGAAGAAGATGGATGTTACTATTTATGTTGTGAACTCTATTAAAGCGAAGAGAAACGAACTTAAGATGATTGATGGGATAATTGAAAAAAGCAAGATGAGTAATAACGCAATTATTTTAAATAGCATCAAACAAAAGAAGCTTAGTTATTACTACAGTAAATACGGCTACGGCTACGGCTACGGCTATGGTTACGGCTATGGTTACGGTTATGGAAGTTCTGTTGATCAAGAAGGTTACGGATATGGTGAGGATCTAGAAAATAAAGTGTAACCTTTATAGTTAATCTTCTTAAATAATTTGAACATTTCAAGAATTCTGATTATTTTCAAAGAAATTAAAATAATAGATATTTAATTTAATTTTTCGCTTGATAAGCTAAGGTTTGTTTAAATAAAATGGGTAAGACGAGTCAATTAATATTAGAACTATTTTTAAGTTAATATATTCTGTGTTTCCTCTTTAATAAGAAGTAAAAGGTTATTCATTATTGTTGATAATTCTGAAATCTTCTGCTTCGTTTTCATTAGCCTTAGAAATCATATTAAGGTTATTTGTAATAGTTTTATTTAGTATAGTTTTGTTATTTAATTAGTTATTTTGGTTTGAATTTGTTGGTGAACTGATAAATTTTTGGTTATTTGAGCTATAAAAATGAACAAATGTTCAACGCGTTTACTTTGATAACATAATTTTTCAAAAATATTTTGAATACAACAAAATATTCGATTCATTATCTGGTTTGATAACACAGTAAATTGTTAGATTTTATAAGAGAATATAGAATGATGATAATTGCGACTATTATTGTCGCAATTACAGGGGCGATTTTGCCGATTGTTTCGTATTTTTTGGTGCCAATTATTTTTGTGCTTTTTATGGTAAAGGGATATCATAAAGAAGTATTACTTTTTTTTTATGTGATACTTGTGTTTTCTGATAATCCTGACATGTTTTTTGCAAAAAAAATAAAGCCATTACTTATTATAATATTTGCTTTGTTTGCAATTAAGAACTCTAATTTATTGGCAGGTAATAAGATATTTAAATCGTTTGCCATTTTTTTTTCTTACACTATCTTATTACTGTTAATTAGTCCAATATTTGTTAAGGCTTTACAGAAGAATTTGTCTTATATCTTGTTGTTTCTGATTATACCAGGTTATGTGACTTATTTGATAGATAGAGAAGGACCAAAAATCTTATTGGATATGGTTAATTTATCTGTATTGTTAATGATAATAGGACTTGTATTAGTGCCGATATTTCCAAATATGGTTTATTCTCATGGGGGAAGGCTTCATGGTTTATTAGGGAATCCAAATGGGCTTGCCATGATGTGTTTATTTAATTTTATTCTATTTCAATTATTTAAGGATACATTTAGTAAAATGAATATTCTAAGCAGAATAAATAATATTACGATTATTTCTGTCATAATGTTAACCTTGTATTTAACTGGTTCTAGAACAAGTTGGTTGGCGTTACTAATTTTTTTATTCTTCAGGCAGTTTTCTGGGATATCCCCAACGATTTCTCTGGTAATGGTGTTGTTTATTGTATTAGTTTATGATTATGTATTTATTTTAGGATTAACTATGATTGATCAATTGGGACTAGGTAATCAGTTTAGATTGGAAGGGGCACAATCAATAGAGAATGCTTCTGGAAGAACAATAGCTTGGAGGTATGCATGGGAAGAAATTCAAAAAAATATGTTTTTTGGGAGGGGTTGGTCCTATGATGAGTATTGGATATTCGGTCCGATTCAAAAAACGTTAAACCTATTAAATCATCAAGGTGGTGTTCATAATGTTTATCTAATTTTGTGGTTAAATACGGGTGCTGTTGGTCTGTTACTCTATCTTTTTTCATTCATACAGTTGTTTTTTGAAGCGGCAAAAAATTCAGGACTAGCATTGCCAATTCTTTTCGCTTGTCTATTTGTTGCTAATTTTGAACCATGGTTGGCAGCGTCCTTAAATCCTTATACTATTCAGTTTATTATTTGTATTGCGGTTATTTTGCACATTCCAGAAATTAATTATGAAGAGCGTGTTGAAATTGTTAAGGTATAGCCTTTTGTTTCTATTGAGTGTTGAGCTTATTTTAAGGTTGCTTGGGGTTTTGACGCCAGTTCTTTATAATTCAGATTCTAAGTGTGAATACCTGATGGCTCCAAATCAAAATATAAACAGGTTCTTCAAAAACATCATAACTAATAGATATTCGATGCGGAGTAAAGAGTTGAAAAAAGGTACTAAAGTTCGAATTTTAGGTTTAGGAGATTCAATAATTAATGGTGGACAACCTACTGATCATAATAATCTCGCAACCACGATAATGGATTTAAAAATAAAGAAAGATTTCTCAGGCAACGGTGAATTTTTAAATATTTCTGCAGGAAGTTGGGGCCCAGGAAATGTAATGGCATATATAAAAAAGTTTGGAAATTTCGGTGCTAAAAGTATATTTTGGGTAGTATCTAGTCATGATTTAAAAGATAATATGACATTTTTACCAATAGTGGGCAGACACAAGAGCCATCCAGATAAAAATCCAAGGATTGCTATATGGGAATTGGTCAACAGGTATTTTATTCGTCAGGACTATAAGATTATTACTCCAGAATATACTGAATGGCTCCGTAAATATCGCTTGAGCCGAACTAAAAACAACGTTGATTCGCCAGCAGGGAAGAATGTTCATATTCAAGAGCTTATCGATTACTGTAAGCGGAATCAGATAAAACTAATTCCGTATTTGCACCCAGAATTAAAAGAACTTGAAACACAGAAATATAATATTGATGGGGAGGAATGGATTAATATTTTTAGAACAAATGAAATTGAGTTTATAAACGGAATGAAGTATGAAATAAAAGAGGGATACAGGGACAATATTCATTTAAATAAACTGGGGCAAAGAAACATGGCAGAAACTGCATATCCATATCTGTACAAGTCAATTAAAAATTTAGAAAATTGAATTTTGTTTTTTTATATACAGAACTTGCTGGGTATATTGTTAACTGCTTCAATGAGTTGGCTAAAGCAAGAAACAAAGTACATGTTTTTTATTGGGAAATTAATCCAGAAGCACCTTTCGAATTTAATTTGGTGGATGGCGTGGAACTGTACTCGAGAAAAAAGTACAATAACCAAGCTGATTTATTTGAAGCAGTGAAATGTATTAGCCCAGACAAAATAATTTGCTCAGGTTGGGTTGATTCGGTATACCTCAAAATTTGCTCAAAGTATAAAGCTAAAATCCCAACCATATTAGCTTTAGATAATCAATGGAACGGGAATGTAAAACAAGTAGTGGGTAGTTTTGTTGCCCGTTATGTTTTAAGATCCAAATTCTCTCACGCATGGGTTCCAGGGGACAAACAGTATAGATATGCAGAGAAATTAGGATTTGATAGAGATCATATTCAAAAGGGTTTTTATACTGCAAACGTTGAATTATTTCGAAATTTTTATTTACAAAATAAATACGCGAAAGAACAAAATTTTCCTAAAGTTATTTTGTATGTTGGCAGGTATGTTAAGCATAAAGGTATTTTTGACCTTTGGAAGGCATTTATAGAAATGAATGAGGAAACAGGTTCTGACTGGGAATTATGGTGTGTAGGAACAGGTCAAGAGTTTGAAAATCGGAAGAAACACAAATCAATAAAACATTTTGGCTTCTTACAACCAAAGGATATGAATGATGTCATATCCAAATCAGGTGTCTATATTTTACCTAGTCATTTTGAACCTTGGGGAGTAACATTACAAGAATTTGCACTATCAGGTTTACCTTTGCTAGTAAGTGATAAGGTAGGCTCTTTAGAAATTTTTCTTGAAGAAAACATTAATGGATATTCCTTTAAATCTGGAAACGTTTCAAGTATCAAAACGGCACTAAAAAAAATATTCGATATGGAGCAGTCTTCATTAATTAAATTTCAGGGAGCTAGTTCAGAGATAGGTAATAAAATAAATGTCGACCTTTGGGTCAGTACAATAATGAAATTTACAAATGCGTAAAATACTAGTTACAGGAGGAGCGGGAAATATTGGTAGCGCTTTAGTCAAAAAATTATTACAGAATCAACAGAATTTTATTGTTGTAGCAGATAATCTTTCGACCGGTTTGAAAAATAAGTTACCACCTCCATCACCAAAGTGGAAATTTATTAATTGCGACATTAATAAGTATAAAGGTATTTCAGAGTTGATGATATCGAATAATTTCGAATATGTATTTCACTTCGCAGCGTTAGTTGGTGTAGCGCGAACCCAAGAAAACCCAATACAGGTTCTTGAAGATATTGATGGTATAAAGTATGTTCTTGAGCTTAGCAAGAACACTGGAGTTAAACGAGTTTTCTTTTCGTCTTCATCGGAGGTGTATGGAGAGCCAGTAGAATTGCCTCAACATGAGCACACAACACCGCTTAATTCTAGAGTTCCTTATGCTATTGTTAAAAATGTCGGGGAGGCATATTTAAAATCATACAAGCAAGAGTATAATTTAGATTATACCATTTTTAGATTTTTTAATACGTATGGAGTAAATCAAAGTCCTGATTTTGTTGTAACTCGTTTTATTCGTTCGGCACTCAATAATCAAGACATCACTGTTTATGGTGATGGAAGCCAAACAAGAACGTTTTGTTATGTTGATGACAATATAGACTCATGCGTTAAAATATTAGATGAAAACAAGGTGGTTAATGATATAATTAACATTGGTGGAGATGTTGTTATTAAAATAATTGACCTAGCTATAATGATAATTGAGTTAACTAATTCAAGCTCAAAGATTATTAATCTACCACCATTAAAAGATGGAGATATGACTAGAAGGCAGCCAGATAATACAAAAATGTTGTCTATACTTGGAAGAGATTTACTGTCAGTTGAAGAAGGAATAAAACTTATGTTGGCAGATAAAAATTTCGTTAATTCATGTGTGGAATAAACGGAGTATTTCGTACTGGGAATAATAAAGTGCAATATAGCCGCCAAGTTGAAAGTATGAATATTGCTCTTCAGCACCGTGGTCCTGATGATAGCGGTGTTTATTCTGATAAAAATATTTCTCTAGGTCATCAAAGACTCGCAATAATTGATTTGTCATCGGACGGCCATCAGCCATTTCTTTCGGTAGACCAGAACTTTGTTATAGTTTATAATGGTGAATTATATAATTATCAAGATATAAAGTCGCAAATAAAAGATTATCCATTTCAGACGAATACAGATACTGAAGTAATTCTTGCGGCATACATATCTCTTGGCGCGGATTGCCTTAAGCTTTTTAATGGAATGTTTTCTTTTGCTATTTGGAATAAGGAGAAGAAGGAATTATTTATTGCTCGCGATAGAGTCGGAATAAAACCACTTTATTATTCCATTCAAGATACTTGCATTGTATTTTCCTCTGAGATTAGGGCTTTATTAGCTTCAGAAGAAGTGCCTCGAAAACTTAATAAACTTGCTCTGCCAGAATACCTTCAGTATCAAACGGTCCACGCACCAAATACGATAATAGAGGATGTATCCGTTCTTTTACCAGGTTCTTATGCGAGAGTAATTGGGAATAAAATAACTATTGAAAAGTATTGGGATCCAACAAAACATATTAATCCAAGTGTATTGTCACATTCTAAAAAGGAAGTGGTGGATAACGTAGCTAAATTGTTAACGGAATCTGTGGAAAGAAGGATGATATCTGATGTGCCTTTTGGGGCATTTTTATCTGGAGGAATAGACTCTAGTCTTATTGTTGGTTTGATGAATAAAATTACTACTAAGCCCGTAAATACTTTTTCAATAACTTTTGATGATCAAAAATTCTCTGAGGCTAAATATTCCAATATTGTCGCAAAACATTTCAAAACCAACCATAATGAAATACAGTTAAAAGTAAAGAATTTCATTGATGAGTTGCCAAATGCATTAGAAAGTATGGATCATCCAAGTGGCGATGGGCCTAATTCTTACTTAGTATCAAAAGCAACCAAGACAGCAGGAATTACGGTTGCATTGTCAGGATTGGGAGGTGACGAATTATTTGCCGGCTATTCAATTTTTAAACAAGCCTCGGATGTTAATTCTAAAAGCTACTTAAACAATATTCCCGTAAATTTTAGGAAATTATTTGCCCAATTATACGCGCGAACTGCAAGAGGGGTAAGCGGTGAAAAAATATCCGAAGTTCTGAGTCTTCCTAAAATAGCAACTAAATATTTATACCCCACATATAGAAAAGCCCTTCTTAACAGGCAGGTAAATGATTTAACGGGCCCTAACAGTGCTGAAAGAATAAATCTGTTGGGTCAATTCACTCCCCTGAATCGTAACGTATATTTACCTTTATTGAGCGAAGTAAGTGTATATGAGCTGTCTACTTATATGCAAAACACTTTACTTAGAGATACTGATCAGATGAGTATGGCGAGTGCATTAGAGGTTAGAGTCCCGTTTTTGGATCATCAATTGGTAGAATATGTCTTATCCGTTTCGGACGAGATAAAATACCCTTTAACACCAAAGAGTTTACTAATAGATTCATTTAAAGGACTGGTTCCAAACGAAGTTATTTATAGAAAAAAAATGGGTTTTGTTTTACCTTGGACAAAATGGCTCAAAAATGAGTTAAGAGAGTTTTGTGTCGATCGAATGGAAAGTATAGAAAAAAGAGGCATTTTTGAAGGAGGGGTGGTTATCCAATTGTGGAATTCTTTTTTAAAAAATGACCCTAAGGTGTCGTGGAGTAGGGTATGGCATATTGTTGTTTTAGAAGATTGGTTACAGCGTAATAATATTGAAGCCTAAAAAAAAGATATTACTTTTTATAGATTGGTACTTACCTGGTTTCAAGGCTGGAGGTCCAATTACTTCTTGTGCTAATTTGGTCGGACATCTATCGAATCATTATGATTTCTATATTGTAACAAGAAATACTGACTATTGCGAAACAGAGCCGTATGAGTTTATTAGATCCGATGTTTGGAACAATCAAAAGGACGGCTCTTCGGTTTATTACGTATCAGATACTAATCTTAATTTTTCTTTTTTTAAGAAACTAGTTAAGTCGACAGAATTTGATGTAATGTATGTCAATGGGATATATTCAAAATATTTTTCTATATACCCTCTTCTAATTTCGAAAAGTATGGGTAAACATGTTTTAGTTTCAGCTCGGGGTATGTTAGCTAGTAGCGCGATTGGAGTTAAATTTTATAAAAAACGTTTGTTCTTGTTTTTAGCTTCGTTGTTGAAACTATATAGAGGTATAGAATTTCACGCAACAAATGAGAAAGAGAAACAAGATATTTATAATTCAGTTGGTAAAAATGCTAAGGTTAAAATTGCTCCAAACTTGCATAAAGTAAACCTAAATTGTCCAACTTCATCGACTGAGAAGGTAAAGGGTGTCATAAGTCTGATATCGATAGCTCGTATATCTCCTGAGAAAAATCTATATCAATTATTGGAAATTTTAATGAAACAAACTGCAAATATTACATTAGATATTTATGGCACGCTATACGATTTAAAATATTGGCACGAGTGTCAGGTGTTAATTAGTAAAATGCCTAACAATATCAAAATTAGTTATCGAGGCACCATTCACCCAAACAGTATTGAAGAAACCATAAAAAAATATCATTTTTTAACACTTCTATCCTTTGGAGAAAATTTTGGTCATGTTGTCCTAGAAAGCTTTATGGCAGCTAGACCAGTGATAATAAGTGACCAGACTCCTTGGAAAAATCTTAATGAAAAGGTTTTAGGTTGGGATTTAGATTTGAAACGAAACGATGAGATCAACAATGCGATTGGCGAAGCAGCTCAGATGGATCAGAAGGATTTTGATAAATATGTAGAATCGAGTATTAAGTTCGCAAAGAGCATAATTGAAGACGAAACAATTGTCAAACAAAGTGTAGATTTGTTTGGTGATTATGGTGATTAGAAAATGAATTCGACAGATTTATCAAAATTTAATAATGACTGGTTTGATATTGGTCGAAATAAAATTGTCCTGCTTTTATGGTACATTATAAATGCCGTTGTTTTTAATTCGTATTTACTTCCCGTATCTTCAATTAAGCGTGTTATTCTCAGATTTTTCGGAGCTAAAATAGGTAAGGGAGTTATTCTCAAACCTAAATTGAATATTAAGTATCCATGGAAACTGCATGTTGGAAATCACACTTGGATCGGAGAAAACGTATGGATAGATAATTTAGATGTAGTAGAAATTGGTAATCAGGTTTGTATTTCTCAAGGTGCATTAATATTGAGTGGAAATCATGATTATTCTGCAGTAAATTTTGAATTAATTGTTAAGCCTATCAAAATTGAGGACGGTGTTTGGATTGGTGCGAAGTCAATTGTAGCACAGGGAGTTATATGTAGAAATCATTCTGTTCTAGGTGTTAATTCTGTAGCACGTGATGATATGCATGCGTATTCAATTTATAAAGGTAATCCAGCCGTAAAAATAAGAGATCGTCATATAGGATGAAGGTTTCAATTATTACGGTATGTTATAATAGTGCTAAAACCATTAAGGATACTATTGATTCAGTTGTCGCTCAAAATTATCAAGATATTGAATACATTATCATTGATGGAAAATCAACGGATGGTACACTAGAAATTATAAACTCATATTCGAGCAAAGTTCTGAAATGTTTTTCTGAACCGGACAATGGATTATACGATGCTATTAATAAAGGTATTGAAGTTGCGACAGGAGAAATTGTTGGCTTAGTGCATGCAGACGATGTATTAGCAGCAAAAGATGTAATTAGTAAAGTTGTTGATGTGTTCATTGAAAATAGATGCGAGGCGATATATTCAGATTTACAATACGTGGATAAAGATAATTTGAACAAGGTATTTCGTGATTGGAAAGCTGGGGGCTATTCTGACGGAATGTTTTTGAATGGGTGGATGCCTCCACACCCAACTTTTTATACTAAGCGTAGATTGTTTGAAGATTTCGGTGCTTATGACACATCATTTGAAATATCTGCGGATTATGAATTAATGCTTCGCTTCGTGCATGGGAATAAAATTTCAATTAAATATATTCCAGAAGTTTTAGTAAAAATGAGAGTTGGAGGAAAGAGCAATTCTTCAATTATTAATCGAGTAAAAGCTAACCTAGAAGATAGAAGGGCATGGCGAGTTAATTATCTTAAACCAAACTTTTTCACACTTTATCAAAAACCTTTATCTAAGCTTATACAGTTCCTAAAATAAAAGAAACCTACTAAATTAATTTAGAAGGTTTCTTTATACGTTCTACTTTAGAACTTAGCCCTACTTCTACGTCTACGATTTTTGTTTCCATAGAGATAACTATACTGAGAATGAGTAAAGTTGCGCTTTCCTCGCAATACGTAACTGTAAGAAAACTGAGTCGTCATATACCAGTCGTTAGCATCTGGGTCACCTCTTTTAGCACCCGCATCATAATTCTTAGCTCCAATTAGTTTCTTATCAAGTGTTGCATCATATCTATTTGAATATGCCAAAACCATTGGGTCTGCCCCAGGACCATGATCGTAATAGAATGTACTTGCATCATCGATATAATCAGTAAATGTTTTTCGAGTACCAAATTCCCATCCAATCCTATGTACCTTTTTGTACGTGTAAAAGAAACCTAATCCAAAAGGAATTGATGGCTGAATAGCACTATACTTAACGCCTTCTGTCTTCAGCGGCCGTAGGGCATTATATCCACCAAAGCTTTCATGTGATGCTTTTGGATTATTATAAAACACTCCTATACCGGCAAACAAATAAGCTCTAAAATCTAATTGATATCTGCCAGTATGACCAACATCGTTCACATGGTAAATATATGATTCTAACCTGGTACTTAATTCAACGATATCATTTCTAAAGCTTAAGTTTCTTCCAACTCGAGGACCATTTGTAGATAAATTATCTGCCCCCGCCAATCGAATCATATTCATTTGAATATTTACCCCAATTCTTTCTTTAAATCTATATCTGTAAAATCCTCCAACAGCAAATCGCGTTTGTTGACTTTTCATGTCTAAAATCCAAGGTTGTGCTTCTTTTTCATTCCCACCAAATTCTCCAAGGTATTGAGAAGCCCCTGCTAATATGCCATAATCCATAGCATAGTATTGTGAAAAGCCAATAAATGGAGCGACTATTAAAGCAGTTATTATTAGGATATTACGCATTATATTTTAGCAATTACTAATCAAAAATACTATTTAATGTACAATTCACTACAAATGTAAGCAGAAAACAAGCGCATATATCTACTTTTGGGGTTTAAATTTCCAACATGTCAAATAGAATAATAGAACTTTTTAGTATTAAATATCCAATTATTCAAGCGGGAATGCTTTGGTGTTCACCGTGGGAATTAGCTGCAGCTGTTTCTAATTCAGGAGGTCTTGGTGTTATAGGAGCTGCTTCTATGTACCCAGAGGTGCTTAAAATACATGTGCAAAAATGTAAACAGGCAACAGAAAAACCTTTTGCAGTTAATATGCCCCTACTTTATCCAAATATAGAAGAACACATGCAGACGGTTATCGATGAGGAAGTTCCAATAGTTTTTACTTCTGCAGGAAACCCTAAAGTATGGACACAGCATTTGAAAAGTCACGGAATTAAGGTCGTACACGTTGTATCTAGCGTGAAGTTTGCATTGAAATCCGAAGCTGCAGGTGTTGACGCAATAGTGGCAGAAGGTTTTGAAGCAGGGGGTCATAACGGTAGAGAGGAAACAACCACATTGTGTCTTATTCCAGATGTAGCTAAACAAATTAAGATTCCGCTAATAGCTGCAGGCGGTATTGCATCCGGAGAAGCAATGTTGGCTGCTATGGTTTTAGGAGCTGATGCAGTTCAGATTGGCAGCAAATTTGTAGCTTCAATAGAATCTTCAGCTCATCAGAATTTCAAAGATGAAGTAGTCGAGGCGAAAGAAGGTGATACCAGCTTAGTTCTTAAATCAGTAACACCTGTGCGGTTAATAAAAAATGAGTTTCAGCAACGAGTTTTTGAAGCAGAGCAAAGAGGAGCTAGTGTTATTGAACTAAAAGAAATTCTAGGGAGAGCAAGAGCTAAAAAGGGTATGTTTGAAGGAGACATTATAGAAGGGGAACTTGAAATTGGCCAGGTAGCTTCGATGATAAATAATGTTAAGCCTGCCGCCCAAATTATAAAAGACTTAATTCGTGAATACAATGAAGCGAAAACAAATATGTTAAACAACAAAAATCACTTTAATTGGGGATGATTAAATACGAAAAATTTACGCTTGAAAATGGTCTCAAAGTCTTAGTTCATATTGATAAATCATCGCCATTAGTTGCGGTTAATTTATTATACGATGTAGGGGCTAGAGATGAGGATTCTAGTCGTACAGGATTTGCACATTTGTTCGAACACTTAATGTTTGGAGGCTCGCAAAACATACCTGATTATGACAAGGTTATTCAGCAAATTGGCGGTAGTAATAACGCATTCACAACCAATGATATAACTAATTACTACTTAACTTTGCCTTCAAGTAATTTAGAAACTGCTTTTTGGTTAGAATCAGACAGAATGAATCAACTTGAATTTTCAATAAAATCATTAGATGTTCAGCGCAATGTTGTTATGGAAGAATTCAAGCAACGATATCTAAATCAGCCCTACGGAGACGCCATGCTGCTGCTGCGTCCAATGGCTTATAAAAAGCATCCCTATTTATGGGCGACCATAGGTAAAGAAATGAAGCATATTGAAGAGGCAAAACTGCAGGATGTTGAAGACTTCTTCTACAAACATTATGGACCGCAGAATTGTGTTTTATCTGTCGTTGGAAATGTAGATGATAATGAGGTAAAACGACTTGCAGAAAAATGGTTTGGCGATATTCCAGACCGAAAGGGCTATGTGCGTGATTTGCAAAAAGAAGACAAGCAATCTGAAGAAAGAACAATTGAAGTGGAGAAAGATGTTCCTGCTGATTCTTTATATATGAGTTTTCATATGGCTAAGAAAGGAAGTGATTCCTATTACTCAACAGATTTGATTTCTGACGTACTTTCTCGAGGCGGGTCCTCCCGATTTAATCAAGAGCTAATTAAAACGCAAAAGGTTTTCGGGAATATAGATGCATACGTTTCAGGAAGTATAGACCCAGGTATGTTTATTATTTCAGGAACACTTCTGCCAGGGATAAAAATGGAAGCGGCAGAAAGTGCTGTTTGGCATGAGTTGGAAAAGGTGACTAGCGAATTAATTCAATCACGGGAGTTACAAAAATTAAAGAATAAAATAGAGTCAACTACTGTGTTTGAAGAAATTGGGGGATTGAACAAAGCGATGAATTTAGCTCAATTTGAATTATTGGGAGATGCAAACGGAATAAATACCGAAGTTGAAAAATACAATCGAGTTACAGCGGAGGATATTAAAAAGGCTGCCAAAACGGTTTTTAGAAGAGAAAACAGCTCAACGCTTCGATATTACGCAAAGAAATGATAGATAGAAGTGTCGCCCCAGCTCATAAAGAGATAAAGAGCGTTAATCTCGATGATTATGAATTGAAATATTTGAGTAACGGAATTCCTGTTTATGTTTTCAATACAGGATCGCAAAATGTTGTGAGTATTGAAATTATTTTTGACGCAGGAAGTTTCAATCAGTCGAAACCACTTGTAGCCTCTTGCACAAATGCATTATTAATGGAGGGTACTGCCAAATATAGTTCGCAACAAATAAATGAAGCTTTAGATTTTTATGGTTCATTTTTGCAAACTGACATTACTAAGGATATTGCTTCGGTTGCCCTTTATGCTCTAAATAAGCAACTAGATAATGTACTACTTTATCTAAATGAAGTGCTCTTGAATCCTACCTTTCCAGAAAACGAGCTACAAACTCATTTGTCAAGAATTAAGCAACAATTCTTGGTTAATTTAGAAAAAAATAGCTCTATCGCCAGACGTGAGTTTTTAAATGTGCTTTACGGAGATAATCATCCTTACGGAAGAAAAGCAGAGGTTGAATTTTTCGACCAAATTTATAGAGAAGATTTGGTCAATTTTTGGTCAAAAAACTATACAGCAAAAAACTGCAAAATATTTCTTTCAGGAAAAATAACAGACGAAGTTTTTAATTCTATTAATTCCTCAATTTCATTTCCTTCAGCTAATTCTCAAGAAATGAATCATTTAGCTAAACCTGTTTCCGCTAAAAAGTTTAAACATTTTATCGAAAAACCGAATTCTGTGCAAACAGCTATTCGGATAGGTAAACGTACTATAGGTAAATCTCATCGTGATTTTGCCAAACTTCAAGTGGTCAATACAATTCTGGGCGGTTATTTTGGGTCTCGTTTAATGAGTAATATACGAGAAGATAAGGGTTATACATATGGTATAGGTTCTTTTGTCGCTCCCCAAAAGCACGATTCTTATTTCGGCATCTCTACTGAAGTAGGTGCTGATGTGAGTCAAAAAGCTATTAATGAAATCTATAAGGAGCTTGAATCCTTGCGAACAGAGTTGGTGTCAGAAGAAGAGTTATACTTAGTAAAAAGTTACTTGATGGGTGAATTGTTGAAATCTGTTGATGGCCCTTTTTCTGTTGCAGAGCGCTGGAAGGGTATCATTCTTTTTGACTTAGATAAAAGCTATTTTGATAGCTTGATAAGCACAATATTAAATATAACTCCTATTGAGGTGCGAGACATTGCAGAAAAGTATCTCGGCAATAATGATATGTATGAAGTTGTAGTTGGTTCAAATAATATGAACTAAAACACGTTTAAAGCGTATAACTTCCATTTTAGAGGTGTTTCAAAGAATTATTATTTTGGTTATTGTTCAAATGTTTGCTTTTCAGCAAATGTTTGCTGGTGTGGATGCTCCTGTTTTGAAGTGTATTTCTGTTGGTGCGAGTGACGATATAACCATAACATGGGTTGCACCAAACGATCCATTGGGAGAATTTAATTCATATAGTATATATCATTCTGTCAATCTTTTAGCGGGATATTCTTTAGGCGCAACTGTTAATAACATCAATCAAGTTAGCTACACTTATTCTGGAGCGAATCTGTTGACTGGCACTGAATATTTTTATGTAATCACCAATTTTGATGATGGAACAGGGGAACAATCTTCCCTAAGCTCAGATACGCTTCAGCCCATGTTGATATCAGTTGAAGGTTTGAGTGCAACACCGGTAATTTTGGAAAGTCAAGCAAGATTAACTTGGAATAAAATTCATAACCCTCGAATAAATACTCATTCAGACTGGTATTTGATTTATAGAATGTTTGCTGGTGGTACTTGGACTTTAATAGATTCCGTAGAATTTGGAACGGAAAATTATCTCGATAGCACAAAGGTATGCTATGACTCTGCATACTATAAAATCGAGGTAGTCGATGCTTCTGGATGTGTTTCAGTATCTAACATCGCAGGAGATGAGGTTGGTGATCAAACCCCCCCCGTAATGCCCGAAATTGATTCTGTTAGTATAAATCCATTAACTGGAGAAGTGAATGTGGGGTGGGTAAAAAGTGTCTCGGGTGATGTTGATGGCTACATTGTTATTTTAGAATTAGCAACAGGCGGTTATCAAATTGATACGATTTGGGGAATAGATAGTACTTTTTTTATTGATTTGGATGCTGATCCAAATAGTCAGTCTGAGATTTACGGTTTATTAGCTTTTGATTCTTGTTGGGGTGGAGGCACTCCCAATACTAGTGCATCTGGGACTAATCACGAAACGATATTCTTAGAGGCAGAGTTGAGTCCTTGTGATAAAGAAATTCAAATTTCTTGGAATCATTATGTTGGTTGGAGTTCCGGAATAAGTGAGTATAAAATTTTTGTAAGCGAAAATGGCGGTTCCTCTCAATTATTAATTACGATTAGTGGAAATAATACAAGTTACATTCATCAAGGATTAAACGCGAATTCTAATTATTGTTATTTCGTTCGCGCTATCGAAGCCGGAGGAACTGGTCGCACATCTTCATCTAATTTGGTTTGCTTGAATGTTGTAGTCCCTAATTTTCCGCAAAAGCAGTACTTGAACTATGTAACCGTATTAAGTGAGTCTACCGTTGAAGTATCATGTTATATTGATTTAACTGCTGCTGTTCAATACTACGATATAGAAAGGTCTTCTGATAATGGTGTTGAATTCGAAGTAGTAGAACAAATAGTTTCACCTGCTTCTTCTCGATTAGTTTATATAGACTCAATGTTAAATACTAATACTACGAGTTATTACTATCGTGTAGCGGCAATTGATGTTTGCGGCAATTCGATAGAGGTATCTAACACTTCGAATACAGTGTTAACAACAATATCTAAAGGTAATAACGAATACATTAATGAGATTAGCTGGACGAATTATTCAGATTGGGAAACATTTGGTCAAGGGGTCAGCTTTTACAATGTATACAAATCTGATAATGGTGTTTTTAATGACCTGCCATTAGCTATATTACCTGATTACGAAACATTTTTTGAAGACGATGTGTCAGATGAGGCGAATCATATTGGTACATTTTGCTACCTGATTCAAGCCATTGAGTCTGACGGAAATATCTATTCACATAAGGATTCTAGTCGTTCTAATATTGTTTGCAATACCATTGCACCTAAAGTATATATTCCAAATTCGTTTACTCCAAACGATAATGGACTCAATGATGTTTTTAAACCTCAGGTAAGTTTTGCAGATCCAGAAAATTATTATTTCGCGATTTACAATCGATTTGGTAATTTAATATTCGATACAAACGATTATTCGGTTGGTTGGGATGGGTTGGATGCTCCAGTTGGATTGTATGTGTATTACTTGAGGTTTTCTGACGGCACAGCAGAAATTCAGGAAGTAAGGTCCAGTGTTACTTTAATAAGGTAACCTATATCAGTTGCATAGATAAATTCATTAACTTTCCGTCCATTTATGACTTTAACAGGTATAATATTTTTATTGTTAATCGGAGTAGTTCTTATTTTGGTTGAGATTTTTTTAATTCCAGGAATTGGAGTGGTAGGTGTTCTTGGTGCTCTAATGATGTTAGTAGGTGTTTACATGGCTTATCAAATAGAAGTTATTTACGGTCATATTGCATTACTAAGCTCAGTTGTTTTTTTAGGATTTAGTGGGGCGTTAGCTTTTAGAGCTAAAACATGGGAAAGGTTTTCATTAAAAAGTGAATTAACAGGAAAGGTAAATTTAATTGATGAGCAAATTATTCATGTTGGAGATAAGGGTGTAGCGATTTCAAAACTTGCGCCAGCGGGGAAGGCAAGAATTAACGAAAAACTATATGAAGTTCATTCTAAGTATGGATTATTAGAAAATAATACTACTATTGAAGTAAATAAAATTGAATCAAATAAGATAATTGTAATAAAATCAGAATAAAATGGGTGATTTAGCAGGTATGGCCGTTATAGGTGTTGTAGGTTTAGTAGGATTGTTGATACTTTTGTATTTAATTCCGGTCGGTCTTTGGTTTCAATCCGTTGTGTCTGGAGCTAAAGTTTCAATGTTACAGCTAATTTTTATGCGTTTTAGAAAAGTGCCACCATCATTAATGGTCAACGCTAGAATTAATGCGAAAAAAGCAGGAATCGAAATCTCTACAGATTTATTAGAGTCGCATTATATGGCAGGTGGAAATGTTATGAATGTAATAAATGCTTTGATATCTGCTGACAAGGCCAATATCTTATTGGATTATCAGGCTGCTACAGCAATAGATTTAGCTGGCAGGGATGTTCTAGAGGCAGTTCAGATGTCTGTAAACCCAAAAGTAATTGATACGCCACCGGTAACCGCTGTGGCGAAAGATGGTATTCAGTTAATTGCCAAAGCAAGAGTTACTGTGCGTGCTAACATCAAACAGTTGGTTGGGGGAGCAGGTGAAGATACTATATTGGCAAGAGTTGGAGAAGGTGTCGTTTCTTCAATTGGATCTGCGTCATCGCATAAAGCAGTTTTAGAGAATCCAGATTCTATTTCAAAAGTGGTTTTAGGTAGAGGATTAGATACAGGAACAGCATTCGAAATTTTATCAATTGACATCGCTGATGTAGATATAGGTAAAAACATTGGTGCGATTCTTCAAACTGATCAGGCAGAAGCTGATAAAAATATTGCCCAAGCTAAAGCAGAGGAAAGAAGAGCGATGGCCATAGCAGAAGAGCAAGAAATGAAGGCTAAAGCTCAAGAAGCGAGGGCAAAAGTAATATTAGCTGAAGCGGAGGTGCCGCAAGCTATGGCAGAGGCTTTTAGAAGTGGCAACCTTGGTATTATGGATTACTATAAAATGAAAAATATTCAGGCTGACACAGGAATGAGAGATTCTATTTCTAAACCAGACAATAAACCTAAAAAATAAATAAACCTAAAAATAAAAAAATGAATGCAGATATCGCTTTACAACTATTAGTTAATGGTAATGAAAAGTACGTTGCCGATAAAGAAAATGTTGGTGCCTCAGCTTCAATAAGGTCGAGTTTGGTTTCAGGCCAAAGTCCTTATGCTATAATTTTGAGTTGTGCTGATTCCAGAGTAATTCCAGAATCAATTTTTGATGCCGATGCAGGGCAGATATTTGTTTGTCGCGTAGCTGGGAATATTGCTAATGCTTCAACAGTGGCAAGTATTGAATATGCAGTTGCGCATTTAGGAACTAAACTTATTATGGTCCTTGGTCATGAAAGCTGTGGAGCAGTAACTGCGGCTATTGCCGGAGTCAAGGAGAGTCCTAGTTTGGCTCATTTACTTGAACAAATTGAGCCTGCTGTTCATTCTTGTGGCTCTAGCGAGGTAAATGAGGTTGTTAAATACAACGCACAATTAACAGCTAAAGAATTACTTAACAAATCTGAAATTATTAGAAATTCAGAGGGGCTAAAAATCGTATCCGGGTTTTATAATTTAGATTCTGGTCAGGTCGACGTTATATAGATTAACTAATTTTCAACAAAAAAGGGAGCAAGTAATAAACTTGCTCCCTTTTTTGTTACTGAACGTATTCTTTTAAGTTGGCTCAATTAAGCTATGTCTAATTTTGTTTAATTTAATAGTAATTTGCGCAAGCTGGGTGCGATTGATCTCTGCAGATTTTCTATTAATATATTTTCCTGTTGTATCAGTCATTGCCTGGATTAAAAGTTCTTCATCAAGTTCAACACCTTCATATAACAATCGGAGCTGAGTTAGATCATCAATAAGTTGGCCAAAAAGTGGCTCGGTTTTAAAGTTATTTAATAGCATAATAAATTTCTCCAAAATAAGTTTTTGTTCTCCAATTTTGGCATTTAAAGTTTCGTTTTCAAATTCAGAATTGTATGTTACAGTAGTTGCTATATGAATGGCTTCTAGCCAGCTTCCTACCATTAATAAGAGACTTGTATTGTGTCTGTCATTTTCTCTTAAATATTTATCCATTTTTGTAAAGACCCCACCTGTCATAGCAAAAATTGAATCGGTCAACATTCCAGCTTCCTTTATTTGTTCAATACGATTTCTATCGATGAAATGCGACAAGTCTAAATCAATAGCTAAACTATTAATTACTTTAAGGTGGTCTGTTAAAAGGTCTCCCCGATCATAAGCGCCAATATATGCAAGGTCAGTTCCGTATATCCCCAGATTAATCGTTTTTCTAAAGCTGGTAGTGTAGCTCTCTGCATTAAGCGGGTTATTTAGCGTTAGCGCAGAAAATAAAGAACCAGAAGTCTTAATTGTTGCAGTAATTTCATTTGCAGTAGGCATCGTTATAATTACCGAATTTACATCCTTTAATGGTATAACTTTTGTGTATATGGTTTGTTTAGAGCCAATAATCTCTTTTTTTTGTAGTTCAATTTCTTGTTGAGGTTCAGTAGCGTTTTCGCAACTAAATAACAGCGAAGTTGAGGCTAAAATTGTAATTATTTTTTTCATAGAATCAAAAAATATAAGTTGCAAAGTAACTAAAACTCTTTAATACACATCAGTTTTGTTGATAAAACTTATAACTTCAAGTAAAAAACAG
>Ga0209406_1000851_pt1 | contig 23362 bp, 16 predicted proteins | sample COGITO_mtgs_1204_FD_184808 | JGI IMG/M metagenome (GOLD analysis project Ga0209406, IMG submission 184808) | Pelagic marine microbial communities from North Sea - COGITO_mtgs_120426 (SPAdes) (version 2) | ecosystem: Environmental > Aquatic > Marine > Epipelagic ...
CACTCCGGTCCAAGAATAAGTATATGGACCTCCATCACCACCCGAAGCAGAAGCAGAAACCGTTCCTAAATTTCCTGCGCATAGCGGATTCGAACTTGATGCAGTAACAGAAATTGCGGCAGGCTCTGCCAGCGTTACAGTAGCTGTACCTTCACAATTGTTAAGGTCGATTACAGTAACAACATATGTTCCAGGCTCTAAATTGCCTTCCGTGTCTGAAGCTCCCGCACTTGGGTTTGTGCCATTAAACCCTCCAGGCCCAGACCAGGTGTATTGATATGTCCCGCCACCACCTGCACCAGTTGCAACGATTTCACCATCAAAAGTACCATTACAGGTAAGGTTAGTTGGTGCTAAGCTTACCGTTGGTGGCGCGTGGACTAACACATCAGTTGTTGCTACATCTTGGCACGTACCGTCCGAAACAGTTACAGCTACGGTATAAGTACCAGCAGCGTTATATAAGTGTGTTTGCGAATCAAAACCATTAGTGCTTGATGGCCCTGCGCCCGATGCATCGCCAAAATCCCAGGTATAAATACCCCCACCAACTGGTGATAAAGAAGATCCTGTTGCATCAAAATCGAAACTGTTGGTAGCTAAACATTCTGGAAGCTCTGTGTCTAAATTAGCCGTGACAATAGGCCCAGCAGTTATCGTTTCCGAAGCAACAACGGTACATCCTTTGTCATCAGTTATGGTGACATCGTAAGTCCCGTCACAAAGCAAGGATTGATCTTCCGTTGTTGGCCCATTGCTCCAAACAAATGTATAAGGCGCAGTTCCCGATGCTGGAGTTAGGGCAAGCGATCCATCACAAACACCATCACAAGATTCATCAGTGCCAGATAATGTACCTGCAGGTAACGGGTTAACGATAACCAAAACCTCTACTCTTGGGCTTACTGTGCCATCAACATCAACCTCTACCCAATAAGATGTGTTTGAAGTTAAAGTAGGTGTCGTGTAAGTAGCTCCTGTGCCTATTACTGCCCCTGAGACTTCCGTTGCATACCATGAAAAAATAATTGAAGTCCCTACATCATTTGTATAAGCACTTGGGCTCGCTGTTTGACCACTGCAAATAGTATCATTAACCCCTATTACGCCTGCGGTAGGGTCTATAATTATGCAATCTTGACCATCCAAAGGTTGTACAGAAATTTCGAATTCGCATTGGGTCCCCGCATATCCATCAATAGCAATAAAAACACATTCTGTTATATTTGTAACATTGACATTAATTGTTGTAGTTCCTGTTAAATTTTGCCCCGCCACACCTCCAAATAATAGTGTATTTAAAGCAGAGCCATCAGTAGCGCCAGAGAAAACAGAAACTTGATATCCATTGGTTGTGGCTGCACCAGTGCTAGAAACACAATTGTATCCAGTAATTTCAATTTCCCAATTACCCGTAGTTTGAGGACACATTTGGTAAAAAATGTCATTTTCGATACTATAGCCTACGTCTGCTCCCGCATTGCCGCCACCTGTTTGCGTAGCTGCGTTACAATCCAAATCATTATAAAACCATTGGTTGCTCGGTGGTCCTGTGTTTTGCCCACCACAATTGGTGAATCCAACAGCACCATAACTACAGGCATTAAAGGCCGTACCACATTCTGAAATTATCTCAGCAGAACCTATTACATCATTTACTGAGAGGGTTGCTCCGGTGAAATCGCACGCAGAAACACAAATGCCGGCACCTCCGCAGACATAACCAGAAGGGCAATCACCATCAACCGAACAAGGAGTGTCATCGCAAACACCATTGTTGCAATACATCCCATTAGGGCATTCCGAATCTGAAACACAAGGGACACATTGATCAATGCCATTAGCATCAACAGTTGTCCAGGAAACCACTGCATAACTTACTCCGCTGCCTCCATTATTTACACAAACAGTGGTAGAACCATCATTTATAAGGTCTGGGTCACTTAAACTACTTACTCCACAATTGGTGCAATTATCTGAGGCTTCAGCAAAAATTCCAGTGCTCCATTGATCAATATATCCCCCGTCAGATGCCGTGGTATATAACAAGTCATAATTTCCTCCATTTTGCGCATTCAAAAAAACTTCATCATAGGTGATTTGAACAAACCCTGGGGTTCCATCACCAAAAGTAACACAGGTCCCTTCCGTAATAGTAATAGACGAACCATTACAAGTAGTGGAAACCTGAGACCAAGCAAAAAGTGTAATTAATTGAAATAATACGAATAATAAAGGAACAAATATTCTGCTGGTTTTAAACATCAATATTTTTTTTAGAATTGATTCGACTTAAGTTTATAAGCCCCTGATTTAGTGTCAATAAATAGCGTGGATCTCCCTCTTTTAATTTGTTCAAATTCTAGCGAAAACACATAAAAAACACGAGACTCGTTATCTATTAGTCTGAACTCTCCTCCCTCAATTTGGTTATATATTTCTTGAACAGAGTTATAAACTCGATGACTTATGCCTGATTCGTCAATAAATATCCCATCTGCTATTTCTGGATTTTGATGTGTATAATAAATATAGCTTTCCTCTAGCATATATCGCACTTGTACTTCCAAATTGAAACTGTTTTGGGCTTTCGCCCCGAAACAGGTAAAACAGAAAACGATTAAAAAAAAATTCTTCATAATCTATTGATTTATTCTAAATTGCTAAATTAACTAACGCAGGACGTATTCAAAAAAAAATGGTTGCCTGCTAGCTAATCTTTTTTGGCACCTCAATTGAGCAATAATTAATTAACCATTATTATTAATGCCATAACGCAATATAAAAAGCCCTTATGCATAAACATAAGGGCCTTTTAACTTGTGGAGAATATCGGAATCGAACCGATTACCTCTTCACTGCCAGCGAAGCGCTCTAGCCAAGTGAGCTAATTCCCCAAGTTCGCTGCTAATTTAGAAAATAATTTTGTCTGGAACAGCATTTAGTATATTTGGACATTTAAATAGTGAAACTATGAGCGAATCAAAAGCACCAAAACCAATGGGCTTATACCCATACGTTAAAAAAGCAGGAAACCTATTGTTTTTATCCGGAGTTGGGCCGCGAGCTTCGCAATCTGGAAGCGAAGAAGCAAATATTCCGGGATTGAAATACGATAAAAATGGGAATTACGAAACTTTCGATTTCGAAGCGCAGTGCCGTTCCGTTTTCGAAAACGTTAAATTAATACTTGAAGAAAATGGATCAAGTTGGGGTCAACTGGTTGATGTAACTACATTTTTAACTGACATGAAGAGAGATTTTAAGACCTATAATCGCGTTTACGCAGAATATTTTAATACAAACCAACCTTGTCGAACTACTGTTGAGGTAAATGCATTGCCTTCGCCTATAAGCATAGAACTAAAGTGCATTGCTGAACTAAGCTAAACCACACTTAAAGATTTTCCTTTAAGCCACCTAATTGCCTCTTCTTCTTTTGTAAATAACTTTGTTGGTGTATTAGGACGATTAAATTTTATGAAAAAATTAACAACTAATTTATGGGCCAAGGTGCTGGTTACAAAAGCCAGTGAGATTCTGTTTTTGCTCAACTCCTTATTTGCCGATAACTCTCTTGCTTCGGGGCTAACAGTCGAATACTTTCCAATAATTACCAAAAGAGAATATTTGCTGCCCTCACACAATTTCTGATTAGCCTTATGTATTTCTTCAATATCGTGTACTTCGACATCTGCGCGATCGTTTAGCTGAAGTCGGATAATTCCTTCAGAAACACTTAACTTACCGACATTTACCTCATGAAAACTCATCCTATTCAAATGTAATATTAAAAATATATGTGACAACAAAATTTACAGCTTAAATCTAACTGGTCAACCGATTTAATTCCTTCTAATTTATTTATTTTTGCCCCAGTTTTAGCAGAAAATATATGGGAAAATACACAGAATACAAAGGATTAGATTTGCCAGCGTTAGCTGATAAAACGTTAACTTGGTGGGAAGAGCACCAAATATTCGAAAAAAGTATCTCGTCCCGTGACGAAAACAAACCTTTTGTGTTTTTTGAAGGGCCTCCTTCCGCTAATGGTCTCCCTGGTATTCACCATGTGATGGCAAGGGCCATAAAAGACATTTTTTGTCGTTATAAAACCCTTAAAGGATACCAAGTAAACCGTAAAGCTGGTTGGGACACACACGGATTGCCCGTTGAGTTAGGTGTAGAAAAAGAACTAGGTATTACCAAAGAAGACATTGGTAAAAAGATTTCAGTTGATGATTACAACAAGGCTTGCCGTGAGACTGTAATGCGCTATACTGATGTTTGGAACGACCTTACACGAAAAATGGGGTATTGGGTAGATATGGATGATCCATATATTACCTATGAAAACAAATACATGGAGTCTGTTTGGCATCTACTTAAAAAGCTCTACAACAAAGATTTAATTTACAAAGGGTACACTATACAGCCGTACTCTCCTGCTGCAGGCACTGGTTTGAGTACGCATGAGTTAAACCAGCCGGGGTGCTACAAAGATGTTACTGACACTACGGTGGTGGCTCAATTCAAGGCTAAAGAAAACAATATACTTCCTGAAAATACTTACTTTATAGCATGGACTACTACTCCTTGGACATTGCCTTCTAATACGGCTTTGTGTGTGGGACCAAAGATTGATTATGTTTTAGTAAGAACTTTTAATCAATATACTTTTAGACCTGTTAACCTCATTCTCGCGAAACCATTAGTTTCAAAGCAGCTCAACGGCAAATACACAAATGTTGAAACAGAAGCTGATCTGAACTTTGTAGAAGGTGACAAAAAGATACCATATACAATTATAAAAGAATTTGTGGGAACTGATTTAATAGGTATTGAGTATGAACAATTAATGCAATACGCATTGCCATATGAAAACCCTGAAAATGCATTTAGAGTGATTTCTGGAGATTTTGTTACAACAGAAGATGGTACTGGGATTGTCCATATCGCACCCACTTTTGGTGCAGATGATTCAATGGTAGCAAAAGCTGCTGGGATTCCGCCAATGCTTGTGTTAGACGAAAATGACAATGCAGTTCCTCTTGTTGATTTACAAGGAAAATTTAGAGCTAATTTATCTGATGTTGGTGGTAAATTCGTCAAAAACGAATATTACAAAGATGGTGAGGCTCCGGAACGATCTGTTGATGTTGAAATAGCCATTAAACTAAAGGAAGAAAACAAGGCGTTTAAGGTAGAAAAGTACGTTCACAGTTACCCTCATTGCTGGAGAACAGATAAACCTGTGCTTTACTATCCTATGGACTCTTGGTTTATTAAGGTTACCAAAATGAAAAAGAGAATGGTGGAGTTAAACAATACCATTAATTGGAAGCCAAAAGCAACTGGCACCGGTCGATTTGGAAACTGGCTTGAAAATGCTAACGATTGGAACCTTTCTCGCTCACGTTATTGGGGAATTCCAATTCCAATATGGAGAACAGAAGACGGAACTGAAGCAATTTGTATAGGCTCGGCCGAAGAGCTAAAAACCGAATGTGAAAAGGCTGTTGATGCCGGATTGATGGACGCAAGTCCGCTAGCTAAATTCGACCCAACAAACATGTCTGATGAAAACTATAACACGTTTGATTTACACAAAAACTACGTAGACCAAATCACGTTAGTGTCCACAACAGGACAGCCAATGAAACGTGAATCAGACCTTATTGATGTTTGGTTCGATTCTGGCTCTATGCCATACGCGCAATGGCACTATCCATTCGAAAATAAGGACTTAATTGAAGGTAATAAATCTTACCCTGCAGACTTTATTGCAGAAGGTGTCGACCAAACACGAGGTTGGTTTTATACGCTTCACGCAATTGGCACCATGTGTTTTGACTCAGTAGCTTATAAAAATGTGATCTCTAATGGCTTGGTCCTCGATAAGGATGGTCAAAAAATGTCGAAACGCCTAGGTAACGCGGTTGACCCTTTCAAAACATTAAATACTTACGGGCCAGATGCGACACGCTGGTATATGATCACCAATGCACAACCATGGGATAATCTTAAATTTGATTTAGATGGAATTACAGAAACCCAGCGTAAATTCTTCAGGGCCCTGCACAACACCTATTCCTTCTTTGCACTATACGCCAATATAGATGGTTTTGCATATAAAGAAACAGAAATTGACTTGGCGAAGCGGCCAGAAATTGACCGATGGATTATCTCTAAATTAAACAGTTTAGTTAAAGAAGTCGACAGCAGCTACGATAACTACGAACCAACAAAAGCTGGGCGAGCTATTCAAGAATTTGTGGTTGATCACCTCAGTAATTGGTATGTTCGTTTGTGCCGCAGACGTTTCTGGAAAGGCGATTATACAGAAGACAAAATAGCCGCTTATCAAACGTTATATACTTGTTTAGAAGTTGTTTCAAAATTGGCTTCACCAATCGCGCCTTTTTATACTGACAATCTTTTTAAAGATTTAAATTCTATTTCACAGAAAGACAGCTCAGAATCCGTTCACTTAACAAACTTCCCCAAAGTTGTTGAGCGAAATATTGATGCTGATTTAGAAGTAAGGATGGATTATGCTCAGAAAATATCTTCCTTGGTTTTATCTTTACGTAAGAAAGAGACAATCAAAGTTCGACAGCCATTGCAGAAAATTATGGTTCCTGTATTGGGCGCGAAATTCCAACCGCAAGTTGAAGCTGTTAAAGATTTAATTCTATCAGAAGTTAATATCAAGGAAATTGAATTTTTGACAGACACTTCAGGCGTAATGACTAAAAACATCAAACCTAACTTTAAGACAATTGGGCCTAAATATGGGAAACACATGAAATCTATTGCTGGAATAATTAGTCAGTATGGCCCTGACGAAATTTCTAATGTTGAAAAAAATAATGGAATTGAGTTTGAAGTTAATGGTAAAACCATTTCTTTAGAGCTCGAAGATTTTGAGATTACATCGCAAGACATTCCAGGGTACTTAGTGGCTAGCGAAGGTGGGATTACGGTAGCTTTAGACATCACAATTACATCAGGATTAAAAGAAGAAGGTATCGCTAGAGAATTTATTAATCGTATTCAAAACCTTAGAAAAGATAATGGTTTTGATGTTGTTGATAAGATTGGTATTAAAATTTTGACAAACGAACAAATAAATGCTGCAATTACTAACAATAAAAAATATATTTGTGACGAAACATTAGCTTCATCATTAGAGGTCGTTAATGAGGTGAATGCCGCATTATCTCATGAAGTTAAATTTGAAGAAGGAATAAATACATACATCTCGATAGAAAAATTAAACTAAAAATGGGGGAGAAAACAAGATTCGCAGACTCGGAATTAGCTGAGTTTAAAGAAATTATTTTAGTTAAATTAGAAGAGGCTAAAAAAGATTTTGAGTTACTAAAAAGCACAATGTCGCATGAAGATGATCATGGTACTGATGATACTTCTCCTTCTTTCAAGTTTATGGAAGACGGTTCTGACACGCTTTCTAGAGAGGAAACAGCTCAGCTTGCGGGTCGTCAATCTAAGTTTATTCAACATCTAGAAAACGCTCTAGTTCGTATACAAAATAAGACATATGGAGTTTGCCGCGTAACCGGGAAATTAATATCAAAGGAGCGCTTAAAAATTGTTCCTCATGCTACTTTGAGCATTGAAGCGAAGAGGGCTCAATAGTCAAATCATAAAACTGTGAGGCTACCCCTCCTAATCGTTTTTTTAGTTCTAATTCTTGACCAAACACTTAAGATTTGGGTGAAGACTAATATGTATATTGGTGAAGAATTTAGTGTTCTTGGCGATTGGTTCATTATTCATTTTGTGGAAAATCCTGGTATGGCCTTCGGGCTTGAGTTGGGCGGCTCATATGGCAAAATAGCACTTAGTCTTTTTAGAGTCTTTGCCGTTATCGGGTTAGGTTATTACATGTGGACTTTAGTTAAAGAGAAGGCTCCAAAAGGAGTTATCATCAGTTTTGCGCTGATTACAGCCGGCGCATTAGGTAACATTATCGATAGTGCTTTTTATGGAGTACTTTTTAATAAAGGGACTATTTACAGCAATGAAATTGGAGATTGGATGCGTTATCACGGTATTGCCGAAATGAATATGGGCGGCTATGCCAATCCGTTTTGGGGTTGTGTTGTCGATATGCTTTACTTTCCCCTAATTGAAGGGTATTTTCCTGATTGGATCCCTGCATTGGGAGGAGACTACTTCCTGTTTTTTAGACCTGTTTTTAACATCGCTGATGCCGCAATTAGTATTGGGGTTGGAGTGTTGATTCTCTTCTATAGAAGTTTTTACATAGAAGATAAAAAGAAATATCGGAAGATCAATCTGCAGTAATTCAAGAAACAACTGCTGTTTCAGAATAGTTTTTTTATCTCATTTTTAGTTACCTTACCTAATACATTTCTCGGAAGCTCATTTAGAACTATTAACCGTCTAGGAATTTTATATGGCGCCATTTTATCACTTGCCCAATCTTGCAAGGTTGAAAGTTGAAGGTTGAAAGTTGAAACTACTGCTGCGGCAACTATTTCTCCCCATGCTTCGTCAGCGATTCCAACAACAGCACACTCATCAATCTCAGGATGATCGAGTAATTTGCTTTCAATCTCTAAAGCTGATATTTTATATCCGCCAGATTTAATTATATCAACTGAATTTCTCCCTAATATTTTGTAATAGTCATTTACTAAAACTGCTGAATCACCTGTTTTAAACCAACCGTCTTCAGTAAAGCTATCTATAGTTTCTTGTGGTTTATTCCAATATTCTTTGAAAACTGTATCTCCTTTTATCTGTATTTCTCCTTGCTCGTTTGCTGTTTCAATTACATCCCCTATCTCGTCAACTATACGAACTATAACATCGGGCAACGGTATGCCAATAAATCCTGCTCTTCTCTCTCCGTTATAAGAATTAGAAATCGCCATGCCAATTTCAGTCATTCCATAGCGCTCCAGCAATCTATGTCCGGTTATGCTTTCCCATTTATCCAAAACGGATACGGGCAACGCAGCAGAGCCACTTACCATTAGCCGCAAATTTTTGCAGCCTTTAGAAAGTTCTTTTTGTCTTACTTCTGTTTGGTCCTCCCAAAAGGCAATCAGCTTTGAGTAGATGGTCGGAACAGCCATAAACAAAGTCATTTTTCGTTCAGAAAAACGATTCCAAACCGTTTCGGCATCAAACTTAGGTAAGAACTCACATGTTGCCCCAACCGACATTGCACATAATAGTTTATTGACCAATCCATGCGTATGATGCAAGGGTAAAACATGAAGAATATGATCCTCAGAAGTCCAGCGCCATGAGTCAACTAGGCCTTGAATAGTAGCGTTTAGACTTTGGTGCGTATGAAGAACCCCTTTCGGTTTGCTTGTTGTCCCGCTTGAGTATAGTATTAGCGAAGGATCTTGAGCAACAAGGTTTCGGTGGTGAGTGTTAAGTGTTGTGGGTTCAATCTCTAAAATAGAAACTAATTGGGGGCCCTTCAATTGAACAACCTGCTCAACGAATTCTATTCCATATAGAACTATTTTTGTCTGAGAATCTTCAACAACATATTTCAATTCATCAACTGGATGAATCGTACAAAGCGGAACTGCAATAGCTCCTAATTTCCAGATGGCAAACAGGGCAGCAACAAAATCAAATTCTGGAGAGATTAAAAAAGCAATTCTGTCTCCTTTTTGCGTTCCTGTTTTCAATAAGTAGTTAGCAATGCAGACTGATCGATCGTTTAATTCCGAATATGAATATTTACCTTTGCAATCAATTATTGCCGTATTATTTCGAAAATATTCAAGGTTTTGAAATACTAATTTCACAAAAGCAAAGTAACAGAATACTTTGATTAACTACTTTTATTCCGTGAAGAAATACTACTACCTCATCCACATACAATACCTCGGTTTTCGCTTTCACGGGTGGGCGAAACAAACGAACCTAAAAACCGTTCACCAGATGGTTGACAAAACACTTTCGTTTGCTTTGGAACACAATAACTTCAAAACCTTCGGAGCGAGCAGAACCGATGCGCTAGTTTCTGCAAATCAATCTGCTTTTGAGCTGTTTATGAAACAGCCCATACCAAGCAATTTTCTTGATATTTTTAATGAAAACTTGCCGCAAGACATTCGTGGTCTAAAAGTGGAAGAGGTTGGCGAATCATTTAACATTATCCAAACTCCCAAGCTGAAAGAATATATTTACCTTTTCTCTTTCGGAGAAAAAGTACATCCTTTTTCCGCTTCAATGATTTCATCATTTACATATGATTTAGATATTGAATTGATGAAACAAGGCGCTGCTCTGTTTCAGGGCAACCATAATTTCAAAAAATATTGTACACAACCCAAAAATAACACTCAATTCGACCGCGAAGTCTTGGTTAGTGAGATAAGAGAAAATGACATTTATACTGCGAATTTTTTTCCAGAAAAAAGCTACGCCTATCACATTCATAGTAAAGGATTTATGCGTAACCAAATTCGCCTTATGATGGGGCAGTTACTTTTACTAGGCCAACACAAAATTTCTATTCTTCAATTGCAAAAATCATTGGAGTCACCAAATAAAGCTCCTTTAGATTTTATTGCGCCCCCTTCCGGATTGATTCTTAATTCAGTAATTATCTAGTATTTCGGCTTAAAATTGGTCATTTTTAGTCTTTTTTGTTCCTTTATTTCCGTTTTTGTAGAAACTTGATTTTTTTCTGCCGTCACAAAGAATAAAATATCTTTACCACAATGTATTCAATAATTGATTTAGAAACAACGGGCTTTGGTGCCACGGGAAATAAAATAACCGACATTTCTGTTTTTGTTTACGATGGCGAAAAGGTGATAAATGAATTTCATTCGCTTGTAAACCCTGAGTGTAAAATAAGCTATCGAATTACTCAGCTTACAGGCATTACTGACCAAATGGTAGCTAATGCTCCTAAGTTTTACGAAATAGCCAAAAAGGTTGAAGAGATTACTAAAGACACTGTATTTGTAGCGCACAATGTAAATTTCGATTACGGTGTTATTCGAGGGGAGTTTAACTCTTTAGGGTTCGAATACAAGCGGAAAAAACTATGTACCGTAAGGTTATCACGAAAGTTAATTCCCGGGTTACCTTCTTATTCACTTGGTAATTTATGCGGTGCTGTGAACATTATAATAGAGGGGAGACACAGAGCTTATGGTGATGCAAAAGCAACAGTTGAACTGTTTGGGATATTGGTCGGCTTAGATGTTGGTGGAGCTGTTTTTGCCGATAGTTTAAACACTCGTTCAAAGGAAGCAATACTTCCTCCCTTGTTGCCTAGAGAAATTTTTGATTCCTTACCAAGTTCTACTGGTGTATACTATTTCCACAACCAAGAAGGTAAAGTAATTTACGTTGGTAAAGCTAAAGACATACGACAGCGAGTATTGAGTCACTTTAGAGATAAGGCAAAGAAAGAAGTTGAAATGTCTTCGGTTACTGCCAGCGTTACCTTTGAAGAAACAGGTAATGAATTGGTTGCCTTGCTTAAAGAATCAGCTGATATCAAATACATTTTTCCTCAATATAACAGAGCACAAAAAAGAACAGGGGATACCTTTGCTTTATTTAAATATGAAGATAGTCAGGGCATTCTGCATTTAGGGTTCAGTCGATTAAAACTTGTTCCCCAACCAATAGCAACATTCAATAACCAGCGTGGTGCAAAAACATTTCTTGAGATGCTTTGCGAGAAGCATCAGCTATGTCCAAAATATTGTCATTTACAGGCGGCTAGTGACCGGTGCTTTCATTTTCAAATTAAAAAATGTAATGGTGTGTGCTGCAAAAAAGAATTACCGGAACATTACAACGAAAGAGTAAATGAAGCATTGTCTAACTTAACATCTGCAAGGGACAATATGATAATTGAAGGTGCAGGGAGAAAGAAAAATGAAAAGTCCGTTGTTGTTATTAAAGACGGTGTTTATCAAGGCTTTGGATTTGTTAGTGCAAAAAAGAAAATTACACTGAAATCTAATCTTGAAAAGGTAATTCTTCCTCAAAAAGACAATCGCGATATTCAAAGTATTTTAAGAAGATATTTTAGAGAACAAGAAACATCTATGGTTACGGAATAACCACTTTTTGGTTGAATTTTCTGGTGAAATACAATAGATTCGATTAACAAGTGACAATAATCAATTAATTAGTTTCGCGTTAATACAAACGGAGAAATGACAATGGAAAATATTTCGAATAGAGCTTTAATTAGTAGATTATATAGTTCCGCCGATCGGCAATTGGAAGACGCAAATTTTGATGTTGAAAGTTGGTCTCAATGGTATGAAGTTGTCCAGAGTCTTACTGGCCCTGAAAAGATGGTTTATATTATAGTAAAATTAAACCAGGCCGTAACGAAAGGTGGTTTTGCTGAATTTTACGAAACTTCGTTTGGGGTGTTTGCTCCCGAAATTATTCATGTGCTGAACGAAATTAACGCTATTGCAACTGCTGAAATTGTTTCTAGCTCCTTACCTGTTGTAAACCCAACAGGCCTTTTAGATGATGCTTATAAAGGGCTTGTTTTCAACATCAAGCTATCCGGAGAGCAAAAAGCGCAACTTTATTCTCAGGATATTCGATACGACCAACTGCAAGACCATGAGAATTTAGAGGATCTATTAGGTGGGACTTTGCAAGAGCTCATCAAAGGCTAAAACAGCGCAGTTTATCTATGGATCCATGTTCTGCTCTTCACGAAAAATCAGATCAACTCTTCTTTTATAATATGCTCTGCAATCTGCACCGCATTTGTTGCAGCACCTTTTCTCAGGTTGTCGGAAACCACCCACATATTTAATGTATTGAGTTGAGAAAAATCCCTCCTTAAGCGACCGACAAAAACTTCATCTTTACCTTTAGCATATAAAGGCATTGGGTACAGATTTACGTCTGGGTTGTCTTGTACTTTTACCCCAGGTGTTTTTGCCAAAAGCTGGGTTACTTCGTTTAAGTCGAAGTCTTTTTTTAACTCAACATTAACAGCTTCTGAATGCCCTCCACTTACCGGCACACGCACAACCGTAGCAGTAATCGCAATATCATTGTCTCCTAATATCTTACGTGTTTCGTCTACCAGTTTTTGCTCTTCGGTGGTATATCCATCTTCTTGAAAATCTCCTCCGTGGGGTAAACAATTCATATCTATTGAATATGGGTAGGCCATTTCGCCTGATTTGCCTTCTCGCTCGTTATTCATTTGCTCAATAGCCTTAATTCCCGTGCCACTAACGGATTGATAGGTCGAAATGACCAATCGTTTGATCCCGTAATGTTTATGCAGCGGCAATAGCGCTAAGACCATCTGTATCGTACTACAGTTAGGGTTTGCAATAATTTTATCCGAAGCGGACAGCTGGTCTGCATTTATTTCTGGGACAATCAATTTCTTGGTTGTATCCATTCGCCATGCAGACGAATTATCAATAACAGTAGTGCCTGCAGCAACAAATTTTGGCGCCCACTCTGTTGATGTGTTCCCGCCCGCCGAAAGTATTGCAATGTCTGGCTGCGCGGCAACTGCATCCGCCAATCCGATAATCTTATAGCTCTTGTTGTTGAATTGAATATCCTTACCGACAGATCGTTCTGAGGCAACAAATAGGTACTCGTCAACCGCTAACTTTCGTTCAGCTAAAACTTGCAACATTACATTACCCACCATTCCCGTAGCTCCTACAACTGCTAATTTCATTCCTTTAATGTTTACTTCTACTTATCAAGATTGCAATGCAAATTAAGATTAACGCTTGAAAATATTCTGTTTTCAAGCTTTAATATTTGTTAATTCTATTCTCAAAAATAACACTTACCTATTACGGGGCAATTTTTCTAATTAATTTTATAGGTAGATTCAATGATAATGTTCTTATCCAAAGACTGAACCACAGAGCAGTATTTTTCTAACGCTAAGCTAATTGCTCGGCCTAATTTATTCTCATCAACTTCTCCTTGAATGGAAAAGTGAAAGCTAATAGCGTTAAATGCTTTTGCGGGACTATCGTCACGTTTGCCCGTTACCAGAACCTGAACATCCGAAGCGTTTTGCCTTTGCTTTTTTAGAATCAACAGTAAGTCAATAGCGGCACACCCACCAGCTCCAGCGAGAACCAGCTCCATAGGCCGAAACCCTTTACCAGAGCCTCCCAAATCTTGATTTGCATCAGAAAGCAATACTGCCCCATTAGAATTTTCTACATTAAAAAGAAACGGCTCTTCTAATCGTGTTAATTTTATTTCCATACTCCGAAATCTATTTAGCTTTTACTGTAATAACAAAGAGGTGTTCTTGGTAGTAATAAATGTATAATAAAATAAGTCATAAAAATGATACATAATTACAAAACTAATTTTGCCACTAAACCATTTAACACAAAATATTTGTATTTGGCTTATCGAGTTTCTTATCGTACATTTAGTACCTCATTTTTGACTGGTATCAATGATAAAAAAACTCATATTCGTCCTTACTTTTTTATTGTCTAGTCAAGTAATTTTCGCCCAATTTCAAGATAATTTTTCCGATGGAGATTTCACAATGAACCCCACTTGGATTGGGCATGACAGTATTTTCACAATTACATCTGGAGAGCTTCAATCTCAAAGAAATGGAGCATTGAACTATTATCTTACAACGCCTTCAACACTTTCTGCAAGTGCGCAGTGGGAGTTTTATATTAATTTACAATTTAGCACCTCTGGAGCTAATTGGGTTGACGTATATTTAATGTCTGATGTAGACGATTTAACTGCGGTTAATGATGGATACTTTGTTCGGTTAGGCAATACTGCTGATGGAATATACTTGTATGAAGTTGTTGGCGGCAGCGAGACAATGTTAATTGATACGGTTGGTGTTGTTAATAGTAGCTCTAACAACCCTTTTAATATTAAAGTAACCCGCGATGCTGCTGATAATTGGACATTGTTTTTTGATGATGGAGCTATGGGAACATACACTTCCGCAGGCTCTATTACTAGCAGCGCTGTTAATTCCTCAACCTTTTTCGGGGTTATGATTAAACAATCTTCAGCTGCTTCGCCTGTTAACGGTCATTTCTTCGACAACTTTATTGTTGGGGCTATTGGTGTTGATGTTACTCCGCCAACGGTTGATTCAATTGTTGTGCAAAACGCAAATGATATTGATGTTTACTTTTCAGAAGACATAGACGTAACAACAGGCAGTTTATCGACTAATTTTTTCGTTGACAATGCTCAAGAAAATCCTTCTTCAGTTATAATTGAAGTTAGCGATTCTTCTCTTGCACACTTAACGTTTCCTACTGCCTTTTTAAACGGGCAAAGCGACACCCTTTTTATTAATAATGTCGAAGATCGGTCAGCCAATGTTATTCTTTCTGATGATATACCGTTCTTCTATTTACTCTCGCTTGCTGCAAACTATAGGGATGTCGTTTTTAACGAAATATTACCAGATCCAAATCCTCAAGTATATCTTCCCAATGCTGAGTTCGTTGAAATCTATAATACAAGTTCTAATGTTTATGATTTATCGGGTTGGCAATTTATTAATTCGACCACGGTAAAAACGTTTCCCGCATTTTTGCTGCAGGCAGATTCGACCGTAATTTTATGCTCTGTGACTGATACATCAGTATATCAATCTTATGGCGATGTTATTGGTTTTTCTTCTTGGACCGCCCTTTCTAATGGGGGGGATAGTTTAACTCTTTTGGATAATTCAGGAACAGTTATCGATATCGTCTCCTATGATGATGCTTGGTATAATGATCCGGTAAAGGATGATGGTGGTTGGTCATTAGAATTAATCAATCCGTTGGCTCCATGTGGAACAACTGCATCAAATTGGACTGCGAGTAACGATACGATTGGAGGTACTCCTGGCGAAGAAAATTCTACTTTCAGCACTACTCCAGATATTACTTCCCCAGACTTGGTCAGCTTAACTATTGTTAACGATTCTGTAATTCAACTTTTCTTTAACGAAACAATGGATAGTGCAAGTCTTGCTGCTGGCGTTTACGGATTTACAGGGGGGGTTTCTCTTAATTTTGTCCAGTCTATTTCTTCAGATTTAATCTCTGTTTCTTTAGTTTTGACCGCTTCAATAGACACGGGTACATTCTATACTGTTACGGTAAATTCCGTAACAGACTGCCCAGGTAATTCAATAAGTGTAATCAACACTTTACAATTTGTAATTGGTTCAGATCCTGTTGCGGGGGGAGTAGTCATCAACGAAATTATGTGTGACCCAACTCCTTCTGTTGCTCTTCCTGAAAAAGAATTTGTAGAATTATATAATACCACCACGCAATTAGTTGATTTGTCGGGGACATTTTTTGATGGAGAAGAGCTTCCGGTTAACTCCTTTATTCAACCAAATGGTTATTTAACTATTTGCTCTGTGAATGATACAGACGAATACAGTGGTTTTGGCGATGTTGTGGGTTTACAATCTTTCCCTACATTAACTAATGGTGGAGAACTAATCGACTTAGTCGATGCTCAAGGAAATATAATAGACCAAATAGAATATTCTGATACTTGGTATTTAGACGCAGCGAAAGATGGGGGTGGCTGGTCTTTAGAGAAGAAAAATCCAACAGCAATATGCAATGTGGCTTCTAATTGGGCTGCAGCGAATAACTTTATTGGAGGAACCCCAAGTAACCAGAACTCTATCTATGAATCAACTCCGGAACAATTTTTACCAACAGTAATAGATATTATAGTAACAACATCAACAACAGCCAAGCTAGTCTTTAGCGAATCTATGGATAGTACAAGTTTGGTAAATGGCAATTATTCCGTTTCAGGTGGAGTTTCTGTTATATCGGCAACTACACTTGGTTCACCTTTCGATTCTGTTTTCTTGCTTTTTAGTGCCGCTTTGGATACCGGAACAACCTATTCTATTTCTGTTGCGAACGTTACCGACTGCCCTGGGAACTCGATAGGCTCACCAAATTCTATTGACTTTATTCTTGCGCCAATGCCATCACTTGGGGATGTTGTAATTAACGAAATTTTTGCTGACCCTAGTCCGATAATTGGCTTACCTGATCAAGAGTTTGTTGAGCTATACAACACGACCGGCCAGGTAATAAATTTATCAGGGAGTTCTTATGCAGGTAAAACAATTCCGAATAGGTCATATATCCCTGCGAACGGTTTTGTAGTTCTTTGCGAAGACGAAGACAGCTTACTTTTTAGTCAGTATGCAATGGTCATTGGTCTTTCTTCTTGGCCTGAATTAACAAATGGAGGAAAGTATCTCGCCTTAACAAATGCGGGTGGCGTTATTATCGACCAAGTAACATACAATAGCTCATGGTACGCTGATTCCGAAAAAGATGATGGTGGATATTCACTAGAAAAAGTAAACCCATTCGCTGTTTGTAATTTCGACAACAACTGGCGAGCTTCAAATGATGATTCCGGTGGCACTCCTGGTAAGCAAAACTCTGTTTACAGTTTAGAAACAGATACTATTTCGCCTAACCTAATTAAGGTTCTGGTACACAGTATAACTAAAATTGAAGCTGTTTTTAATGAAGGAATGGATTTTGGTTCACTGTTTTCTGCAACTTACACCATCAACAATAGTATCACTATTGATTCTGTTCAATTGGATAGTAACAACTATTACGGATTAAAACTATTCATTTCACCCATTAGCGCTGGGGTTATTTATACGTTAACTATTGATGGCGTAATGGATTGCCCAGGAAATAGTATCGACAAAAACATCGCTGATTTCGTACTCCCAGAAAATGGAGAGCCCGGAGATTTAATAATTAACGAAATTCTCTTCAACCCTAGCTTAAGTGCTTCTGATGATTTTGTTGAAGTCTATAATAATTCAAGTAAATACATCGATATTTCTGAATGGAGTTTAGCAAGCTATGATTTTGATATAGATTCTATTGATAATGTTAAACTTGTTGGAGGCCAACAGCACATCCTTTACCCTCAAACTTACGCCCTTGTTACTGAAGATACAGCAGCAACATTTGAAATTTATCCTTTGTCTGCACAAACTACTTTTATCGAAACTGATTTGCCTACTTATTCCAATGATGAAGGTGTGGTTATATTAATATCGAAAGCCAACGAGGTTTCAGACCGTTTCGATTACGATGCTGACATGCACTTTCCGTTGCTTACAGACGATAAAGGTGTATCTTTAGAACGACTAGATTTCGATAGAGAAACGAACGATTACACGAACTGGCATTCTGCAGCTGAAAACATTGGCTTCGCTACCCCGGGTTACGAAAATTCGCAGTATCAGCCTGCCGATGAGCCTAACAACACCCTTGGTGTTGATCCAGAAATATTTTCGCCCGACCAAGACGGATACAACGATTTATTAAATATAAGTTACGAGTTACCTGAACCTGGATATGTAGGTACTATTCTTATTTATGATTCTAAGGGGAGATTAGTTAGACAGTTGATGAATAACGAATTACTTGGCCCTGATGGCACCATTTCTTGGGATGGCACCAACGACCTCAACGAAAAATCTCGTATTGGCATCTACATCATTTTCTTTAGTGCATACTCAGCCGGTGGCGATGTAATAAAAGAGAAAGTAACATGCGTATTGGCTAGTCAATTGTAGAGCCAATTTTCTTTGCAGGACTCTTATTCGTTAGCTTACTAGACCTCAAAATTAACAAAGCTCCAACCAAAATAAAAGGAATACTTAGTAGTTGACCCGTACTTAGTATTTCACCAAAATTACTTTCTAAGCCTCCTTGACTATTTTTAATAAACTCAACTCCAAAACGCATACTTGGCACCAACACAAAAAACCAACCAGTTAATAACCCTGGCTTTGTTTTTGCCTCTGTTTTTAAGTACATATAGCCTAGAATCAAAAATATAAAAACAAAAAAAATTGCTTCATATAATTGTGCGGGGTGTCGAGGCAACAAATCGACTCCCCTATGAAAAACGAACGCCCAAGGCCTCTCTGTTGGCACGCCAACAATTTCATGATTCATCAAGTTTCCTAATCTTATCATCCCCAATCCAGCACTAAAAGCGACTGCTAACCTATCCAACACCCATAAATAAGGAGCATGTAAAACATATTTAGCTGCCAGCCAACTAAACACCACAGTACCAATTCCTGCTCCATGGCTCGCTAAACCACCCATCCAAATCTTAGGAATTTCTTCTAAATGCTCACGAAAATATTCCCAATTGTAGAAAAAAACCTCTCCCAAACGAGCGCCTACAATAGCTCCTACTGCAATCAATATTGAAGCGTTAAAAAGAGGTTTATCATCAATTCCTTCTCGAATATACATTCGTTGTACCAGCCAATACATCAGCACCAAAGCAGTCATAAATAATATACCGTACCATCGATACGAAACAGGCCCTAATCCAAACGCTAAAGGATCAACCCTCCAATCTATATATTCTAACATAATTTACTAATGGCTGTAAACTTACCAAAAAGTGTTGTTATGAAGTATTTATTCGCCTCAATTAAACCTTTTAATACCTTTATAGTCCTATTGTAGCTAACAGAATATTGAAATTATCCCTAACGGAAATGTATTGTTTATCGCTTGGGAAGTAAAGTCAACCGCTGAACTTACCGCTGCAGGTTACGATGGGGCCAGCGCATCAAAATGGCCGACTCGAATTGTTGAAATTCAACCTGATGGTAATGGAAGTGCGTCTGTTATTTGGGAATGGCACATTTGGGATCACTTGATTTAAGATTTCGATTCATCAAAAGATAATTACGGTGTCGTTGCCGATCACCCTGAACTAATGGATGTCAGCGGGGAGTAGGAACTGCGTTCATCTAATTCTAAGAAAAATGAAGTAAGACCTATTTTACGATAAGCTTCTTACTATACAAATGATTTTGGTCTGACCCGGTTATTAAATACGTGCCAACTGGTAACGTATTAGTAGGATCAATTGCGCTTATCAAATGGCCGTCCATGTCTGTTATAAGAACTTTCGAATAAAACTCACGTCCAGTAATGTCTCTTAAAATAACTAACACCTCGTGGGCTGGTTCATTGCCCGTCATTTCGATGATTAAATGTGTTCCATCATTTGGGTTGGGCCAAATTTTAATGTCCGCCTCAACATCTCCAAATAAATTTGTTCCAGGTTGATTTGTTCCAGTATAATCAACGGGAACTATTCCAGAATATCTGCATTTACCATCAGTATCTGTTTGTTTTAATCGATAATAGCTTACGCCAGTAAGAGGTTCGTAATCAATGTCAAAATATTCGATTCTGTTGCTGCTTTCGCCTGCACCCTCAACCTGAAGAATCTCCTCAAAATTAATTCCGTCTTGGCTTCTTTCTATTGAGAAGAATTCATTGTTTTCTTCGGAGGCAGTCACCCACATTAGCTCTACTTTATCAATGTTTAAATGTGCTTCAAAGCTTATTAATTCAACAGGAAGAACGTTTGTCCCGCCTTTGGACATAAAAGTAGAGGGGCTGAAATTAGAAATAACGACTGTACTAACCACGTTTCCGGTGCCGTCTCCATTGTCCGTTGCTATTCCTTCATGGTTCTCCCATGCAGAAGTTACTCCTGAGTAATGTGAAAGGGCTAAATCTGTCATGTCTGAAATGCCACTTACAACATCGCTTTCCCAATATAACTTAATGTTACATTCTGCATCATCTCCTGGGTCAACTGTTCTAGTGAGGTCCCAGTATTCGTTAGCACTTACATGATCTACTCCTGCGCCTAAACTAGTTGGGCTTGGCGTTGCAGAGTGAAAATATTCACAAGTAAACTCGGTAGTAGCATTAAAGTTGTTAATGTTTTTCATCTCTAACCTAGCCCATCTTGTTTCATCTCCAACAGGAAAAACAAAATTATTATCATTCCCAATTTTTTTCATTGGACCATCAACAAAACTAGACGCTGAGCCTTGCGAAGATGTCGCTCCATCAGCAATAACAAGCAAATTTGTAGAGGTAGTCTTTACTATTCCCGAGGTTAATACAAGCGCTCCATTAACTGTTACTTGACCGTCTAAAGTAACCTGCGGAGCTGTGCCAAAAGTATTGTTTATCGTTACATTATAGTACTCAAAAGTTTCTCCCGTGCCAAAAGCATCTTGCTTGATTACTTGCGGCGCTGTGCCAATTAAGTTAAGGTCTGGCGAAGAGTTAGAACTATACGAAAGCTCACCATATCCGTTTTGTCTGTTAAAATTACCTCCCATATTTAAAACTGGAGAGTTCTCAAAGCATACCTGGATTAATTCGTCTGCCGTTGCGTTAAAATTAATGTCCCCCAAAACCGTGAGTGTCGTTGCACTCTTAATCTTAAATTCAATCAGCTTACCTCCTGTGCTTGTCAGGTTAACATCACCTCCTATATATAAGGAGCTGTTGTTATCCTTTAACTCAATTTTATTTAATTTACTTGTTCCTGCTGTACTCGTCATAATTAAATTACCAGTAATAGAAACAGTAGCTGCACTCTTCATCTCAAGCTTCATTTCTTTATTTCCTCCAGAGCGAATAAATGAAACATTCCCGCCAACGGTTAATGAAGAGGAACTCTCAGCCTTAAGTTTCAACTTTTTATTTACTCCATTATTATCTGCAGTAACGTTTCCACTTACGGTCAAACTTCCTGACGAGTTCTTTACCTTTAGCTCTGTATTAGATGAACCTCCGTTTAGAAATACTTGTCCACATGCTTCAGAAGAGTTATTAATTGTAATAATATGTCCTTCAATATAAACAATGTCTCCAGCAACAGGATGGCTTCCAGAATTGGTTCCGCTCGAATGACTGACAGTAGACCAGGTTGAATTGTCGTCCCAATCATCTGAGTCTATAGAATAGTATGTAGTTGGACCTATTAAAGTATAAGTATAGCTATTGTAATAATCTGTGCCTCCTTGGTCGTTAGAAGCAGTTACAGAAGCAGTTGTATATGTTCCAACCAAAGAGTGATTTGTAACCCCAGCTATTACAATTGTAAAAATAGAACCTGCGCTCACTGCACCGCCTGTTGGTACACTAAAAACTAACATTGTAGCGTTTTGGGTAGTAAATGCGGTAATAGGTTGACCATTAAATGAACTCGCCCCACCAACAGAAGCTGTACTTAAATCCCCATTTGGTAATGTAATCGTTACCGAAGAGCCTGCTGATAAATCATAATCCATTCCGGCTGTGCTTGTTGGAACCGTTTGAGTAAATGTATAAGTGCTTCCGTCGTTGACATCGTTATCGGTTAAAGATAGTGCCGTTCCAGTAAATTCTTTAGTGTCTGAATTCAACGTCCCTGTAACGGTAACATCATCGAAAGCAGGATAATCGTACCAACTATTACAATTTACATATATAAATATCTGTATTGTTGAACCCGAAAGACCAGAAGAAGCGGCTGTTGCTGTTCCGAAATTTCCTGTTTGATTTCCGTTTGTCAACAGAGTTTCTGCTCCACCATCAATAGAATAATATGCCTTTAAATAATCAACAGTCGGATCACTACCAAAGTAATATTCAGCAAGGAAAACACTCACCCCTACATCTGTGTAGCCAGAAATATCAATTATTTCAGAAGACCACTTCGCCTCACCATCCATGTCGCTCCCTAAAAAGTAATGAGAGCTGGATATACCATTCCAAGGACCGTCATCCCATACCTCAAAATAATCGTTCGCGCTTGCATCAAGATATCCACATGAGCCTCCACCTGTGCATGCAACAGACCAGGCCGTAGCTCCTGCATCTGATTCATCTCCGCGAGTTAAATCCTGAAAATCCTCTAACCAAATAGTTGTTTGGGCACTTGAAAAAGCAGAGATTAAAGAAACCGTTAGTATAACTGATATTTTTGAAACTATTTTATTGATTTGTTTTTTCATGCTCTATTAGTATTATAACATACCTTTTAATTAGTGTAAATGTTACATTGGTAAAATAATAATAATTGTCGCTCTTCAGGTAGTTATTACGAGACAAATATCATAATCGCTTATGTTAAATAAGGCATAGTATAAGCGTATTTTAATAAATACGCTTATACACGCACACGCACACACAAAAAACACGTAGGCGTCTAAGTAAAATTTACAATTACCTATCTACGTGATAACACGTAGACTCGTTTTGCAACTTGTTGTTTTTTATGCAATTAGGCGTGTTTTCGTTTTTGTCTTTTTAGATTTACGCTAAAATTTATTCAGCGACAAAAATTTTCCGAGAAACTGTAAAGTGGTTTGAAATAGTGTTTTTCGTATAAAATAATGTTTGTGATCCCGGCCTAAGCGAAAAGGATTCTAAATCAAATAGAGTAGTGGGTTATTTTACAATAAGCT
>Ga0209406_1000868_pt1 | contig 23153 bp, 18 predicted proteins | sample COGITO_mtgs_1204_FD_184808 | JGI IMG/M metagenome (GOLD analysis project Ga0209406, IMG submission 184808) | Pelagic marine microbial communities from North Sea - COGITO_mtgs_120426 (SPAdes) (version 2) | ecosystem: Environmental > Aquatic > Marine > Epipelagic ...
TATCGGCACTGGGATTTTAGCACTTCAAATTTCACTGATCTTTGGGACTGTTTCACTTTCAGCATCACTTATGGTAACTACACCTGTTTGGACATTATTCTTAAGTATATTTGTATTTAAAAATGAAGACCTAAAATGGTGGCATAGCCTTGTAACATTCTTTGTAACAGCTGGTGCGATTATGGTAATCATCGGACAACAATAAACCAAATTTTATTAAATAGATTTTAAATGTTGACAGCAATAGATAGTCAGTTGATGCAAACTTCTGGCACTGCTATTGTGTTGGCACATTCCCCCACATATTAAGCCTTCACAGAGAGGTGAATACTGGTAAGCTTTGATATAAAATGGGATAAACCTTATGCACGCAATATCAATAGTCTCAGTATTACACTCAGTGTCGCGAACAAAATGACCCAACAATCAGCCTCCAAAATCAATCAAACCAAGACTGTTTTACTGATTCACGGCGCAGGAAGTGTCGGGGCGGAGTGGGTGAACTTTAAAAATCAACTTACAGAATCAGGGTTTGAAGTAATAATCCCTACGCTCAGACACCATCAAATTGAGGGAGTAAATCCAAAAATTGGAGACCTCAGTCTCAACGACTACATTTTAGATCTCAAAGATTTGATAGGTAACCTTAACGAAAAACCAATAGTTATTGGACATTCAATGGGGGGATTACTCGCACTTAAGTTATGTGCGTTAAACCTTACTAAGATGGGGATCCTTATAACGCCAGCAGCACCCAAAGGAATAAATGCTATTTCTCTTAGCGTACTAAGAATATTTATTCTCAATATTTTCCGATGGAAATTTTGGAAAAGGCCTGTGCCGCCGAGATATAAATCAGCCAGATATGGAGTTTTGCACGATCTATCTGAAAATCGGGCAAAAGAAGTTTTTGAGTTAAGCAATTCTGCCGAATCTGGCAAAGCCCTCTGTGAAATCGGTTTTCCATTTTTTTTCAAAAATTGCCCTACAGAAATTAACTTTTCAGGGTATTCCTGCAAGACACTTTTAATAGGCTGTGGACGGGATAGGATCACTCCAATATCAATCGCAAGAAAACTGCAGCAACTCATGGGTAAAAACTGCGAATACAAAGAGTTTTCGACCTTTTCACATTACATTATGGAAGGTGAGGAATTTACTCACGTTTTTAATGAATGCGTTAATTGGATCCAGAAAAACCAGCCGCTTAAAGACTGAGAGAAGTAATACTTGGCTAAGTGCATTTAGAGGGGGGTTGTAATGGTTAATGTTGTAGTTGCGGGAGCCGGTATCGTTGGAGTTTCGTCAGCTATTTGGCTACAAAGGGCTGGCCATATTGTAACCTTAGTCGATCGAATGGAAGACCGCACCCGAACAAGTTTTGGTAACGCGGGAGTTTTAGCTGCTGGGGCTTTAATTCCAGTTTCCGTGCCAGGATTGTTAAAAAAAGTACCAAAAATGCTATTTAACAAAAATGAACCTTTGTTCTTGCAATGGGCCCACCTGCCCCGTCTTTTGCCCTTTTTGTTGAAATACTTAAGTTTTGCGCGGATCGATCATGTTCAACACTACGCAAAAAATATGGCCTATCTTTTAGGTGACAGTCACGAACAACATCAGTCTCTTGCCGCAGGTACCGGTGCAGAGGGTTTTATCAGCAATGACGATTATTGTTTTGGCTATGCCACTAATGGTAGCTTTATTGCGGACAGCTGGACCCGTGACCTACGCCGCATGCATGGGTTTGTAGTTGAGGAACTTGATGGTGCAACTTACGCTGAACGTGATCCAATGTATTACAATCAATTTGCCAAAGTGGCATGTTATAAAAACCATGGCCGCATCTCAGATCCTGGAGCATATCTAGCCTCCTTGATAACGCATTTTCAGGCAGAAGGTGGACAGGTTATCGCAGCTAGTATTGAAGACATTGATATACATGAGAGCCAGTGCCGAGCACTAATTACTGACCAAGGCAAAATATCTGGTGACCATATAATTTTAGCTATGGGTGCCTGGTCTGGTGGGATAGCAAAAAAACTAGGTATTAAAAAAATTGCGTTGGAGAGTGAACGTGGTTATCACATTGAGCTTCATGAGCCCAATATGATGCCTAAGGCACCGATGATGGTTGCTGCAGGGAAGTTTGTGATTACACCCATGAAAGGGCGCATTCGTTGTGCTGGTGTAGTCGAATTTGCTAGTGCGGATGCGCCAGCAAAAAACGCCCCCATCGCGCTAGTAAAACGCCAGGTTAAAGCACTATTTCCAGAATTAAAGTATGAACATATGACCGAGTGGATGGGCCGCAGACCAGCCACCACTGATAGCTTGCCAGTAATAGGTGCGGCCACAACTTGCGATAACGCGCATATTGCCTTTGGTCATCAACATGTGGGCTTAACGGGGGGTCCAAAAACTGGTCGGTTAATTGCCGATATGGTAAACAAAAAACCTGGTAACGCCGATTTATTAGCGTTTCATCCCGCCCGGTATCAGTAAGTGAGATTTATAATTCAGTGTGGGATCCGTCCTTAACTTAACAGCCATCATTGGTAGCCTTTTTTTAATCTTTTATTAACAAGTAAGTAAAATAAACTTCACGGCCTGTAATACCATTCATTGCGCTCAAACATAACCAAGAATTTGGCACTAGCTCTGCAGATAACGATCTAAGAGTATTCAAGAAATTGGGCAGTTCAAACAGTGCGTTTAAACAATTTCAAGCAACAGTTTTGTTGTATTCTTCTTTGTCATCTTAATTGGGTTGCCGCCTGTACTAGGGTCACTCAGGGCATCTACAACAATGCGTTCAATATCTGGCTGATCTACCCCTAATCCAGAGAGCCGGCGCGGAATACCAAGTGATGAGTTAAAATCATCAACAAAACTGCAAAATCCATCAAAGCCATTCGCTATTGAGAGATAATTAGTTGCTTGGGTCATAACATCAGAAATAGCAGGTTTGTTAAACTGTAACACCGCTGGCATGCAGACTGCATTCGTTGTGCCATGGTGCGTGTGATAGATTGCTCCAATTGGGTGTGATAAAGCGTGGATGGCGCCAAGCCCCTTTTGAAATGCCGTGGCCCCCATAATAGCGGCAGACATCATGTGTGCGCGCGCCTCAATATCATTTCCATCAGCATAGGCACGTGGAAGATAATCTTTAACTAGACGCATCCCTTCCAGCGCCATACCTTGCGACATAGGATGATAATGCGGAGAACAAAACGCCTCAACACAATGAGCGAATGCATCAAGACCAGTGCCTGCAGTAATGCTGTTTGGCATCCCAATAGTTAGCTCAGGGTCACAGATTACTATTGTTGGAAGAAGTTTTGGATGAAAAATAATCTTTTTTTGTTCTGTTTCAGAGTTGGTAATGACTGAAGCACGACCAACCTCAGATCCAGTTCCTGCGGTGGTGGGAACAGCCACGATAGGAGCAATTGCAGATGAATCAGCCCGTTTCCACCAGTCCCCAATATCTTCAAAATCCCAAAGTGATCGGGTTTGACCTGCCATGAAGGCAACTAGTTTGCCAAGGTCAAGGCCAGAGCCACCGCCAAAAGCGATAACACCGTCATGGCCACCACTGTTGTAAGCTTCAATACCCGCAGCAGCATTCTTTTCATTTGGGTTGGGATCAACGTCTGAAAACATCGAGCAACCCAAACCTGCAGCTTCAAGAAAATTTAACGTTTTTGAAGTAATGTCCATGCTGGCAAGGCCACGGTCTGTAATCAAAAGCGGTTTTTTTATTCCAGCAGTTGCACAGGCTTCAGGAATTTCAGAAATACGACCAGCGCCAAAGCGAATTGCTGTTGGGTAAGACCAGTTTGCTGTAATGTTCATATTTTACTACTTCTTCATATGATATGATTTAGGACGTGTTAGGTTATGATAACCGATCACTGATAGACCACCTCCGCGCCCAGTATCTTTGCATCCTGTCCAACATAGTCCTGGATCAAGATAATCAGCACGATTCATAAAGACAGTACCAGTTTCTATTTGATCTGCAATTTTTTCTGCACGTATTTGGTCTTGCGTCCAAAGAGATGCGGTCAGCCCAAAATTACTGTCGTTCATTAGTTGGATCGCCTCAAAATCGTTTTTGACAGACATAATTCCCACAACTGGGCCAAAGCTTTCCTCACGCATTATTCGCATATTATGGGTCACATTAGTCAAAATTTGAGGCATTAAATATGCTCCACCATTCTGAGGGAAAATGGCAGGATCAATATGTGCCTTGGCACCCTCATCAATTGCTTCGCTTGTTTGTCTACGTACTTCATCTGCAAACCGCACATGTGCCATTGGCCCGAGTGTGGTTTCGGAATCGAGTGGATTACCAAGCTTATAGCGGCTCACAATTGCCACCGCCTTTTGAACAAACGCCTCGAACAAGCTTTCATGAACATAAATCCGTTCAATGCCACAGCAGCACTGGCCCGAATTGAACATAGCTCCATCAATTAAGGTATCGACTGCGGCATCAAGGTCTGCGTCTTCCATGACATATCCCGGATCTTTACCACCCAGCTCTAATCCGATGCCAGCAAACGTGCCACTGGCTGCAGTCTCAATGGCTTTGCCTCCCTCAACCGAGCCAGTAAAGTTTACATAGTTAAAGGAACGATCCGAAATTAAGTCGGTTGTAGTCTTGTGGTCCAGGAATACATTTATAAAAACATCTTTAGGGATCCCCACAGAATGAAACGCAGTGGCCAAGCGCTCCCCCACTAAGAGCGTTTGCGAGGAGTGCTTCAAGATCACTGAATTGCCCGCAATCAGAGCAGGAGCAATTGTATTGATTGCGGTCATATACGGATAATTCCAAGGTGCTACAACAAGAACTACGCCATGAGGGACGCGTTTAATAATACGAAGGAATTCGTTACTATCCTCAACTTGAATGGGTGCCAACGCCTCTTGTGCAATCTCAGCCATATAGCTGGCACGCTCATTGAATCCTCCAAATTCACCACCGTAACGTACTGGACGGCCCATTTGGTGAGCGAGTTCCAATATAACCTCCTGGTTCATAGCTCCAACAGCTGCTACGCCTGCTTGCACGAGTGAGATACGCTCAGACAATGGTCGTCCCGCCCAAGAAACTTGTGCTAATTTTGCGCGTTCAATGGCTATATTGGCCTCAGAGCGCGTTGAAATCTCACGTTCAGCGTAAACAGTTCCATCAATTGGAGAGATACATCGCACATTCATTGGATTACGCCCTTTCAAATCCACGTTTGATTTCCCAATCAGTAACTACACGATCAAATTCTTCTTGTTCCCATTCTGCAGCGCGAACGTAATGATCGACAACGTCTTCCCCCAACGCCTCACGCAGAAAACTTGAATTGCGGAGTTTTTCAGTTGCGGCTCGTAAAGTCTGCGGAATATTTGCAGCCTGTGTATCGTTGTAGACATCACCTGTCGTTGCAGGTGATAAATCCATTTTTTCTTGTATGCCCTTAATTCCAGCAGCTAACATCACTGCCTGTGCTAAATAGGGGTTTAGATCAGAGCCACCAATTCGGCATTCTGCACGCACACCTTCGGTACCCTCCCCACATAAACGAAATCCCGCAGTCCTATTATCTATGGACCAAACGGTTTTTGTGGGCGCAAATGTACCTTTTGAAAATCGTTTATAGCTATTAATGTTTGGAGCTAAGAAATAGGTATAGTCTGGGGCATATTTTATTAAACCAGCCATGTAATATTTCATTACTTTAGACATTCCATGTTTCGCTGATTTATCAAAGAACGCTGACGTTCCATTCTTCCATAATGATTGGTGGATATGGCTGGATGAACCTACTCGATCCTTATCCCATTTTGGTAAAAAGGTTGCCGCATGGCCATTTTGCCAGGCAATTTCTTTTATGGCATGTTTCGCAATCGAGTGATGATCAGCACAATCCAATGCCGAAGAATATCGAATATTCAGCTCTTCTTGTCCTGCCTCAGCTTCGCCTTTTGTATTTTCAATAGGCAGGCCAGCCTCAAAAAGGTGATTACGAATTGGCCGCATTACACCTTCTTCTTTTGTGGTTTGAAAAATGTGATAATCTTCGTTGTATCCGCTTATTGGTTTTAGGTCTTTGAAACCTGATTTACGAATATAGTCGAAGCTTTCTTCAAACAAAAAGAATTCAAGTTCAGTTGCCATTTTAGCTTCAAAACCTAATTCTCCTAGGCTTGATATTTGCTTTTTTAATACAGCACGCGGCGAATGAGAAACAGCCTTTTTAGTGTGGTGATCAAGTACATCACACAATACTAGTGCAGTAGCCTCCAGCCATGGCACTGGTCTAATTGTAGATAGATCAGGTTTCATGACATAATCACCGTAGCCACTTTGCCAACTTGTTGAAACATATCCATCAGGTGTGGACATTTCGATATCAGTCGCGAGTAAGTAGTTGCAGCAATGGGTCTCTTCGAAAGAATATTTAATAAAATTAACACCGTGAAAACGCTTACCCATCAAGCGACCCTGCATGTCAACAAAACATACGAGAACGGTGTCAATTTCTCCAGTTTCGACCATAGCCTTTAAGGCGTCAAAGTCACGTGGTTTTGTCATAGTATTACCCCAACAAGTTATGGCTTATTTAACGAATTACATTGATCAGTATTGTTAACCAGCTAAAAGGTTGGACTGTTCTATTTCCTCAAATAAGTTTTGGTTCTACTGAAGCTTAATTAATCAATCAATTTCCAGAGGCAGTATACTGATCTATGTTTGAAACAGTCATATAGCTCCATTCAAAAAGGTTTCTATGCCTTAGGCTTTGCCTATTGCATGGCATAAATACAGTCTGTTTATCATGCTGCTAGATCCCTCACCGACTGTCGATATTGAATACGATCTTGGAACCGATACCAAGATACGACAGCAGGTAAAAACCAAGGCTTACCTGCATACAGAGGGCGAGTCGGAAAAGGTAAGTCATCAAACGCTGTCTTGCCTTCAGCTAATCTCAAAACTTTTTGTCCGAGGCGCATGCCTAAATAACTGGCCATTGAAACGCCCGAACCACAGTACCCCATCGAATAGTAGATACCATTATGCTGTCCGGTGTGGGCTAATTCATCAAACGTGTACGCTACGGTTCCAGTCCAAGAATACGAAATTTTAGTGCCCTCTAGTTGCGGAAAAATTCTGCACATGTCTCTTAATAATTTAGGCCCGCTCAGCAATGGGTTAGTTTCAGTTGCTGACACACGCCCACCGAACAAAATTCGCTGACGGTCAGGCGAAGTCCTATAATAATAAACTACTTTACAAGTATCACTGGCGATGCGGTTGGTGGGGAATAATGTCTCGACCAGCGATGGATTCAGTTTCTCAGTTGCAATAATGTAACTTCCGATAGGAATTACCCGCCTTTGTAACCAAGGTGTTAATTTCGTCGTATAGCCGTTAGTGGCGACAATGACATCGCGGGCTTTGACCTTACCTTTAGGCGTTTGAAGGACAAACCCGTCTGCGGCTTTTTCAATATCCATAACAGCACAATTGCCTATAACATCAACCCTGGCTTCCACTACACGTTGCAAAAGTCCTCGATGATACTTGCCTGGGTCCAAAGATGCGTGCCGCGGGAAAACAACCCCACCATGATAAACTTCTGAACCTAACTCTTTTAATTGTTCGCTTCTTGGGACAGCATAAGCTTCTACCCCCTCAGACCGGCTAAGTTTTTCTGCATCACGAGTTATCATTTCGTAGTGCTTTTGAGTGTGCGCTGCATGATAACGGCCTGATCGGGCAAAACTACAGTCAATCTTCTCAGAAGTGACAAATTCCTCAATCCAATCAAGCGCATTCTCTCCCTCTTTTCTAATTGCGAGGCCCTTCTCTTGACCTAACTTTACAGAGAGTTTTTCAAATGAAGGCTTAATGCTGGTACTAACCTGACCACCGTTCTTGGTGCTGCATCCAAATCCGGGGTCAGCCGCTTCAAGTACAACAGTGGATCTTCCACCACGAGAGGTTTGAAGAGCAGCGTTCAAACCAGTATACCCTGAGCCAACAATTGCTACATCCACATTGCGAGGCGGTATCTCAACGGCTTCTTTTAAGGGAAAAAGCCCCTCTAACCAATACGAAGTTTCTTTATAACCTTTGGACCAGAGTTCTTCTCTAAAGTTTTTGTTACGAACAGTTGGACTTAAAAGCATCGCCTGAGAACACCTCTCTTAGCTATCATTTTTAAACTTGAGGTTTAAGCCTAGGAAACATATTTTAAAGAAGCAATCAAAATATTAAATTAATAGATTGTGATGACGGCAAGAGCAATTTACTTCAAATTTTAGCCAATTGTGCAGATCGACTACATTGGAGACAGGCTGGCTTTGGAAGGATAGCAAAAAGTCTTTCGTAGGAAGTTTTTTTACAAGTTTCATGGGAACTGATGGTACTTTTTAAAAAACTGAATAGGATGTTTCTTGCAACAATTTGATTATATAGTGGTTGGGGCCGGCTCCGCAGGATCTGCTCTGGCCAGTCGCCTCTCCGAGGGCACAAGTTTCACTGTGCTATTACTTGAAGCTGGCCGCTCAGATAGGGACCCCTGGATACAAATGCCAATTGGCTATGGTAAGGTTTATCATGACCCAAAGGTGAATTGGCGCTACACGACAGAGCCAGTGCCAAATCTTGATAATCGGCCATCTTACTGGCCGCGTGGCAAGGTCCTCGGTGGGTCCAGCTCAATAAATGCAATGGTTTGGGTCCGCGGACACAGGCGAGACTATGACGAATGGGGTTTGATGGCACCAGGATGGGGCTGGAAGGATGTCAAACCAGTCTTTCACAGGATGGAAGCTTGGGATGGGCCAACGACAGAAAACCGCGGTAAATTTGGCCCACAGGCTGTGCATGATGTTACGTCAGAAGTGCACCCACTAACCCGCACTTATTTAGAAGCTGCAGCTCAGGCGGGAATTAAGACCAACATGGATTACAATGGGCCCTCTATGGAAGGGGCCACCTGTTATCAAATATCAACTAAAGGTGGTAGCCGCGCTTCAGCAGCCCGCAGCTATCTTTGGCCAGCTAAAAATCGCCATAATCTCAGCATTCAAACCATGGCTCACGTCACGCGTATTTTATTTGATGGCAAACGTGCATCTGGCGTTGAATATCTTCAGCATGGTCAAACCAAGACCGCCCATGCGAGGGCCGAAGTGATACTTTCAGGTGGAGCCATCAACTCACCACAGCTATTACAGTTATCTGGTCTAGGCCCAGGTGCGCTGTTACAACAGCACGGTATTGATGTGCTGCATAATGCCCCTAACGTTGGCTATAATTTACAGGATCACCTGGGCAGCGACATTATTTATCGAGCGCGCGTGCCCACGCTAAATCAGGAACTAGGTCCGATGTTGGGTAAATTACGGGCTGGATTGCAATATATCTTACGTCGCAGAGGCCCACTCTCTCTCAGCCTAAATCAGGGCGGTGGGTTTGTAAAAGTTAACCCTGATGCACTTGGCCCAGAGCTGCAACTATATTTCTCGCCTGTCAGTTATACCCGCGCACCTGTTGGTGTCCGTCCATTGATGAAACCGGACCCCTTTCGCGGCTTTTTAATGGGCTTCAACCCCTGCAAGCCAACCAGCACAGGTTACTTAGAAATATCTTCAGGTAATCCAATGGCTCAGCCTAAAATATACCCAAATTATCTCGACACAGATTATGACCAAAAAATAATGATTAAAGGTATCCACTTAATTCGCCAAATTGCAGGTGCCCCAGCACTTCAATCGGTGATAGAATCTGAGCTTTCACCCGGTGCGGACGTCGACTCTGACAGCGAGATTGCAAAGTTTATCAGTCAACAAGCATGGACAGTTTTTCATCCATGCTCCACTTGCCGGATGGGAAAAGATCCCACTGCTTCTGTCGTAGACCCCAATCTGCAAGTTTATGGAGTGGAAGGTCTACGCATTGCAGATGCATCTATCTTTCCAACCATCCCAACTGGAAACATTAACGCGCCATCGATCATGGTCGGTGAGCGTGCGTCGGACCTTATTCTTAAAGATACCCAAAATTGAAAGAATTTTTATGAAACTGAAAAAAATTGAGACATTCACCAGTCAGGACGTTGGCTTTGTCCGAGTTACCGCAGAGGATGGCAGTCAGGGTTGGGGTCAAGTATCTACATATCACTCCGATATCACATCTAAGGTACTACACCGTCAGGTCGCCCCCTGGACACTGGGGCAGGATACCGCTGATCTAGACAACCTTTTGGATATTGTAACAGAACGCGAGCATAAATTCCCCGGTTCTTACCTACGTCGAGCCATGGCTGGGCTAGATACTGCCATTTGGGATATGCGAGGCAAGCAGGCAGGTAAACCTGTAACCGAACTTCTGGGCGGTTATCCTGGTCTTATCCGAGCCTACGCTTCGTCTATGAGGCGTGACATCACTCCCACCGACGAGGCGATCCGCTTAAAAACATTGCGGGACACTAAAGGCTTTGAGGCCTTCAAAGTTCGTGCAGGTGCTGAAGTAGGGCGCAACCAAGATGAATGGCCTGGCAGGACTGAAGAAATTATTCCAACTATGCGCCGCGAATTGGGTAGTGACGTAGACCTGCTAATCGATGCTAACAGTTGTTACTCGCCAAACCGGGCCATAGAGGTGGGAAATATCCTACAGGATTATGGCTTTTGCCACTATGAAGAGCCCTGCCCCTATTGGGAGCTTGAGCAAACTAAAAAAGTGACTGATGCACTTACGATTGACGTAACGGGGGGAGAACAGGATTGCGATCTGCCAACTTGGAACCGGATGATTAAAATGCGTGCAGTGGATATTGTACAACCTGATATTCTTTATCTTGGTGGTATCTGCCGCACTCTTAGGGTCGTAGAGAAGGCCCAAGAATCCGGACTGCCTGTCACTCCACATTGCGCCAACTTGTCTCTGGTGACCCTCTTTACCATGCATCTTCTCAGAGCAATTCCAAACGCTGGAAAATATCTTGAATTCTCTATTGAGGGTGCCGATTATTATCCATGGCAGGAAGGTATATTCACCCATTACCCTTATGAGATTGAGGATGGCCATGCCCGCGTTACCGATGCCCCTGGTTGGGGCGTTGAGATAAATCCCGAATGGCTTGCACAATCAATCTATCAAATCAGTGAAGTGGAATAACTAATTTTGAACACAGATAGTTTTGGAGTTTACGCATAACATGTCTGAACCACGCATGAAAATAGTGTTGGTGACGCCTGAAATACCTCATAATACAGGTGCTATCGGGCGAACATGTGTTGCGTTAGATTTAGAACTCATCCTGATCAAGCCTTACGGATTTGCTATTAATGAAACGACAGTAGCGCGAGCAGGAACACGCTACTGGAGGCATATTCATCTCACTGAGTACGACAATTGGGAAACTTTTATCGATGATCGCAGACCAGTACGCCAAAGCTTATATTTTTTTGAAGAACATGGCTCACAAAACTTTTATGAGCCTGACTACAGACAGGATGGATATTTAGTTTTTGGATGTGAATCAAAAGGTCTGCCAAGCACTATACTAAAAGGCATGGATGATCGACTATTTAACGTTCCAATGAGAAGCAAACTTGTCAAATCTCTGAACTTAGCAAATGTTGCTACAGCGGTTGCCTATCAGGCTATGCGCAGTCAGCTAGGTGGTTGAAACCTACTTATGTCCTTACCAATTCATCATAAATAAATAAATAATATACATCCGTAAACAAATAATTATAACAACAGCATAAACATTAAATGGTGAAGAAATGTTAGCTAATTCCCTTAACAAGTATCTTGAACGTCTAGGCATCCACTACGCTTGGGTTATGGGCACAATAGCGTTTTTATTCTCCATCGTTGCACCAGCTGTTGGAAGCGTACCACAAATCCTTATCCTTCCAATGACGCAGGCATACGGATGGGAAATTTCAGACTTTTCGTTGGCCACCGGCCTTATGTACTTCGTCATCGCTATCATGTGTCCTTTTGGAGCCTCATTGATGTTAAAGTTTGGCGTATCAAAAATTGTTTACATCGCCGTTTCATTAGAAGTTTTAGGATTATTATTCACAGTTTTTGCCTACGAAAAGTGGCACATATTGTTCAGTGTGGGGTTACTTTTGGGTGTTGCGTCAGGCATTATCGGCTTGAGCTTGGCGGCAACGGTCGCCACGCGTTGGTTTACTGCTAGACGGGGCTTAGTAATAGGAATTCTCACTTCGGCCTTCGCAGCTGGCCAATTAATTTTTATACCATTTATGGCTTGGATAACGACTAGCTATGATTGGCGATTAGCAATACTTCCCGGGTTAATTGGGGCGTCACTGTGTGGCGTTTTATTTATTTTACTCTCAAAAGATTGGCCGTCTGAATTAGATTTACCAGCATACGGAGATGAAAAAATCTTTGAACCCCCAGTAGGGGATGTATCAAATGTTTTAAGAATGACATTCACTGCATTATACGAAGGGATCAAACACCCAGCTTTTTGGATTTTGGCAACTACATTTTTCATTTGTGGTCTGACGTCTACAGGTATTGTTGGACAACATTTCATTCCCTTCTGCGCAGACAATAATGTAGGCATTGTTGTTGCGTCTTCGTATTTGGCAATTATGGGGTTTTTTAATTTTATAGGTACAACGACTTCAGGATGGCTTTCCGACCGGTATGATAATTATAAACTGCTTGCTATTTATTACGGGTTCCGCGGCATCTCACTTCTGTATCTCCCCTATGGCAACTTTAGTATGTACGAGCTGACGCTTTGGGCCATATTCTTCGGGTTAGACTTTATAGCCACAGTACCACCCACAGTCAGATTGACAGGACAATATTTTGGTACAGTAAATGGTCCATTAATGTTTGCTTGGATTTTTGCAGCGCACCAAGGGGGAGCAGCTTTTGCCGCATATGGCGCCGGTGTATCGCGGGACTTCTTTATTACATACGTGCCAGCGTTTCTATTGGCCGGCGTGTCCTGTTTTGTAGCAACTGCCCTGATTTTGGCGTTTCGAGCATCAAAATATCGTATGGCATAACAAACTTGCAAAACACAGATATATACTTGCGTATATTATTCTTTCCCAGAACTTAAATTATCATTTAAAAACAACGCTATTTCACTAATTGATTTTTTGGCTTCAGGAAGTCGGTCATCCCATTCGAATACATGCCACAAACCTTCCCAAACATGTAGATCGACTTGGACACCTGCGTTACGCAACACAGCCGCAAGTCTGACCGCCTGGCTAAGAAGTAAATCACGCGTACCTGTTGTAATCATGCATGGTGGAAAGCCTTCAGAAAAAGTTCCATTTATGGGCGAAATTAAGGGGTCATGGGGGTCATTGTCCCCCACATAATGCCGTGCAGCAGCCTTCGAGCCTTGAGTGGTTAGCGTGGGGTCACGTCCATTATTAAATTCCTGACTATCACCTGAATTGCTGAGATCACACCAAGGTGAAAGAAGGGCGGCAGCGTGTGGTAAGTTTAGCCGGCCTTCATTAGCATGTAACATAAGCGATAATGCAAGATTTCCACCAGCTGACTCACCCACAAGCGCAAACGGTTGTTTAGATAATTCTTGATATACAGAGAACCCATCATCCACGGCGGCTGGCCATGGGTGTTCAGGTGCAAGTCGGTAATTTGGTATTATTATTTTTGCGCCAGTCACGGCACATAGTGGTGCGGCAATGGTTAGGTCTTCAAATGGACTTCCTTGTACAAAACCACCACCAAAGCAGTACAATATCGTCCAATCTGCCGCTGGCCCATTTGGTAAAACTTCGAGGCACTCTACCCCTGCGATGCTAACTGTTTTTATCGAGACCTGAGTTGCAATTATTGCGCGCTCAACTGCTGGCTCAATAGAGGACTTTGTTTTTGCACGTAGTTCTGGCAACTTCTCAGCCGAGCGATCCACTTCAGCTTGTGGGCTCTCTGATAATATTTTAAGGGCCTCAAGACTGGGTTTTCCTTGGTTTGTCAAAAGAAATTCCGAGTTTTCCAATAACACATTTATACCTACTCCTAAATGCCCATCCTATCAGCAATCGCGACAATACGTTTCATATCCCGTAACACAGGTTTTTCGATCAACTTACCGTCGACTACTAATAAGCCAGTGTCAGCAGCTTCAAACTCTTTTATAACCCGTCGTGCACGAGCAATCTGATCAGCAGGTGGGGTAAACACCTCGTTCAGCGCGCCAATTTGTTTTGGATGCACACAACCTTTACCTGCAAATCCTAAGTCCCTCGCCCGAATGGCGGCAATGCGCATGCCTTCAGGATCATTCAAATCGAGATAAGGTACGTCTATAGCATCACACTCTGCACTGGCCGCCGCATGAACAACTCGAGACCTTGCAAACAACAATGGCTCCCATGCATTTTGACAACGAAGTTCAGCGGCCATATCTACACCGCCAAAAAAAATCGCATCAATTCGTTTAGAGCATTGCGCAATATCAAAGGCCGCTTCAAGCCCAGCATTAGTTTCTATAATTACGTGCAATCGGGTGGTATGACCCACCTCTGTTAAAAGTTGGTCCAAAATCACGACTTCATCTGGTGTTTTTACTTTTGGCATCATGAGAGCTGGTGGTGGTGTGCTGCTAGCAAGGATGGCGTTTACATCTTCCAAGCCGAAGCGCTCCCTAATTGAATTGATCCGCACAATCCGTTCTACCCCATCGTCAGCTTGGGGCCTGTTAAATAGTGCCAATGCATGTTTTCTTGCCTCATCCTTGTCTTTGGGAGCAATACCATCCTCAAGTTCAACGCAAACTATATCAGCGCCACTGGCCAGGGCCTTGGGAAACATATCAGGCCTTAGACCAGGCGTAAAAATAAAGCTGCGGCGAGGGCGTAATTTTTGTGAACTCATCAGGCATCCTTTAAAAAGTTAGGCTAGCTAACATCATAGTGTGTTTTAGTTTTGATAAAAATTGAAGATGAAAAATTCTTGTGATTTAAACATATCGAAATTGTTCATGTTATTGGTCTTTCGGGAATAGTTTTATCAACTCCACGAACAATATTTTTTTCACGATCAAAAAAGGGAAGGTCGACGATGTGGCTTTCGTGAGTACTACCATCTGGAAGGTACATCGATAACTTCCTATCAACCCAGTCACCGGGTGATTTAAATACTACATACCCCACGCCAAGTCCAAGTGTCGGTGATGGAACTCCAGCTGTAACTCGACCTACCACCGCATCACCGTCCATTACCAAGCTACCAGCGGCCGGCGTATCAGTGGCACATGTTATCCCAAAAAGACATGTGCGGGTATCTTTACCAACTAGCGCATCACGACCAATAAAATCTCCCTTGTCCATATTGATAAACGGCGCAAGACCAGCTTCAAAAGGGGTCATCGTTGTATCAATATCAGTCAAATTTCCAAGAATTCCACCCTCAATCCGACGAATTGTAAGAGCTCGAGTAGACGAAAACTCCAAACCATGTGGTTCTCCACAGGCCATTAAATGATCCCATAGCGCAAGATGATCAGTGTTTTCACCATCACTATATATCTCAAAACCAAGTTCATTGGTAAATCCGGTCCGCGACACGTAGAGACTTTGTCCACCCAACTCAAAACAACCCGAACGAAAGTATTTCATCGTCTCGTTAATAGCTCCACCAGAGGCCTTGCTCATAATTGCGAGCGATGCAGGGCCCTGGATTTGCAAAACCCTCGAATGAGGATCGCTAATCGTCACGTCATAGCCACCACTATGGGCCAAGAGCCATGTCTCAAAAGGCCCATCAGCTTGCACATACCAAAATCGATTTTCAGCTATCTTGAACAAAACACCATCCATAAAGACGCCACCCTGAGGAGTGCAGGCAATCGCGTAATAGCCACGTCCCTCAGTCATTTTTTCAATCTTACGGGCCAGTACTTTCTCTAGAAAGGGAACAGCATCGGGCCCCGAAATTTCAACAGGTTTTTCTGGTACGTCAAAAATTACTGCCTTTTGACGCAAGCACCAATATTTATCTATCGGATCCTCACCCAAATAAATTGGAAAATAGCGACCAGCATAGACGCCACGCACCATCTTTGGACTATCCGTACGGGCCAAATATGGAGAATCCTCAAACCGACGCGCACTGATGGATACATTATTTTTTAAATCGGAGGCTTCCTGTAAGTTACTCATTTTTATTTCTCTTTATGTTTTGTTGTTTCTATTCGCAAAATCTCAGGTGGTTCATGGGCCGTCACGCTGGGTGGCAATTTTTGATAGAGATCAACTTGAACCATACAGGTATGTGCTGTTGGGCCTTGTCCCAACTTTGAGGTACCTTTATCCCGGGTAAGGACGTTGGGATTTCCATGCTTGCAAATGGAATTTGGTTTTGAAGGATCTTCAGGGTCATACCAGGCTCCCGTACTCATCTGAACAACGCCTTCACGTAGTGCCTTATCGATTACAACACCTGCTAAACATGCTCCACGAGCGTTTTTTATCTGAACGACATCACCATTTTTTAAATGACGTTCAGTAGCATCGCGTGGGTTAATATGGATAGGTTCCCGGGAGTTTACCTTTTTCGCTCTACTTACTTGGCCATGATCAAATTGTGAGTGTAATTTATCTTTAGGCTGGTTCGAAATTAAATGTAACGGCCAACGGGGGTCAAAGCGCCCTAACCATTCATAAGGCTCTTGCCATGCCGGATGCCCGGGACAATCATCGTATCTAAAATCAGCCACCGTTTTGCTAAAAATTTCAATTCGTCCACTTGGCGTATCCAAGGGATTACCTACAGGGTCTTCCCGAAAACTTTCAAGCATAACAGTAGGCTTCACAGGGTCATTAAGTTTGAACCAACCGTCTTTGAGAAATGTTTCATAGTTAGGCATATCTATCTTCGCAGCTTGTGCCCGATCCTGAGTTTGTTCATAAATCCACCGCTGCCAGTCTAGCTTGCTGCGCCCCTCAGTGAAGGCATCCCCTAAACCCATTTCTTCAGCAATACCTGCAAAAATATCGTAATCATCACGAGCCTGTCCATTAGGTTCTATTAATTTTGACATTGATACTACATAGGGATCACGCGGTGTCATTGCGATATCTTGGCGCTCCAATGTGGTCGTACAAGGCAATACGATATCAGCCCGCTTTGCCAACGAATTCCAACACCATTCATGGGCAATAATAGTGTCAGGCTTTTGCCACGCTTTCATCAATAAGTTGAGATCTTGATGATGGTGAAACGGATTGCCACCTGCCCAATAGACCAGCTTGGTTTTGGGGTATTGATACCTAATTCCGTTAAAATCAAAGTGCTCACCTCCACGTAACAGAAGGTCTGAAATTCGAGCAACAGGTATCAAGTTTTCAATTGCATTATGTCCTTGCGGAAATGACGCGCCCGGGATGATTGTATGCTGACTTCCCACATAATTCATGGCGCTGTAGCCAAATCCAAACCCTCCCCCTGGCAGTCCAATCTGCCCAAGCATCGACGCTAGCATAATAGCTGCCCAAAACGGTTGTTCGCCATGGTCTTGGCGGGTAAGCGACCAACTTACAGAAATCATCGTACGTTCTGCTGCCATACGTCGAGCCAGCTGTCGGATCGTCTCAGAAGGGATCTCACTAATCTCTGCAGCCCAGTCAGCAGTTTTCGCAACTCCGTCACTCTGGCCCATTAAATAAGGCAGGAACTTGTCAAAGCCTTCTGTATAGTGATTTAGGAAGTCTCGATCACTGAGCCCCTCAACCTCCAAAGTATGGGCTAGTCCCAAAATAAGCGCCACATCCGTATTGGGCCGCAACGCTAACCAGTCGCCACCAACCTCCTCCAATAAATCAGAGCGGAGTGGGCTAATATTTACAAAGTGTATTTTTGCTGCAGCCGCACCAAGCAAACCGTCACGTTGCACATGGTTACCTGTACCACCCTGACTAATTTGTCCATTTTTTATAGGCATGCCACCAAAAGCCACAACCAATTTAGTATTTTCACGGATTGACTCCCAGCTTGTGCAGGTATCCAGGAAAGCACGAAAGCTACCCAAAATGTGAGGGACCATCGCTTCGGCCGCCGCAAAGCTGTAAGTAAATTTTGAGCGGGTATAGCCACCTATACAATTCAGAAACCGATGCAATTGACTTTGGGCATGATGAAACCGCCCAGCACTAGCCCAGCCATAAGACCCTCCAAAAATAGATTGGTTACCATATTGGGTACGAACACGCTCAAGTTCGCTGGATACCAATTTATGAGCCTTATCCCAACTAACTTCCACAAATGGATCAACACCACGAAGCTGGGGTCGACATCCAGGACCACCCTCTAACCAGCTTTTGCGCACCATCGGCGCGTCAATGCGCGTGGGGCCATCCTGCACATCAAGAATGCCCTGTCCTATTGCAGATGGATCAGTGTCACGCTCAAAGGCTAACAACTCTTGAACGCGGCCATTATTAACTTTTGCCCGATATGTACCCCAGTGGGAACTTGTTAGAGGAAGCTTATCAGGGGCAGACCCAAGGTCACGAAACTTAAACGCATCTGCCATTATAATCTCCAATAATTTGGCTCTCTTGAGAGCCCGACTAACTTTAGCCTTTTTTTATTTTTAATTCACTAATGAAAATACTTACCTTTAGAAAGTTTTTTGAGTCAACGGTTGATTAATAGACTTTCAACGCTTTATGAATAACAGTGAGTAAAAGATAATTAGCAATTAGGTACACGCCAAATGCGATCTAGTTCGATAAGAAATATTAGACGAGCGGAACTATCGGTCGCAGCTTTTGAGGCCGTTATCGAATACGGATTGCGTAGAACCACTCTAGACAAAGTGGGTAATAAAGCAGGTCTTTCTAAAGGAGTAGTGCTTCACCATTTTAAAGATAAAAGTGCATTACTTGCAGCAGTATTTCGGAGGTCAAACTCCCTATTGAGTGAATCTGTTATGGAATTATACAAATATGCCGAAACTCCCTACGAACGCTTATGGGCTATAATTGTAGCGAATTTTTTTGAATCAATTTTTAACCACAGGGTTTGCCAAGCTTGGGTGTCACTAATTTCAGAAGTTCCACATAATCACGAGTGCCAACGTATTCAAATTGCATGTAATAATAGGATTGGTAGTAATCTTAGACATGAATTGAAACACTTACTAGACCCTGAAGAAGCCAAGTCTGCCTCCAAACAATTAGGAATTTTGATTGATGGTCTTTGGATGCGTGGCGGCCTTTCAGTTGAACCAGTTGAAAGCAGCGCGGCTATCTCAGATATCGAATTTGCACTTTCTAAGCTCGTTCCCTTTGACGGAGTTAGTGCAGCGAAACACCACAATGCTCGCAAAAAAATTGAAGGAATTGCTAAAATAGTACTTGGCTCCAAGGCATTTAAAGAACGGTCTTATCGGACCAATTGAATTTGTCCCACTAAGTAATCAATTAAACTAACTTTTCTGACCTTTTAACCAGTGATGCAATGGGCTCCAAAAGGCTTGCACCAGCAATTAGAATGATCCCAACCACCTCACGAATTCCAAAAGGCTCTCCAGCTAGAAGCGCTACCGAGATTGATCCAACCACAATCTCTGTCATGAATAATAAACCTACCACCCCTGGACTAAGAAATTTAGGACCCCAAAGAGATGCATAAGTTCCAGGGAAAATTAGTAATGCCATAAAAATAAACAGTAATGGCATAGCAGGAACGGTTTGAGCAACTGATGGAACATAAGATGGCGCCAAAATTATTGCTGCCAAAAACGCGAAGATTAACGACCAAAAAAAGAATCCTAGGGTCATGTCAATCGCCGAAATATCTTGATCTACGCGGAGGCGAACCATTGCAATCGCCCACAAAATTCCAGAACCAATACCCATCCAATCACCTACATTTTTTGGCATTGGAAATTGAATCCCCAATCCAAAAATTGTCAGCATACCAAGAATTGCAATTACAATTGTAAAAATACGCATGGGTGTGATAGCATCACCCAAGAAAATGCGTGCAAAAACTGTTCCCCAAATTGGTGTTAAGTAGAACAACAACATTGCGCGAACTACATCAGTGTAAATGATTGACGTTGAATACAACAATAACGCTCCACCAGATACCATCGCCGTAATCTGTAATTGGAAACCGCCTACCTTAAAATGTTTCCATCGCCAAATTCCAATAGGAATTAGGCAGAGTGTGGGCGCAGCAAAGTACACCACTAAAACCCAAAGTCCGTGCAAACCGGCATCCTCTAGCGAGCGCAGAGGGATCCAAAATAATCCCCAAACAGCGCCTGCATAAAGGCAAGCCAATTTGGCCCGGTTTTCAAGTGAAACTATCATATCATTGTTTTTGGAACGGGAGTTATAATCTAATCTCCTAGGATTAATAATTATTAAAATACTAACCATTGGTAAATTTATTGTCAAAAGGTAAAAGTAGCACTAGTGTAGAAAAGAATTAAAGGTCAAATGGTATTTAACTATTTAAATGTAGAGCACATGCTCGGATATTTAAAAGGGTAAAAATGGAATTCGATTACATTATTATTGGTGCAGGTTCTGCAGGTTGCGTATTAGCAAATCGGATAACTAGGGTTAAAGATAATAAGGTTTTACTCTTGGAAGCCGGACCAAAAAATACTGCACTTTCTCTGAAAATCCCAGCAGCAATATTATCTAACCTCACCAGCACTAAACACAATTGGGCATTTCAAGGGGAGCCTGAACCGGAATTAAATGACCGTACTCTTAAGCACGATCGAGGAAAGACGCTTGGGGGTTCGTCCTCTATCAATGGATTGGTCTTTATCCGCGGCCATGCGCTTGATTTTGATGGCTGGCAACAGGCTGGATGTACAGGATGGGGATTTGCAGATGTATTGCCCTATTTCAAGAAAATGGAAACCTATGAGGGGGGCACAGACGAGTATCGTGGAAGAGATGGTCCTTTGCACGTGCATCGTTCAATCCCAGAAGATCCGCTCTCTGTAGCCTTTTTACGAGCCGGAAAAGAAGCAGGATATCCCGAAACTAATGACATTAGCGGATATCGCCAAGAAGGATTTGGAGGATTTGACCGTACTGTTTTCAAAGGTGAAAGATGGAGTACGGCCCGTGCCTACTTGGACCCCATCCGCCATCGGCAAAACCTAACGGTCCAAACCAATACGCAGGTGCAACGTCTAATCTTTGAGGGAACTCGTGCCACAAGCGTTATCTACAAAGATAAAAATGGCGTATCAAAAATAGTTGAGGCAAAAAAAGAAATTATATTAAGTGCTGGGGCCGTTGGGTCGCCCCATCTCCTGATGCTTTCGGGCGTGGGTCCGGCCCATCATCTACAAAAAAATGGTGTGGATTTAGTCAAAAATATACCCGGCGTTGGCCAAAACCTGAACGACCATCCCGATTTTGTTCTCAAATATAAATGTAAGCAGCCAGTATCTTTCTGGCCAAAAACAAAACCACTGGGCAAACTCAAGGCAGGCGTTGAATGGTTACTAACTCGCAAAGGCATCTGTAGCTCAAATCTTTTTGATTCGGTTGCATGCGTCAGGTCAGACAAAGGTGTCACCTATCCCGATCTACAATTGTGCATTTCGCCAATTGCTGTAGATGACCAAACTTGGGCTCCACTACAAGAACACGCATTCCAAATTCATGTTGGCCTCATGCGACCCCAAAGTCGGGGTCACATTGAACTGTGCGACAATAACCCCAGCTCCCCGCCACGCATTCTCGCTAATTATCTAAAAGATCCACGTGATCGCGTATTGATGCATAAAGGCATTCGTTTAATTCGTGAACTCGTCAAACAACCTGCCTTCACAGAGCTTTGCGGTGAAGAGATTTTTCCCGGTGAAGCCGTTCAAAGCGACGCTCAGCTTGATACAAGTCTCAACAGCCACGTCTACACACAGTGGCACTTATCGGGAACAGCGCGAATGGGATCCAAAAGCGACAACGGGGCTGTTGTTGACATCGAGGGTCGTGTACACGGTCTCCAAGGGCTTCGAGTAGTCGATGCATCGATAATGCCCTCAGTGACCAACGGAAACACTAATGCTCCAACTATCATGATTGCAGAAAAGTTAAGTGATGCAATCCTCGGAAACACTCCTCTGCCCCGTAATGAGGCAGAAGTTTGGCAATCTAAGAATTTTGAGAATAGTCAACGTTAGCAACACACAAATATATAGGAGTGAGTAAATGCTTGGATACGTAATGGTGGGAACGAACGACTTAGCCCTTGCCACAAAGTTCTATGACGCCGCTCTTGAACCTTTAAACTTGATCCAAGTTGAATGCTTGGACATCTACACCGCATATGCCCCCAAAGACGCCAGAGATGATATCGAACTCTATGTAACCAAGCCTTTTGACCAAGAGACAGCAACAGTCGGTAATGGGAGTATGATTGCCTTAAAGGCTCCATCGATGGAGGCACTTATCCAGTTTCATATCATAGGCCAGAAAAATGGTGGAACAGATGACGGCTCACCGGGACCACGCGAAGAAGGAAGCGATACTCAATATGCGTATGTTCGCGACCCAGACGGTAACAAAGTTTGTGCATTTTATGCCAAAATTGAAAGTTAATTCACTATGGATGAGCAACCCAGTGTTGAGTAAATAATGTAGCTTCAACCTTGATGAACAGAATTTTTTGAAAGCTTAATAATGATGCTTTTAAATATTTATTCCATAGTGCACAAACCGGGTTAAATCGAACACTTGGAAACTAGATGCGCGCAATAGTTCTTATAATTTTATTTGGCTTAACCACAAAAAGTTATGCAAATAACCTGATTACTGGGAGTGTTGGCGGACGGATACAAGGCGACGTTATTTCAGAATTTCAAGACCCATGGGCTATGTCGTTTATTGACAAAGAAAATCTATTAGTGACGACGAAGGCAGGTAAACTGTGGATATTAAACTCTAAAGGTAAAAAGTCAGAGGTGTCAGGGGTCCCATCAGTTTTCGAAGGTGGCCAAGGGGGATTAGGGGATATCGTCAAACATCCGAATTATGACACAAACAAATTAGTTTATATTTCCTTTATTACATCAAAAGATAACGGGAAAACACGGTTTGCAACT
>Ga0209406_1000870_pt1 | contig 23127 bp, 16 predicted proteins | sample COGITO_mtgs_1204_FD_184808 | JGI IMG/M metagenome (GOLD analysis project Ga0209406, IMG submission 184808) | Pelagic marine microbial communities from North Sea - COGITO_mtgs_120426 (SPAdes) (version 2) | ecosystem: Environmental > Aquatic > Marine > Epipelagic ...
TAATGCTTTCTACATTGCAAAACATGATCCTGCTAAAGACAACAAAGATTTAATAAGAATAAAAATAGCCGATATCGACAACATTAACTTCGCAAGTTTAGGGATAGATTTACAAGAAAAAAACTATCAATATTTTTTAATTGAAGGGTTGGATAAACTATTGGTTCTGAGATCTATTGAACACATTAAAAAAGATATGAATATTAAAAAGGACACGAATAAATGAAATATTTATCAGCCCTTATCCTACTCTTTAGCTTTTCGTGTAATGTGATTTATGGTCAAACGACTTTAATGATGAATGGAACTGAATATCCTATATCTTCGCCTGTAGATTGTAATAACCTGGGAGCACCCGACAATGTTAATTTCTTTGACATGAGTGGTGGTGGCCCTGGCACGCCATATCTTAGTAGTGACAGAGATACATTTACAGTTTGTCCTGATTTAGCAGTTGGAAGTAAAATTACTGCTGCATTTTCAACCTCTGCTGGATTTACATGGGATGTGCATAGCTCCGACACCTTATATGTTTTTGATGGGGCGAGCGTTTTTGATTCATTAATGGGGAAATACAATAGTAACTCTCATCCAAATGGATTTAATCAAACGGCCTCATGGGATAATCCAAATGGTTGTTTAACCTTTATGTTTATAACAAGTAATGTAGATACCGCAGATGGTTGGGAGGCAAATATTTCATGTAGAAATCCACAGCAACCATTTGTTGCGCACCTTGAAGGATATAAGAATTTCGATTATGCAGATACATTATACCCTCCTGATAGCGGAATCATTGACATTTGTCTCGGAGACTCCATTTTGTTTGTTGCTAACCCTGAATTTCCGTATGCTTTAGAAGTTACTGGAACTGGTTATTCTCAAACCACGGCTAACTCAATTATCGAATGGGAGTTCTCTGATGGTACTTCACAAACTGGAGACAGCGTTTGGTTTACACCTCCTAGTCAACAAGGTTATTTAGCCACCCTTAAAATTACCGATGCATTCCCCTCCTCAGAATACCTAGTCGGTCTGATTAGAGTCTCCACACAACCTTCTTTTTCGGAAATATTTGCTGAAACTGACTCAATTTGTATTGGCGATACTACATTTATGTTTGGTGGCGTTACAGCTGCCGATACTGTTGGGGTCTCTGCTACTTCTAGTGCATTTGCAGTTGGTGGTTCCTTTGCTGGAATAACATACCTACCAGACGGCAATGGAGTTTCTTACTCAACGTCAATTGACATTACGGGATTTATACCCGGAGATACGGTAAGTCAATCAAGTGATATTTGGCAAATGTGTGCTACTATGGAACACACTTATTTAGGTGATTTAGAAATGTATTTAGAATGCCCTAACGGAAGTATGATAAACATCTTTGATGGATATAATGGGGCTGGAGGTTATGGGGGCAATGGATTTGGAGGCGGTGGTACCTTCTTGGGCGATGCTGATGATGCTTCAGGCATTGGAATTGGATGGGAGTATTGCTTCTCAACAGATAGCGCAGACTGGGGAGATTTCCCAACAGAACATGCCATCAACAATACACTACCAACAATAATATCGAATGGAAGCGCAATGAACCCAAACGGAATATACTTACCTGAACAATCTTTTGCTGATTTAATTGGGTGCCCTGTAAATGGGACATGGACCATCCATATTCAAGACAATATAGGCCAAGATGACGGATACATTTTTGAATGGGGCTTATATTTTAACCCAGACTTAAACCCATATAGTGGCTCTTATCAACCCCTGATGGTTGCTGATACGTGGTTAGCTGATCCAACTATTATTTCAGGTCAGAATGATACAGGAATTACTATTTATGGTGCAAGTCAAGGTATTCAAACATACACATATCAAGTACTTGATGATTTTGGCTGTATCTACGACACAACAATTAATCTTACTGTTGCTCCAACTCCTATTTTAGTGCTAACAGCATCAGATGATTCTATTCAGTGTATTGGCGATTCGATTGTTCTTTCATTAACTGGAAGTAGTGCCGTTGCTCCATACACTTACGATTGGAACACAGGCTATTCTCACCAAAATGATGAGTATATTGTTTATCCTCAAGGTGGTGCTATTCTAATTGTTACGTTAACTGACTTTTGCGGAACTCCTATTTCTGATTCAATCGAACTATTTTCTCCATATGAGCCACTTCAGTTAACGATGATGGATGATACGATTACTTGCCCAAGTGATGGTATTATTGTGTCTTCATTTCCGTCTGATGGTGCATTACCATTGTTATATGAATGGAACACAAATGAAACAACTAACACGATAAACGTAACACCGGCTTCTACAACAACCTATACTGTTACTGTTACAGACCAATGTGGCGAAACTATTATTGGAACAAGTACAATTGAGGTACCTAATTTGAGTACTATGAACATTGCACCTGAAGTTAATGGTAACATACTATGTTCGGGTGATAGCAAACAGCTTATTGCCAACATTATTAATGGTGCTGGCTTCGGATTGACCTACACATGGAGTAATGACCCTTCAGCTTCAGACTCTAGCATGTTAATAACGATTAATACAGATACTATTGTATCGGTGTCGGTAACTGATGGATGCGGATTTACAGCTAATCATACTTTCTCAATTGCTGTTCCTACATATAATGATGTAACCTTATTTCCTCTGCCAGATTATTTAATTTGTGAAGGTGATACCGTGGAGGTTATTGGAAGTGTAACTGGAGGAACAGGTACTTATACCTTTAAATGGGAAGGAAGTGGTTTAATTAGTAATGTGACTGATATAATAACGCAATTAACACCAACAGACCAATTAGGTTATTCATTGGTCGCCACTGACGAATGTGGATTAGATGATACTACAAACGTAGAGATACTGTTTGATGATTGTTCAGTTATTGCTCCACTAATTTTCACTCCTAACGGTGATGCATACAACCAGTATTTACATTTCTTTAACTTAGAGAAATGGCCCTATAATAACCTAATTATTTATGATAGATGGGGAAGAAAATTGTATGACGACAACTACAACAACAATTGGTCGGGTGCTGGACAAAGAGATGGTGTATATTACTACGTGCTTACATTAGCTGAAGCCGAAGAACCATTAACAGGATTCTTTCATATTGCTAGATAAGTGATCTTCCCGTCATTTCTGAGGGTTGTTTAACTTCTAAAATACTTAACAATGTGGGAGCTACATCAGCTAATACCCCATCATTTATCGATAAATAATCGTTATCAATTAAAATACATGGTACTGGATTAGTGCTGTGCGCAGTATTTGGAGAGCCATCTGGGTTAATTACAAAATCGGCATTACCGTGGTCTGCAATGATTACAAACGAATAACCATTTTCAACTCCTGCTTCTACTACTTGCTGTGCACAACTATCAATAGTTTCTACTGCCTTAATAACTGCTTCGTAAACACCGGTGTGACCTACCATATCTGGGTTAGCAAAATTTAGACAAACAAAATCTGTTTCACCTTTTTGTAATTCTGATACAATTGTAGATGTAACTTCAGCTGCGCTCATTTCAGGCTGTAAATCGTACGTTGCCACTTTTGGTGAACTGACCATTAATCGATTTTCGCCATCAAATTGTGCCTCTCTGCCTCCAGAGAAAAAGAATGTAACGTGAGGATATTTTTCTGTTTCTGCAATTCTAATTTGAGACTTTCCAGCGTTTTGGAGCACTTCTCCCATTGTCATTTTGAGGTTGTCTTTCTCAAAAAGTACATGAACATCAGTATATGACTTATCGTAATTTGTCATAGTTACATAATGTAACGGAATTGATCTCATGCCATACTCCGGAAAATCTTGCTGCGTTAATGCTATTGTAATTTCTCTGCAGCGGTCTGTTCTAAAATTAAAGCAAACTACCACATCTTCTTCCTCAATTCTGCCAATGGCGTTACCTCTTGGGTCTACTTTAACAACAGGTTCAATAAACTCATCGGTAATGTTATTCCTATATGATGTATGCATTGCTCCGACCATATCTGTTGAACGTTGTCCAACTCCATTTACAAGCAAATCGTAACCTTTTTTAACTCGTTCCCAACGATTGTCTCTATCCATGGCGTAATATCTTCCAATGACAGAAACTAACTCAACAGGTGTATTAGCAATATGATTCTCTAGCTTTCTAATAAAGTCTAATCCACTTTTAGGGTCGCAATCTCTACCGTCTGTAAAAGCATGGATAAAAACTTTTTTTACGTTATTGTTTGATGCAACATCACAAAGTGCGTGCAAATGTTCTTGGGAAGAATGCACACCACCATTAGAAACTAAACCAAAATAATGTAAAGCTTTCCTAGAAGCTTTTGCTTTACTTATTGCTTCTAATAGAACGGGATTATTGTTTAATTCCTTACTTTCAACTGCTCTGTTGATTTTCAATAAATCTTGGTAAACAATTCTGCCCGCACCGATGTTTAGGTGACCAACTTCAGAATTTCCCATTTGTCCTTTAGGTAATCCAACGTTTTCACCATCGGTTAACAATTGACAATGCGGATAGTTGTTATAAAGGGTGTCAATAAATGGGGTATTCGCATTATAGATAGCATCAGATCTAGATTTATCTCCATGACCCCATCCATCTAGAATCATTAAAACTGCTTTCTTCTTACTCATTTATTCTGCATTAAATTGAATTGTAAAAGTACTTCCTTTCTCAGAATTATTACTGACATTAATCATTCCTCCATGCATTTCTATCAGTGTTTTTACAATATACAAACCTAGTCCAGTTCCTTTTGTCTGTCTTGTATCTTCACTTCCTGATCTGTAAAAACGTTCAAAAATTTTCACCATTTCTACTTCTTCAATTCCTTGACCGTTATCTGACACCATTAAAACTACCTCACCATTATCTTTTTTTAATGAAATTACTACCCTAGTTGAACCATATTTTACAGCATTATCGATGAGATTAGATAATATTGTATCAATTGATTCTGCATCTATTAAAGCTAAAATTTCATTACCCAATTCCGTCTCAATCGTAGTATTTTCATAAGAGTGTCTGCCAACTTCGGCAGCTACTAGATCGGATAAATCAACTTTCTCTCTATTCAATTTAAAATCTGAATCGTCAATTTTTGCCGCCAATAATATTTTACCTACAAGTGCATTAAGCCGCTCATTCTCATGAAGCATAGTAGCTATCGCCTCCTTTTTCTTTGCCTCACCCAAATCTCTTTTCAGCAATGTTTGCAAGTACAATTTGATTGTCGAAATAGGAGTTTTTAACTCGTGTGTGATTGACAACAGAAAATTTTGTTGTCGTCTCGCTAGTTGAATTTCTCTTCTAAATGAGCGTAAAATATATGCTGCTCCAATTATAATTAATATTAAAAAAACGGATCCTTCGCCTGATATCATAAATAATTTATTGAGAAATTCTCTCTTGGCAAGATGACTATTATCGAATGAGGTGAGTGCAATGTTTTCTTTATTTAGCTGAACTAGTTGATAAGCCCACCAACCGAACTGAAGCAAAACATAGCAACAAAGAATATAAAAAATTGTTAAGGTTCTAGATAATCGATTTTTCACACAGCTGTGGATTCGTTGACGAGATCAAAGCCAATATCAGCGCGGTAGTATTTCCCTTCAAAATCGACTAATTCAGCGCTTTTAAACGACTTATCCAGCGCCTCTTTTATTGTTTTACCAAAAGATGTCAGCGCTAGCACACGACCTCCGGAAGTTACAATATCAGCACCATGTTCCGCTGTTCCTGCATGAAAAGGGGTGCTCTGCGTAACGGAATCGATACCCTTCATAACCTTTCCTTTCTCATAACTTTCTGGATAACCCCCCGATACTAGCATTACCGTTGTAGCCGTTCGTTCATCTATTTCGAGATGGTAATCTTCAAGTGTCCCTTGGCCACAAGCCTTAAACATTTCTACTAAATCAGATTTAATTCTTGGGATAACAACTTCCGTTTCGGGGTCTCCCATACGCACATTATACTCCACAACTGATGGGTTTCCATTATCATTCATTAAGCCAATAAATACAAAGCCTTTGTAGTCAAAGCCTTCTTTTTTAAAGCCTTCAATGGTCGGTTTCACAACTTGTTCTTCAACTTTTTGCATGAAATTAGAATCTGCAAAGGGAACAGGAGAAATGGCCCCCATGCCTCCTGTGTTTAACCCTGTATCGCCTTCGCCAATTCGTTTGTAATCTTTTGCAGATGGTAAAATCTTGTAAGACTCGCCGTCTGTCAATACAAATACGGACAACTCAATTCCTTTTAGGAATTCTTCTACAACAACATTTTCCGATGCTTCGCCAAACTTTTTATCAGCGATCATTGAGCGTAATTCAGTTTTTGCCTCTTCTAAATCATCAAGGATTAAAACTCCTTTTCCTGCCGCTAGACCATCTGCTTTTAAAACATAAGGAGGTTGAAGCGTTTCAAGAAAAGCGTAACCCTCATGCAAATTCGATTTATTGAACGATTGATATTTTGCAGTTGGCACTCCATGCCGAAACATAAATTCTTTAGCAAATTGCTTACTGCCTTCTAAAGTCGCACCTACCTTTTTAGGACCAATAACAGGAACCGATTTTAGCTTGCTGTCATTTGCAAAATAATCCGAAATACCATCTACCAAAGGAGCTTCAGGACCAACTATAACAAGATTTACTGATCGAGACAATACTTCATTTTTTATGGCATCGAAATTTGAAATATCTAACGCCAAATTTTTACCACAAGCAGAAGTACCTGCGTTACCAGGTGCAATGTACAAGTTGCCTAACTTATCACTTTGTGCTATTTTCCATGCCAGTGCATGTTCCCTTCCCCCAGACCCAAGTAGTAGAATATTCATTTACTATGTTTTGAACAAAAATAAGCACTATAAAGAACGAAAGATAACAAGAAGGGAAACTATTTTGCCCCAATGTTACTTCGTAGCCATATATTTAAACTCCTATTTTTCGAATATGACGACAAAGAATGACTAACTTAATCAGATCTTTATTGTTTAACAGATAATCTTGCAATGAGAAAATAATGCAATAAATGAATCGTTATCTTTTTTTACTTCAATAGACTTATTGAGATGTTTGCAGGTCTTTGATTAGAATTAATTCTTGATTCGCTTAATACTGCAACCTGTTGCTTTAGTATCGGCTGGATCAATTTCTTCTCCGGAAGCTAAATTATCTATTGCATCAAAAAGAAAAGCCTCATCCACAAAATCTGGATTTTTATGGTTATCGTCAATCGCTCCTCGATAAACGAGCTTCATATCAGAATCGAATAAAAACACATGGGGTGTCGTTTTGGCACCAAATGCATTAGCTAATTCTGAATTATTATCGATAACATACTTACTAAGGAACGCTTTTTCTTTCGCCCTGTTTTTCATGTCTTCCATTGAATCTCCCGCAGTCCTTCTAGCTTCATTAGAGTTTACCATAACCATGCCTACTTTGTACTTATCGCAATCTTTCGCAACGGTATTATATCGACCTTCCCAACCTTGATTACCTGTGCTTCCTACGACAAATGGACACGTGTTGCAAGAAAATATTACACAAAGGCCGTTCTCTTGTTTTAAATCGTTTAACGAAAACTCTTCTCCTGATACGTCCATCAATCTTTTCTCAGATAAAGGAGCATTAGCCCCTAATTCTATGGTTTTATATTGCTCATGGTCTCCAACAACAACAAAAGACATGACAGCAATCGCAACCGTTAATATTGATAAAATTCTAGTTTTCATAATTATTGTTTTTATAATGGAATATTTCCGTGTTTTTTCTTTGGTAATTTTTCTGCTTTGTTCTCTAGCATTTTAAATGCTCTAATTAATTTTTCTCTAGTTTGATCTGGTCTAATAACTTCATCAATATACCCTCTCGAGGCTGCTCGGTATGGGTTGGCAAACATATCTGAATATAGTTGCTCCATTTCTTTCCATTTTTCCTCTGGATTATCGGCTTGCTTAATGTCATTTTTAAATATGATTTCCGCCGCTCCCTTTGCCCCCATAACCGCAATTTCTGCAGTTGGCCAAGCATAGTTCATATCTGCTCCGATATGTTTCGAATTCATTACATCATATGCTCCGCCATAAGCTTTTCTTGTAATAACGGTAATTCTAGGTACAGTAGCTTCACTAAACGCGTATAATAACTTTGCGCCATTGGTGATAATCGCATTCCACTCTTGGTCAGTTCCGGGGAGGAAACCAGGAACATCTTCAAAAACTAATAAAGGAATATTAAACGCGTCACAAAAACGCACAAATCTAGCTCCTTTTTTAGATGATTCTACATCGAGAACACCTGCTAAAACAGCTGGTTGATTTGCTACAATTCCTATTGATCGACCACTGATTCGCGCAAAACCAACAACAATGTTTTCTGCATAGTTTTTATGCACTTCAAAAAAAGTATTTCCATCAACAACACCTTCAACAACTTCTTTTATATCGTAGGGCTGATTGGGGTTCTCTGGAATAATGTCGTTTAGTTTATGTCTTGTCTCATCACCATCTTCATAATCTAAACTTGGTGGTTCTTCTTCACAATTTTGAGGGATATAGGACAGCAATTTCTTGATATTAGTTATCGCCTCAATTTCATTTCCACATGAAAAATGCGTTACCCCAGATTTTGTGGAATGTGTAGATGCACCTCCAAGCTCTTCGGCAGTTACTTCCTCATTTGTAACTGTTTTTACCACGTTAGGCCCTGTAACAAACATGTAAGAAGTGTTCTCAACCATTAAAATAAAATCAGTTAGCGCTGGAGAATACACTGCTCCACCAGCACATGGCCCCATAATTCCAGAAATTTGAGGCACAACGCCAGATGCCATAGTATTCTTGAAGAAAATATCAGCATACCCGCCTAAAGAAACAACTCCTTCTTGAATCCGCGCTCCGCCAGAATCGTTCAAGCCGATAACTGGAGCTCCATTTTTCATTGCCATGTCCATAACTCGACAAATCTTTTCAGCATGAGCTTCGGCTAAGGACCCACCAAGTACTGTAAAATCTTGAGAAAAAACATAGGTCAAGCGACCATTAACTGTTCCGTATCCGGTAACGACACCATCACCCAAAAATACCTGCTTGTCCAATCCAAAATTCTTGGAGCGGTGCTTTACCAGCATACCTATTTCTTCAAACGAACCTTCGTCAAGCAACAAATTAACCCGTTCTCTTGCTGTGAGTTTCCCCTTACTATGTTGTGCGGCTATTCTCTTTTCGCCACCGCCCAACTTTGCCTCAGCAATCTTATCCTCTAATTCTTTAGTTTTATCACTCATTTTGGCAGCTTCTCAATATTTGGAGGTAAAAATAGAAAATAATAAACAGAGAGGAAATCTATTATAACCAAGCAACAACTATGTCGCTTTGGCTCCGTTTAGCCACCGATTGATATCATACTTCTGTTTTTAGAAAAAATTTCTTTCCCTTGTTCAGACTCAAATGAATCCATCCCCGCAAGCTTCTCTTTTTTAGAAGCAACTGCCGCTCGAATCATCGGAATAATATCTTGCCCGCTTCTTAGTTGTGTTAACAGATCTGATTCGTCTGCAGAAAATAGGCAGTTCTTTAACTTACCATCTGCAGTTAAGCGAATTCTGTTGCATGAATCACAAAACGGATTGGTCACCGTGCTTATCACTCCAAACGTACCTACATATCCATCAACTCGATAATTTCTTGATGTGGAATTTGGTTTTTCTTCCAATTTTTGAATTGACAGAAACTGTTCGTTAGCAACATCAAGAATTTCTTGTATTGAAACCATCTTTGATCGATCCCATTCGTTACCACTAAAAGGCATAAATTCTATAAAACGAATGTCAACTTTATTGACTTTTGTGTACTCAATGAAATCAATAATTTCGTCATCGTTTACACCTTTCATTAGCACCACATTCAGCTTGACATCAATTTCACTATCGATTAGCAAATCAATATTAGCCATAATTCGGTTGAAATATGCCCGTCTAGAAATAGCGTTCATTCGTGCCGCTTTCAGAGAATCTAAACTAACGTTTAATGACTTAATTCCAACGTCCTTAAATGTCTGAAGGTACTTATCAACCAGCACCGCATTTGTAGTGAGCGTTAATTCAATTGGCAAATGACTCAGCTGAGTGAGAATATTTACGATGTCCTTTTTAATTAAGGGTTCGCCACCCGTTAATCGAATTTTTTTAACCCCCATTTTCACAAACGTGGTCGCTATTTCGATAATTTCTTCAGAGGTCATAAATTCTGACTTCTCGCGTAAAACTATTCCCTCTGCAGGCATGCAATATGTGCAACGCAAATTACAACGATCGGTGAGCGAAATACGCAGGTAATCGTGTATGCGGCCAAAAGAGTCTGCTATTTTTTTTGGTTCGCTCAATTATGTCTGTGTCCTTTAAGAACTTTGAAAACGTGTAAAACAGCGGGGAAGATCGCGTCCATAGACTCTCTAGCTCCGTTAGTGCTGCCCGGCAATGCCAATACTAAAGTGTCTCCAATCGTACCTGCTACACTTCGTGACAACATAGAATATGGAGTTCTGTTTTGTCCGTAGTTTCTAATTGCCTCTTCTATTCCTGGAATTTTTCTTTCAATTAATCCCTCTAAGGCTTCTGGTGTATTGTCTCGTTCTGATAACCCTGTACCACCCGTAAAAATTATTAAATCAGACGACAGATTACCCTCAACAATAGATTTTATTTCGCTCTTTTCGTCTGGAATAACCTGGTAATTTGCTATTTCGACATTACAAGTCTTGAGTTTCTCAATAATCGCTTTTCCTGCTTTATCTTCTTTGGAACCAGCTGATATGGAATCTGAACAAACTACCACACAAGCAGAGAAACCATTTCCTTCGCCATCTTTAAAACTACTCTTACCGCCACGCTTACTAAGCAATTTAATATTATTGATTTCTATGCCCTTGTCTATAGGCTTAAGCATGTCGTAAACGTTTAACGCCACTATACTTGCTCCGTGCATTGCTTCTACCTCAACGCCCGTTTTGTAAATCGTCTTTACCTCAACCGTGATGGTAATGTCCAAATCATTAATCTCAAAATCGATTCCGCAATACTCTATTGGCATAGGATGACAATCGGGTAATAACTCTGCCGTTTTCTTTACGCCCAACAATCCAGTGGTTTTTGAAGAAGCAAACACATCTCCTTTAGGAACCGCTTTATTGATAATTGCATCGATTGTTTCTTGTTTACTCACAGAAACTGTTGCCTGGGCTTTTGCCACCCTAAGCGTGCTGATTTTATTTGTTATGTCTACCATATAAAAGAAGAAAAAAGACCAAAGCTACAGCGTATCATAACTTGACGAATTTTAGCATGCTGGGTTGAAAGTTCAAAGATGAATTGTAGCAATTGTTTCACGGGAGCAAGTTATACATTTTATGGCAAAAAAACAGAGCTATACAAACACCAAGTAAGCTAAATTAAAACATAGCATATATCGATTTGTGATGCTGAAATTACAAAAACACTACTACTAATATTGCACGATTTTTATTAGAAATATGGCGTTTACTGCACTAAAATTGGTTGCCAAATATTTTAAAGTTCCTTGAGCCGCTCGGTGTTAATTCTTGAAAAAGGAATTAATAAAATCTTAACTAAGATTTATCAAAAGACCTAACTTCGCTTTGTAATGCGAATATTATTACTCACAGACGGAATATATCCATACACTATGGGGGGAATGCAGAAGCATTCGTATTACCTTGCAAAGTACCTTGCCCAAAACAATGTAAATGTCACTTTATTTCATTGCACAGATTTTAATTCGAAATTAAAAGACCAAGGGGCTGATCTAAATCATTTCAATGAACTGGAGCTAAAGAATATTGATTTTAGATTACACGATTTTCCTAAATTAGATCGTTTTCCTGGTCATTACGTTAGAGAGAACAAGGCGTATTCAAAATCTATATATCAAGAAATAAAAGATTCGATCGATTGTTACGATTTAATCTATGCCCAAGGATTTACTGGTTGGCAATTTATAAAAGAAAGAAAATCTGGAACAATAAACATTCCTGTTGTTATTAATTTTCATGGGTATGAAATGTTTCAAAAAGCTCCTTCAATTGGTGCAAAGCTGCAATACATTTTGCTGAAGCATACAGCTAAATGGATGTCTTTAAATGCTGACTTTGCTACATCTCTTGGAGGTAAGCTGACCACTATTTTACAAGATTTAGGTGTTCCTAATGCTAGAATTCTTGTGACTCCGATTGGTGTTGAGTCTTCTTGGTTAAATAAGAACCCGACACCTAGCAATGAAATAAGAAAATTTGTATTTATTGGACGGTACGAGCGCAGAAAAGGAATAGAAGAGCTAAACAAATCTCTTCAGCAGTTAGTTGACAAAGGAGTAGATTTTGAATTTCATTTTATTGGGCCTATACCAAAGGAAAAGCAACTAGTAACTTCACAAGTTATTTACTATGGGAAAATTGTTAACCAAGAAGAAGTTCAACGAATCGCACGACAATGTGATGTACTGGTATGCCCTAGCCACTCTGAGGGAATGCCTACTGTAATTCTAGAAGCTATGGCAAGTGGCTTAGCAATTATTGCTACTAATGTTGGAGCGGTAAAAGAACAAATTAAAGGCAATGGGTGGCTATTAGAATCTATTACTTCCGAAAAACTTAGTGAGGTTCTTATCGAATGTTGTCACTCCAAAGAAACTCAACTGAGTGATTTCAAAAAAGCTTCTATAAAATTGGTTTCAGAGAAGTTCTTATGGAAGAAAACTATCGAGCTCACGCTAAAGCAATTCTCCGAAATATTGAAAAAAACAACTTAATTTTTGCTTGTTTCAATAATCTGTATCTCGCAGCACTTAAAGAGCTTATTATTAGGGATATGTACGTGAAGTGTCATACTCTAAATCCAATAACTACCACATCATCTACTTGTTCGAGGTCGCCTTTCCAGGTGTTGAAGTCGGTAATGATTCGCTCGCTTTGTTCATTCAAAGGAGTGTCAACCAAATCGAGTAGTAGTTTTTTGAAAGATTTATACATTAGTTTCTTGCCTTTTGGGCCACCAAATTGGTCTGCATAGCCATCGGAGAAAAGGTAAACAGTATCTTCTTTATGCAGTTCAATATCTTGCTGTTCGAAAGGCTTCATTACTTCATTTAACCCTACAGATTGCCTAGTCGCTTTATATTCGATTAGTGAGACTTTGTCTCCCAAATAAGTGTCTCTTTCTTTTTTTTGAATATCAGACAGGAGTGCAGTGTCTCTAACTATCCATAGAGGGTTGTTTGCACCAGCATAAGTCATTTTGGTTCCGTTAATAGCACAAATAGCTATGTCCATTCCATCTTTTACATTGGCTCCACTCTTGGCAAATGTTGCAATTACCAATTCACGAGTCTTGTCTAAAATTTGAGATGGTTCTGTCAACTTAAACTCGTTAACACAACGGTTCAATGCATTTGAGCAAACAACAGAAACAAGCGCTCCTGGTACCCCGTGACCTGTGCAATCTGCGGCTGCGACATAGGAAATTCCGTTTACGTTTTCGAACCAATAGAAGTCTCCGCTGACTACATCTTTCGGCTGAAACAGTATGAAGTTGTTGGGTATGTATTTATCAACTTCTTCAAAAGAAGGGAGTATGGCGCTCTGCAGGCGCTCTGCATAAGTTATACTATCGCTTATCTCTTGATGGTGTTCCGCCAATTGTTCGTGTGTGTTTTCTATCTCTTGCTTTTGTGCAGCTATCGCTTCTTTTTGCTTTCGTGTAATTTTTAGTCGGTTAAACACAAAGAGTAAGAACCCAAGTATTAAGGCTAATCCCCCACCGGCAGAATAACTAATTACTTTCTGTCGCTGCTGCTGTTCGTGTTCTACGGCAAGTTGTTTATCGTGGGCTGCATCGCCTAGTACTTTTTGTTTTTCGTACTCGTATTTACTTTGTCGCTGAATAGATGCTTTTTGTGTTGCCTCATTATTCAGGCTGTCTTTCATTGTAATATGCAACTTGTACATTTCTAATGCTTTCATACCCTTTCCTAGTTTTCCATATACTCTACTTAATAAAATTGAAGCCTCTCTTATCCGCTTAGGAGAACCTATTTCTTGTGAAATAGTTAAACTTTTTAGACCATATATTAATGTTTTCTTTAAATCACCTTGTTTATTGAGGATATTTCCCATGCTGTTCAGAGCAAGAGCTATACCTGATTTATAACCTATTTCTTCATAGATTTTTAGACTGCGGCTGTGATAAGCTAAGGCTTCTTTTAATTGGCCTTGGTCATCATATATAAACCCTATGTTGTTTAGACAGGTGGCTATTCCTTTTTTATCACCAATTTCTTCTCTTATTTTAAGACTACGACTGTAATAAGCTAAGGCTTCTTTTAATTGACCTTGACTTTTGTGTTGAAACCCTATGTTGTTTAGACAGGTAGCTATTCCTTTTTTATCACCAATTTCTTCTCTTATTTTAAGACTACGACTGAAATAAGCTAAGGCTTCTTTTACTTGGCCTTGGTCACTATATATAACTCCTATATTGTTTAGAGAGTTAGCTATTCCTGACTTACCCCCTATTTCTTCTCTTATTTTAAGACTGCGCCCGTGATAAGCTAAGGCTTCTTTTATTTTTCCTTGATTTCTATATACATAGCCTATATTGTTTAGTGCTCCTGATAAAGATGTTTTAAGACTTTTCTTAACTATTTCTGAATTATTTTTTAAAAGTGATTTTTCAGCAATAAGACTTGTTTTCTCGCATAATGATTTTAAAGTGTCAATGTTTGAAATGTAGAGGATTTCTGATAAAGCCACATATGATCCAGCTAAAGAAGTGTCATGGCTATTAGGGCTAGCAATAATAGTGTTTAAACTATCAATCTGATGTTGTTGTTCATCACTAAATTGAGAAAATCCTTGAAAAGAGATAAGACAGAGTAATATATAGCTTATGGGTTTGATGACTCTAAAATAGAAATAAAAAACGTGTTTATGGTCGAAAACACCAGTGCTTTTCCGAAATTGACCCGCTTTACTAAATACTTTAGAAACAAAAAGCCCTAACATCAATGATGCAAGGGCTTTTATGCAGTGACGCCTCCAGGAATCGAACCAGGGACACATGGATTTTCAGTCCATTGCTCTACCAACTGAGCTAAGGCGTCAGCCTTATAAGGACGGCAAAAGTATAAAAATATTTAAAAAACAATCATTTTTTCGTTATTGCTTCAAAGTCTACGATTTATACCTTTGTCCTGCTTTGAATTTAATAATAGACATAGGAAATACTTCAACTAAAGTTGCCATTTTCGAAAATAAAAATATTATCGAAGAAACGACTGACGAGCTTGAGAACATTGCTGAAAAAATTCAAACAATAAACGAGACACAACAGATAAAACATTGTATAATTAGCTCTGTCGTTTCAAATACTGGTGCATTTTTAGCTGCTTGTCAAAAACATTTTCCTACAATTCTTTTATCTTCAGAAACCCCCATACCTATCTCAAACCTATACCAAACACCAAAAACATTAGGTAACGACAGGTTAGCTTGTGCTATTGCACTACATACGCAATTTCAAAATGAAAATTCTTTGAGTATCGACTTAGGTACATGCATCAAATATGATTTTGTAGATGAAAAAGGTATTTATCAAGGCGGGGCAATTTCACCGGGTATGCAAATGAGATTTAAATCGCTAAATACTTTTACAAATCAATTGCCTTTAGTACAACCGGCCGAATTCGATAATTATATTGGTAAAACTACCAAAACATCAATTTTATCTGGGGTTATCAACGGAATTAAAACTGAAATAAATGGAGTAATTACCCAATATAATGCTGACTATGAGCAACTAAAAGTAGTAATTACAGGAGGAGATCACAAATATTTTGAAAAAGGACTAAAAAACATCACTTTTGCAGACTCATTATGGGTACTAAAAGGTTTAAATGAAATTCTTGAATACAATACAAAAAATTAGCCTGACCCTAACTTTCTTAGGATTGTTGCAGTTATCAACTAATGGTCAAAATTCTACCCGGTCTCCTTTTTCGTCTTATGGTATAGGAGATTTGGAATCAACCGGCCTAGCATTCAATACTTCTATGGGTGATGCAAAATTCGCAATCGCAGACCCGTATCAAATAAACATTGCCAACCCAGCTTCATACAGCTTGATTAAATTACCCGTTTTTAACGTAGGAGTTAACTATAATTTCTTGCAAATTAATCAAGTTAATTCCACTCAGAATGGGAATATTGGTTACCTGAAAAATATTTCTTTAGCCTTTCCTATCACTAAATGGTGGGGTTTTAGTTTTGGAATGGTTCCTCAAAGCAGAATGGGGTATCGGTTTAAAACTAGCGAAACTGTTACAGGGTTCGGAAACGTAAATTATATTTACCAAGGAGAAGGTGGAATCAATAAAGCATATCTCGGCAATGGGTTTAGTGTTATTAACGATACTATTCAAACGCTGTCAGTAGGATTTAATGCCTCTTATATTTTCGGAAACATAAATCGTCAAAAACGTGTTGAACCTCAAGACATCGATGGCGCTTTTAGCACTTATCATAGTGACCAACTTAAAATAAGTGACTTTAACTTCGACTTTGGATTGTTATACAAACGAAAATTTAGTAAGAACTTATCTGGTTCGCTTGGCGCTTTCTATAGTATAGGTGATAGTGCGCGAGCATTCAGGAACGAATACGTATATACATATAGATCTACAAATTTTAACGACATTGTAGAAGATACCATATTCAGTAGACCAGACACAGGAAACTTCTATATTCCCCAAACTTTAGGGCTAGGATTTACAGTTCAACTCAATAAAAGACAAGATAAATACAACAAACAATACCTTCTAGCTGTAGATTATAGCAGAACAGATTGGTCAAAAGCTTCGCTTTTTGATAACAATATCGGTCTAGCTATGCGCGACCAATTATCGGTTGGCTTCCAGTATATACCCGATGCTAAAGCTTATAAAAACGTGCAGAAAATGATCAACTATAGAGCTGGTTTTCGCTATACAAATACTCACTTAATTGTAAACGGCCAAAATATTGCAGAATATGGCATAAGTTTTGGTATTGGTATACCAATAATAAGCGCGGGAAAAGGAACTATGTTTAATGTTGGATTAGAGGCTGGCCGAAGAGGAGATAAGAATGTAACACCAATTTATGAGCAATTTACAACTATACATGTCGGGTTATCACTTACGCCAAGTAAATTTGACCGGTGGTTCTATAAATCGAAAATTGATTAAATATTTCAAAGTAAATTCAAATGAAAAAAACAATTAAAACAATAGCAATTGTAGTGCTGATGATAAGCGCATTAAGCGCGTTTTCGCAAAAAGGAAAATATGGTGTAACGCCAGAAGATAGTGTTTCATGTATTGAAAATCTATCTGTATATATGAACCCGTACTTCAGCGGTGGAGACTATACAGAAGCTGTTAAATACTGGAGAGTTTGTTTTAATACTTGCCCTAAAGCAAGTAAAAACATGTACATTAACGGTGCAAAAATGTACAAACAGTTTATAAAAGAAACTGAAGACGATTCAACTAAGAAAGCATTAATAGATACGCTTATGATGATTTACGATCAGCGTATTGCAAGTTTTGGTGACGAAGGAAAAGTGCTCGAAAAAAAGGGCTCAGATTATTTGAAGTATAACAAAGAATCGCCAGAAATAGCCAATGAAATCTTAAAAAAAGCAGTAGGATTAAGAGGGAACGATTTAGGTCCTGGCGCAGCATTTTCATATTACAAATCCTATTATAAAATGCTACAACAAAAAAAGGTTGAGAAAGTAGTGCTTATAGAGCAGTACTTGCCGCTAATGGAAATTGTTGACTTTAACGTCAATAAATACAAAGCTGAAGACAATGAAAAATATGTTGGCTACTGGGAAGGTACAAAATCTAATATCGACAAATATTTTATGGCTATTGCCAAACCTCAAGACATTGTTGAAGCGTTTCAACCAAAGTTTGAGTCTAATCCGAAGGACACGATTTTGTTGCAGCAAATTGTAAGTGTTTTAGAGAAAAAAGAAAAAGACGGTGGCACTGAAGTTGAGTTATACAAAAACGCTGCAACTAGCTTATGTGAAGTTTCACCTTCTTATACTTGTCTCATGGCGTTAGGTGGTTTAAACTCTAAAAACAAGAACTATGCAGATGCATATTTGTTTTTTAAGCAAGCTGCGGAATTAGCAAAAACCGAAGACGAAAAAATAAGCTCCAATTTAAAAGCCGCTCAGGTGGCCTATAATTTGAAGCAATACTCTTCTACAAGAACACATTGCAGAGCGATTTTGGCAGTAAATCCAAACTATGGAGAAGCGTACTTATTAATTGGTGATTGTTACTCTTCTACTAAATTTGGCGAAAACGAATTAGAAAAAAAATACGTGTATTGGGCTGCCATGGATAAATACTCAAAAGGGAAATCTGTTGACCCATCAATAGCAGAAAAAGCAAGTAAAAAATATGCCCGAGCTAAAGCAAATGGCCCATCTAAAGAATTATTGTTCCAATATGGCATGATTGATAAACCATCGGTAACTGTTGGCGGTTGGATTAATGAAACTACCGCTGTTAGAGTTCCTCAATAAGGTGAAAATCAAAAAATATTCTCAAATACTAGCCCTTATCATTCTTATGGTAGGGGTTTTTATTTCTTGTAATAAAAACGAAATCGAAAAAATTCGACTGGTTACAGCACAAGAGGATTTGCCTTCAGAATCTTCTACCAATGTTGAAATATTGTTTAGCGATAGTGCCCAGCTGACATTGCGGCTTATCTCATCAAAATTAAATAGGTACAACAAAGAAAAACCGTATATGGAATTTCCTGAAGGACTCAAATTGGTTTTTTACAACGAGCTTGAGGAACCCGAATCTCAAATAGAATGCAACTACGCAATCAATTACATCAACGAAAAAATAATGGAGGCCAAAGATAATGTTGTCGTAATAAACAAGGCCGGAGAAAAATTAACTACCGAGCATCTAATCTGGGATCAAGGCAAACAGATTATAAGAACCGATAAATTTGTGAGCATCACAACTGCAGATGAAACATTAACTGGCAGGGGCTTAGAAGCTGCCGAAGACTTTTCAACATACAAAATTCTTCACCCATTAGGAGAATTTTTAATAGACGAAATTGAACCTCAAGACACAACAGCTGAAGATACTGAATAACATAATGGAAATATTCTGGCTTGCGCTAGGTACAGTATTGATTTTCGTATTGGGATACCTATCATTAAAAAATGGTTTCGATTGGACCTACCTCTTAATTATCGCCATGCCATTCGGTATGTTTTTCGCGAGAAGAATTATGAGAAAGAAAATGGAGAATATCGACAAGTAAGTTTTATTATATTTGGAGTTGCTCTAAGCATAAATGGAAATCATAGATCTTGTTGTTATTTTTATCACCCTGCTTTTCTCTGCCTTCTTTTCGGGCATGGAAATAGCCTTTGTATCTTCTAGTAAACTTAAAATTGAAGTAGAAAATAAAGAGGGCAAACTTGCCGCTAAAATCTACTCCAAATTTTTAAAAAAAGAATCAAATTTTATTGGGGCAATGCTAGTAGGCAACAACGTTGCTCTAGTGATGTATGGTGTGTTAATGGCTAAGATTTTAGAGCCTTGGTTAGACCTGTTTATAACTTCCGGTATAGCTGTGTTACTATTCCAAACACTTATTTCCACACTGATTGTTCTCGTCTCTGCAGAATTCTTGCCTAAAACAATATTTAGAATTAACCCCAATAGGACTCTAAACTTGTTTTGTATCCCTGTTTGGATTCTTTATAATGTACTCCGCCCCATCGTATTCGTAACTATAGGGTTGTCTAACCTAATTTTAAGATTAGCGCTAAAAGCAGAAATAAAAGAGAATAAACCTGTTTTTGGAAAAGTCGACTTAGATAACTACCTGCAGCAGATATTAGACCAATCGAAACCAGAAGAAGAACTAGATTCAGAAGTGCAAATTTTTCAAAATGCCTTGGGGTTTTCAGATGTTAAAGCAAGGGAATGCATGGTGCCTCGAACAGAAATCGTGGCCATCGAAATTAATGCGGAAATAAGTGATTTAAAATCGAAATTCATCGAGACAGGTCTTTCCAAAATATTAGTTTACAAAGACAATATAGACAACATTATTGGCTATACGAAGTCTTTTGATTTGTTCAGAAAACCTGATATCCTTAAAAACATCGTAATCCCTATTTCGATAGTTCCTGAAACCATGCCTGCTAACGAAACGCTAGATATATTTATCAATAAGAAGAAAGGTATTGCAGTCGTAGTTGATGAATTTGGCGGAACTTCTGGAATGATAACCCTAGAAGATTTAGTAGAAGAAATTTTTGGAGAAATAGAAGACGAGCATGACAAAGAAGTTTATACTGAACAGGAACTTGGAAATGGAATATTTAAATTCTCCGCACGCCTCGAAATTGATTATCTAAATGAAAAATACAAGTTAGGCATTCCCGATTCAGATGAATACGAAACGCTTGCTGGCTACATAATAAATAATCATGAAAGCATTCCCGAAAAAGGAGAAGCTATAGTAATCAAAAACTTCCAATTCGAGGTTTTATCAGTCTCTCAAAACCGTATTGACGAAGTTGTTTTAACCCTTGCTGAACAAGAAGATTAAAACCTTTCAATTCTCATAATGGAGTTGTATATTTGCAGCCTTAATTTTTAAAATATTCGGGTACTATGGCTATGATTCAAGAAATAAGAAACCGTTCAACATTGCTAATGGTTGTAATCGGGGTAGGAATGCTGCTCTTTATAGGAGGCGATTTCTTTTCTTCAAGTAAGGGTCCTTTTAGCAGCAATGGCGAAACAGATGTTTTGATTGTTGATGGTAAGGCTGTTAGTAACAAAGAATATCAACTAAGAATTGACAAACAAATCGGAAACAACCCTGTTGGTCAATCTCAACGTGAACAAATAAGTAATGCTGTTTGGAACTTGTTAATTTCTGAGTTCGTTTTAGGACAAGAATATAGTGAACTGGGACTTAATGTTACCGGTGATGAATTGTTTGACGTAATTAGCAGCGGATCAAGTAGAATCTTGGAACAACAATTTACAGGTCGTGATGGAAGAGTTGACCCTAATTTCGCTGATCAATTTGGTAGATTAGATGGAACCAAAGTTTTAGCTGCAGTAAAACAAACGATGTCGAATCCTGAAACAGAAGATCAATGGTTAAAATTGGAAGAAAGCCTATTAAATGAGCGATTTCAAACTAAATATAATACGCTAATAAAAAAAGGTATTGCCGTTACCACTGCTGAAGCCGAGGCAGGAATTAAGGATCAAGGAACACAGGTTTCCTTCTCTTACGTTCTGAAAAAATACGATGAAGTAGATGACAATTCTGTTGAGGTGAGTGATGCAGATTTGCAAGCCTATTACAACAAACACAAGCATGAGTCCGAGTATATTCAAAAACAAGCAAGCAGAGGAATCGAGTATGTTGTTTTTCAAGTAAGCCCATCTGTAGAAGACATTGCTGCTATCCAAAACGAGTTAATCGAATTGAAACCGTATTTTTCTGAAGAATCTGATGACACTTCTTTCGTTAATGAAAATGCTGAAACGGCCTACAATGTGAGTTACTACAGTGAAGGAAGTTTTCCTGATAATGTTGACTCAATTATTTTTGCTGGCGACACAGGATTTGTATTCGGGCCATACTTATCGGAAAACACATATCAATTAGCAAAAATTATTGGCACTAAAACTTCGCCTGACTCTGCTAATGCTAGACATATTATGTTACAAATTGCTGATGGCGATACTGCAACTACAATGGCTTTAGCGGATAGCTTGGTTAAAGTCATTAACAGTCAAGATAACTTTGAAGCATTGGTCCCTGATTTTTCTAAAGATCTACAAACTGCACCAGAAGGCGGTAATTTAGATTGGTTTACCGAGCTCAACTGCCCAGTGCCTGACAAAAAATTTGCTGACGCTTGTTTTACAGGAGCAGTTGGTCAGATTCAAATTATCCAATCAGCTTTTGGAGTGCACATAGTCGAAGTTATAGAACAAACTATACCGAAGGATAAAAAGCTTATTGCAATAGTTGATAGAGCTCTTGAGCCAAGCAAAATGACTAAAGATAACGTATACAACGAAGCTAGTGAATTCTCAATTGCAAACGGAGATGTTGCGTCTTTTAGAACTGCTGGTAACAAAAAAGGAATTAGAGTTGCAGATAACGTTCTTGAATCTGATAAGGATATCGCATCACTTGAATCATCAAGAGCTTTAATTCAATGGGCCTACAAAATGGAAGTTGGAGATATTTCAGAGCAAGTATTCGAGTTTGGAGATATGTTTGTTGTGGCCCACCTAAAAGAAATTAGAGATGCAGGCACATTAGACCTTAACGTTGAAAGTGTGAAACAAGGTGTTAAATTACAAGTAATTAATGAAAAGAAAGCCGAGACAATTGCTGCCGATATGAGCAAGTACTCGGATATTAATGGTGCTGCTTTGGGAATGGGGAAAATTGTTGAAACAGCTTCTAATACAACTTTCTCAAGTTATTCTGTGCCAGGAATTGGAACTGAAACGGTTCTACTCGGTGCTATCTTCAATTTACAACAAGGTCAGCTTTCAAAACCTATTTCGGATAGAAACGGTGTTTACCTAATTGTAGTAAACTCTATAGCTCCGCCTGCTCAAGGCAATGCTGCAGTTGTTAAGCAACAAATGACTTATAGTGCTGCTGCGCAAGTAGATTACACCGTTACAAACGCTCTACAAAACAGTTGTGAAATTACCGACAATAGAGGTAAGTTCTTTTAACTGAATAACTCAAACATTTTTGAATGATTTAAGTGCGACCATTGGTCGCACTTATTTTTTACGGCTAATGGAATATTCAACCAATTCTATTAAACTAGTCTTAGCCTCTGAATCGATAAAATCGTCTAACAAGACCAATGCTTCATATTTATATTTTTCCATTTTCTGAGCAGCATACTCAATACC
>Ga0209406_1000914_pt1 | contig 22670 bp, 12 predicted proteins | sample COGITO_mtgs_1204_FD_184808 | JGI IMG/M metagenome (GOLD analysis project Ga0209406, IMG submission 184808) | Pelagic marine microbial communities from North Sea - COGITO_mtgs_120426 (SPAdes) (version 2) | ecosystem: Environmental > Aquatic > Marine > Epipelagic ...
TAATACAAAATGCTGGTCGGATTTTTACGCTTACTGAGCTTACTTTTATCGGGGTTACGCAATAACGGCAAATGACACAGCGTTGGCATATCCCAACCAAAATATTCATATAAGAGTTGATGCTTAGGCGCAGAGTTAATCCACTCTTCACCCCTTAATACATGGGTTATTTCCATTAAATGGTCATCAACCACATTGGCTAAATGATACGTTGGCATACCATCAGACTTTAAGAGTATTTGCGCATCAACGGTTGACCAATCTAATTCAATTTCACCGCGTAACATATCACTGACTACACACTTACCTTCTGATGGCACTTGCATACGCACAACAAACGGCGCGCCATCGGCTTCGCGTTGCTGCTGCTCGGCTTCACTTAGAATAAGGTCGGCGGGTTTTAATGCGCGGTTTTCACCTGACGCTTTTATACTGGCACGAAGCTCATCGAGCTCTGCTGCACTGCGATAGCATTTAAAAGCATGGCCGTTATCAATTAATTGCTGCGCATGTGTTTGGTAAATATCGCCACGCTCACTTTGACGATAAGGACCAAAATCACCACCAACATCTGGACCTTCATCCCAATCCAAACCTAACCAGCGCAGTGAATCATAAATCATCTGCTCTGATTGCTCAGTGCTTCTTACTTGATCGGTATCTTCAATACGTAAAACAAACTTGCCACCATGTTGCTTGGCAAAACAAAGATTGAATAAGGCAATGTAGGCTGTGCCCACATGAGGATCACCAGTAGGTGATGGTGCAATACGAGTTCTAACGTTCATGAATAAAGACGTGTCCAATACTAGGAAATAGAAAAACAGAATTATACGTTAAGTCGGTGACCTAAATTAAGCGAAGAACAGCGGCTTTTTTCACCTACTGGCAATAAATTAACGGTCAATGGCCCAGTTATGACCCGGCTTTGACTAAGTTATCGGCAATTCAGCCGAATCAGCACCATGAATACGATTAAATTTAACCACAGCAAAGGCGATAACACTGCCTACAAGTGTTGTTAGTACAGCCATCATTTGCAGCAAACGTTCACTATCAAAATTAGCTAGAGCAAAAGCAATGGTTAAACCGAGCATCAATAACATGGCGATATTTTGAAAAAAATTGCTCGCAGCAATAACGCCACCCAATGTATGCTCTGCCGCCTGCCATTGAATATAAGCATTTAATGGCACCACTAACAATGATGATGAAATACCCATAACGCAGTACACGCCAGCAAAAACGATGGGCATATTCAAAAAGGCTATCGGCGTGCTCAAAAAAGTTAACGTCCATAACCCTGCTGATAAACCAATAACACCCAGGGGGACTAATTTTAAATTAATGGTGTCTCGCGAAAATCGGGTAACAAGAAAGGCGCCTATCGCAAGACCCACTGCAGACGAAGCCAATATAGCTTGAATAACTGCGGCATTGGTTATACCGGCATGTGCTTTAGCGAACGCAGGAAATGCTGCTAGCATGCCCTGCCCCACAGCCCAAAAAAGTGACAAACCTAATACCGGAATAAACAAGCGATTATCTTTGAGTAAATAAAAAATCGATAGTCGAGGCGTTTGCAAACCTAAATCATTTTTCGTTTGCGAAAGTACTTCTGGCTTTTCAGGAATACGATAAACTAAATATATTTGAAATACCGCTAGCGCTATTAAGCCCAAACCTAATGGCCACATTGTGGAGGTAACTGCGTTTTTATTACCCACCGCCGATGCGCTTTGCAAAAGCTGATACAAATATTCAAAACCAACAGAAAAAATAACCGTGCCTAATAAAATACCGGCAATCACTATTGCCTGCGCCAAACCATTGGACTCAGCCAAACGGTTTTTACCAAAAAATATTTTTAAATACGATAATTTTGCGGGCGAGTAAAAAGCGGATTGCACAGCCATTAACAATGTCATTGCCATTGCCGGCCAAAACCAGCCTAAGAAATAAAACAAGGTAATCATAAAGGTAAGTGACAATGAAGCCCATGCAGCCAATTTCATCATGGTGGGCTTAGGCGTGCTATTAGCAATGCGTCCTATGGGCACCACTAAAGTAATATAGGGCAGTAAAATAAGCGCGTTAATAATAGCGATAAGAATGATTTGATAGCCACCATCGTGCACTTTAAATACGGTGTTTTGCAATGTAATCTTATGACCAAGATCTATAACTGCATTTAAGAATATAACGATATAAAATGCTTTAGCACCTGAATAAGAGAGTAATGCCTTCAAAATAATTACCTGCTTAATGGCTTATAAAAAAACACTATAACAGATTGGCAAAAAAAAATGCCGCCCCATTCATAGGGCAGCATTTTCTTTAATTGTAGTTGTTATTTAAATAGCCTTTATTATATTTTTATTGGCTAATATTTTACTTTCTTATTATTGTTATTTCTTATAGATTCAGCTTCAAATCCACATAGCTTTTTATTTGCATAACCACTTATCTACATAACTTCTTATTTACAAAAATTCCAATCTACAAAATTTTTAGTTTAAATAACCCTAGGTCTACATAACTTCAGGTTCGTCTAACTCCTTCCTACATTAAAGTTTAAATATGAAATTTTCAAATTTAAACTTTTCAACTATAAACAGCGCCTTTGCTTGTCTTTTTTAAGATCTTTTTAAAGGCCTTTTTAAATTTCTGTTTATCTCTCTATGTACTTATTAATTTTACCTATTCAAAAAAAAGCATCCACTCATTTTTTTAAATATCAAAATCATCAATACCGAGTTGATCTTTTAAAAGCCGTACTTCTAATCTTTCTTCCAAACGTCTTCGGACATCGGTAGATTTTAAAAAAATAGCTGGCTTAGATTCTTCACTACCATCATCTGTCATGCTAAGTGAGTCATCATCTAAATCCATATTCATATCGACTGCTCGATCTGATGATGAAATATTTGAGTTGTCTGTTTGCATATTGCTCGCTTGTCTTGCCATGTTCTCAACCTCCAAAAGTCGAAAAATAAAACACAAAGGCGAATCTTCTAATTATTATTGGCAACTCATTTAAAACATTTATTTGTTACAGCAATGTGACCTTTCTCAAAACCTGTAACAAAACATCTCAGTGAGTTGCTTATAACTTAGAGACTAGACGGTTTAATTATTTAGCACCAGAAATATGCGACTAAATTTAGCCGTTAGAAAAAACTTGTTCTAAAAAAGGGGAAGGCATAACTAAAAGTTATTATGATCCCTCATCAAAAATCATGAATAAATAGCCGCAGGCCGCCATACCAATATAGCGGAAAAACGAATTAAATTAGTAACTTAAGTGGAATCGATGACAGACACGGCAAGAATCAACATCGCTATTCTGGCGCAGGTGCTATTTAAGGATTAGCTGACAATACGGGCTAAACAAGCTAAAACTATTTTTTAGTCATAACCCAATTTATTTAAAAAAAAGCCCAAGTTACCTAAATAAGGTACTCGGGCTTTCATTTTAGGTGACTTAGGCTGTCGTTAAAAAGAAGCTGGCGCTTTTCTTAACTCAAACCCAAACGTCCTTCACTATAAAACTAAACGTCTAACGTCGCTCAATGCTGCTGAGATAAACGTTAGGAAGCGTCCGGCATCACCACCATTCACTGCACGATGATCATAAGAAAGCGATACAGGCAGCATCTTTCTTGGTTCAAGGTTGCCATCAACGTAGCCTGGTTTAATGGCTAATTTAGACACGCCTAAAATACCGACTTCTGGGGTATTCACGATAGGCGTAAAGCCCGTACCGCCAATGCCACCTAAGCTTGAGATAGTAAAACATCCGCCCTGCATTTCTGCTGGCTTAAGTTTACGCTCTTTGGCTTTAGTCGCTAGCTCAAGAATCTCTTGCGATAATTCCCAAATACCTTTTTGATCGGCATCACGAATAACCGGCACCATTAATCCTGCAGGTGTATCGACAGCCATACCGATGTTGACATATTTTTTATAAACGATGGATTCACCATCGGCACTTAATGAAGCATTAAACGCTGGGTTTGCACGCAAGGCTGCGGCAACCGCTTTGATTAAGAAAGGCAATGGCGTAATTTTAATGCCGCGTCTATCCATTTCAGCTTTTAATCCTTTTCTAAAGATTTCTAGCTCAGTGATATCGGCTTCATCAAATTGCGTTACATGCGGTACGTTTAACCAGCTGCGATGCATATTGGCTGCAGTGAGTTTATGCAGTTTAGACATTGGCTTAATTTCGACTTCACCAAATTGCGCAAAATCAACCGCCGGAACTTGCGGAATACCACTACCAACAGACTGAGGTTCAGTGACAATTTTCTTAACAAAGTTATGCAAATCTTCTTTGGCAACACGATCACGTGGGCCTGTTCCTTTAACACGTTTTAAATCAACGCCTAATTCACGCGCTAATTTCCGCACCGCTGGACCGGCATGAGTGTCAGTCTTACGACGACGATCTCTAGCAGACATGGTGTCAGTCACTTTTTCTGACGCAACGGGCGTAGCAATATTCTCAACTACTGGCGCTGCTGCTTTTACTTCAGGCTCAACATTGGCTGGCGCTGGTGCACTGCTTGCTGCAACTGCAGCAGGTGCTGGCGCACTGTCTATTACTTCAACTTCGGCAACTAAATCACCCTCTGCAAGTGAATCACCTTCTTTAACATGCAATACCGTTATGACGCCGGTTACCGGTGAAGGTAACTCCATTGACGCTTTGTCAGATTCCATGACAACAATGCCATCACCTTCACTAATGCGCTCACCAACACCGGCGACTACTTCAATTAATTCAACTTTGTCTGCACCACCTAAATCAGGTACGTAAACAGACAGCACTGAAGTAACGGGCGCACCCGTTGGATTAGGGGCTGTAACAGATTCAGATGCTGGCTCAACTGCCGATTCAACAGCCGACTCAACAACAGGAGCCGCTTCAACAGCGGCTTCTTGAGCCGGCACTTCTGCTGGCGCTTCAGCACTGCTATCACTACCAGCAAGTTCTACTTCTAAAACGACATCGCCTTCAGAAATAGTGGCTCCATCGGCAACGGCAATTGAAACAATTACGCCTGCAACTGGACTAGGAATATCCATTGATGCTTTGTCAGATTCGACAACAATCAATGATTGATCTTGGCTTATTGTGTCGCCCACGGCTACACAAATTTCAATGACTTCTACTTCAGAAGCCCCACCAAGATCAGGCACTTTAACGGTTTGCTTACTCACTCTATCAGTCCTTATCAGGTAACTTATTCGGTAACTTATTCGATCACTTAAACGCTTATTTAAACGCGTATTTATACAGTTACTGGATCAACTTTTTCTGGCGAAATGCCATATTTCTTAATCGCTTCGGCAACCACATCGGCTTTAATTGTGCCTTCTTCAACGAGTGAACCCAATGCAGCAATAACTACAAAGTAACGGTTCACTTCAAAGAAGTGACGCAATTTAGCACGTGTATCACTGCGACCATAACCATCGGTACCTAGCACTTTAAAGTTGCCAGGAATGTAAGGTCGTAATTGATCCGAATACAATTTCATGTAATCCGTTGCGGCAATAAATGGACCTTGAGCTTCTTGTAATTGCTCAGTGATATAAGGTACGCGAGGTGTTTCGTTAGGATGTAACATATTCCAACGTTCACACGCTAAACCATCACGACGCAATTCATTTGAACTGGTAATACTCCAAACGTCTGCGGCAACATCCCAATCATCTTTCAATAATTCAACGGCTGCTTCAACTTCACGTAAAATAGTACCCGAGCCCATTAACTGAACGCGCTTAGTGCTTTTTAGCGGGCTCTTAAATAATGGGTAAATACCTTTAATGATGCCCTCTTCAACGCCAACTGGCATTGCAGGGTGAGTGTAGTTTTCATTCATCGCAGTAATGTAATAAAACTTATTCTCTTGCAACTCATACATGCGCTTTAAGCCGTCTTGAACAATAACAGCCAATTCGTAAGCATAAGTCGGATCATAAGAAACACAGTTTGGAATAGTCGATGCCATTAAATGACTGTGACCATCTTGGTGTTGTAGACCTTCACCATTCAACGTAGTTCGGCCAGCGGTTGCACCAATTAAAAAGCCGCGCGCCTGACTATCACCCGCTGCCCACGCTAAATCACCAATGCGCTGAAAACCAAACATTGAATAGAAAATATAAAACGGCACTAACGGTACATTGTTGGTGCTGTAAGAAGTTGCCGCAGCCAACCAAGCTGACATGGCACCACTTTCGTTAATGCCTTCTTCGAGAATCTGACCTTTTTCATCTTCTTTGTAATACATAATTCCACCGGAATCATGCGGGGTATAGAGCTGCCCCTGCGAAGAGTAAATACCTAACTGTCTAAACATACCTTCCATACCAAAGGTACGCGCTTCATCAGGAACGATAGGAACAACACGTTCACCAATCTCTTTATCTTTTACTAAGGTTGATAACACACGTACAAATGACATGGTGCTAGAAATTTCACGCTTACCTGAACCTTTTAATTGCGCAGAAAAATCTTCTAATGCCGGTGTTTTTAAGGCTTCAAATTCTGCACGACGACGAGGAATATAACCGCCAAGCTTGTCACGTCGACTACGCATATAAACCATTTCTGGGCTATCAGGTGACGGACGATAATAAGGAACAGTTTCTAATTCTTTATCCGATAACGGAATGTTAAATCGATTACGGAATTGCTTAAGACTTGCAGTATCCAGCTTTTTCAGTGAATGCGTTTCATTATTCGCTTCGCCCGCTTCGCCTGTACCATAACCTTTAACGGTTTGCGCCAAAATAACTGTTGGCTGGCCTGAATGTTCTACTGCTTCGGCATAGGCCGCATACACTTTATACGGATCATGACCACCACGGTTAAGATTCATGATGTCGTCATCAGATAAATCTTTAACTAGCTCAAGTAGCTCTGGGTATTTGCCAAAGAAATGGGCACGCGTATATGCGCCACCATTAAATTTATAATTCTGTAATTCACCATCACGTACTTCATTCATACGTTGCTGAAGTAAACCCGTTGTATCACGCTCTAATAGCGCATCCCAACGGCGACCCCATAATACTTTTATAACGTTCCAGCCTGCACCGCGGAAAACGCCTTCTAGCTCTTGAACAATTTTGCCATTACCGCGAACAGGACCATCAAGACGCTGAAGGTTACAGTTGATAACAAAAATTAAGTTATCCAGTTTTTCTCGACCGGCCATTGAGATTGAACCCAATGATTCTGGCTCATCACACTCGCCATCACCTAAGAAACACCAGACTTTACGATCATCACGAACAGCCATTTCACGCTTATCGAGATACTTCATTACGTGAGCTTGATAAATCGCTTGAATCGGACCTAAGCCCATGGAGACAGTTGGGAACTGCCAGTAGTCAGGCATTAGCCAAGGATGCGGGTAAGATGACAAACCGTTGCCGTCAACTTCACGACGGAAGTTATCGAGCTGCTCTTCAGAAAGTCGACCTTCAAGATAAGAGCGCGCGTAAATACCAGGAGCCAAATGGCCTTGGTAATAAATTAAATCGCCTTCTTTGTCGTCTGTAGGTCCACGGAAAAAATAGTTATAGCCAACATCATAGAGCGTTGCCGCCGATGAGAAGCTAGAGATATGACCGCCTAAGCCTTCGTCGTTGTCATTCGCACGCATTACCATGGCGAGTGCGTTCCAACGAGTAATAGAGCGAATACGTCGCTCCATAAATAAATCGCCGGGCATATGCTTTTCATTAACAGGCGATATGGTATTACGGTAAGGCGTAGTAATGGCCGGTGGCATCTTGATTTCGGCTTCAACGGCGCGATCAACCAATTGCTGTAATAGATAGGCAGCGCGACCGCGGCCTGTTTGGTGAATCACTGACTCAAGTGAATCCAACCATTCCTGCGTTTCCAGCGGATCTTTATCCTGATCGTGCATAACGTGTAACACCTTTGTTCAATAGCATTGCGGCAAAAAGAAAGCGCTTGTAGCGCGATTAAGTGCAGTTTAGTGCAACTTAAAGCATCTCACCAGATCAATTAATACAACTGTATTAAATATTCAAAGCGCAGTTTTGATAAGAACTTATAAGCCTAAGCGCTCAGAAAAAGCCGCTTAATGCTTATAAAATCCATAAAAAGAAGGGAAAAGAACAGAAATATGAAGAAGGTCATCAAAAAACAAGCAACGCCAATAAAAGCATAGGCTACCGATAGTAAATAATTTGCTGCTTATTTTTGGCGTCAAAGGCCTGAATCGGAGCTCGATCAGCATTTAAGGAAGGATCTTTACTCCTTAATGCCGAATCCGTTTGCTGTATCAGTGAAGCCTCTTGAGTCAATAATAAAGCTCGCACAAACGCCAGCCAATAATCATAAGTGGTATTGTCGACGATAACGGCCAAGCGCTCTCGACGCTCAAAGGCTTCGTCAGCCAGGAGCAAGCTGCCCCAGAACCGGCCACTGCGCTCATTGAGATTCTGGTCAGCTTCGCGCAGCTGTGTCGATAATGCCTGTCGATGACGATTAAACTCCTCAATATCGACACCCTGTTCAAGCACATCATCTATAAACCCACTGAGTGCCAAAAGAATGTCCTGCTCATTACTCGAGGGCGACTGCACCTGAAAAGCGATGCCCCGCAATTTATTGCGATTAAACGCGCTAGCGCCAACCACATAACCCAACTGCTGCTCGGTGCGCAGCTGATTAAATAATTTAGGGTGCAATACACTGACCGTTAGCTGACTCAATGCAGCGCTGCTTAAGCTCTCATCCGGCGCTTGAAAGTACCATAAGATAGCGGCATCACTATGATTCAATATCTGTGTTTGCTGCTGGCGACCTAATGGCAGCTTGACCACACCCATATGCAGGCGCTGCTCAGTTAAATCACAGTCACAATTGGGTAAGGCTCCCAACAAATCGCTTAATGCCTCCACCGTATCACTGTCGACATTACCGTGAAGCAGGCCATCGGTATAAATGCTTGGCCAAAGCGCATCAACATGCTGCTGTAAATCGGCCAAGGTCACATCCGCCAAGGCATCCATTAACTGGACCTCACTCCAGCTATTCGCATACAGCGCTTGCCGCATGGTAGAAGCCAAACGTCGATACGGCGTACTTTCTCTATTTAACTGTAAGGCACGCATTAACTCAATTTTAATACTGTCAAAACGATCAGGATTAATATCAATAATCGTTAAGGTCGGCAGCACTTTTTCGGCCAAATCAACAAGCCCATCGTTATAGCCGCCCAAGCTCAAAGTAAAGCCTTGACGCTGAGAATAAAAACCAACATCCATGCCCGCCAAATACGCAGGATATAAATACTCATTTAACTGTTCATTCACTACGCTCGCATACAACTGCGACAAAGCCGCATGACGACTTGTCTGCCTTGATGATGCCGTAAGAAAAGAAAACAAGGCATCAACTTTAGGCACTTCAAAAGTATCATCAGTTTTTACCCACAAACGCATACCCGCTTGCTCAACCGCTAAAATAGGCACATCACTTTGCGTCGCTGCAGAAAATAATTCAAAATCTTGCGGAATAAAAGTATTCGCACTCGGCAAAGTAAAAGACTGGCTGGCCAGCGTGTCATTTAAATCGCCTTGCCATTTTTCTAACCATTGTTGTGGTACATCATTAACTGAATAAGGCGCAGAAAACCACTCGCTTATTTTCTGCGTTTTGAAATTTTCAGGCAGATCTTTCGCAACTAGCGTAATCAATACATTATCGGGTGACAAACGCGATAAACGGTCTGCGATCAATTCAGGACGGTACTCACTGTAATCGTAATCGCCAAAAATAACGTCAGTCGGCGGATAAAAATGAAGATTGGCAGCCGCACCCATTGCCGCCGACATTACGTTTGGTCGCTGATAAAAACGAAACGCCATATCAGCAAGCTGGCGCTGCTCAATAAATAATGCACGACTCAATTCAGGATGCTGATTATGCTGCTGGCCTAAATAGCGAATAGCAAAAAATACTTCATCGGTAACTTGTTGAAATTCTTCAACGCCTTTTTCTGTTAAAGCAATATTAATTTGAAACGTAGCACCACCGGTATAATTTAACCCAACACCCGTGGCTAAACCTTCTGCCCAACCAGCCACTTTTAAGAGCGATAATAAACTCCCCTTGCCTTCATGACCAAGGATATTGCCTATATAACTTAATGGCTTAGTGCGAAAATCATTAGACAAATCGGGCATAGGGAATGTTAAGCGCAACTGCCGAATGGGCTTTTCAGCCTGCACTGCAAGAATTAATGGCAAACGGTTGTTATCCGATATCAATAACGGCACATTAATCGCTTCGGTTTGACTGCCATTATTAGGGACAGAGTCAAAGCGCTTTACCACCATATTTTTCAACACTGACAATGGGTAATCACCCACAACCACTAAAGTCATTCGACTAGCCGAGTAATAACGCTGATAAAAATCCAGCATGTCGTCGCGTATTGTTGGCGACGACAATGTATTTAAACCACCAACGGTAAATTGATGATACGGATGCTCTGGGTTTATTAGCTGCCGCGTTGCATCAAGAATACGTCTATTTTCATCTTTGATCCTAGCGCGATATTCCGACTCGACCGCATTCACTTCACGCTGCACATAGTCGGCATCAAACAAAGGCGAAACAAAAAAATCAGAAAAACGATCTAACGCAGGCGCAAGAGAGGCGTTATCAATATCAAAATAATAATTAGTATGTTCGAAGCTGGTATAAGCATTATGACTACCACCATTCTCACTAATAAATTTTTGATAGCCATCGGCTTCAGGGTATTTTTTAGTGCCCAAAAACAACATATGCTCAAGAAAATGTGCCAATCCTTGTCGAGTCTCTGGGTCGTATCGAGAGCCCACATGCACATCCAATGACGCAGCTGCTTTTTCAGCATTGCCATCCGAAATCAATAATACTTTAAGTTGATTATCCAGCGTGAAATACTGGTAGCGTCGTGAATCATCGGGGCTTTTTCGTACCGCATTACGTATATCGCCAGCAATAAAATGATCAATAAATTGATCCCATACACTAGCATCATTGCTCAACAACGACGTTGATGAGCAAGCTGATAAACTCAGTATAAAAAAAACAGATAGCGGAAAACGGCAAATATTGAAAAATTTTGCCTTAAGTAGTGTTTTGATAAGTGAATATCCTATTGAAATAATAGACAAGTAGAAATAATAGACGGACATAAAAAAATCAGGCGCCGATCAATCTTAATAATGAAAATGAAACTAAAAAACGATAGAGCTGAACTAAAGCTTACGCCCCGGTTTCAGCTTATGAATCAGCTTCAGTTTGCGCCTCGACAGCCATTTCACTCGAAGTTAATTCATCACGAATATTGGGCCAAGCATTAAGAACCGCTTTAATCAGTGTCGCTAATGGGATAGCAAAAAACACACCCCATAAACCCCATATGCCACCAAAGAATAATATCGCTAACAGAATAGCAACGGGGTGAAGATTAACTGCCTCAGAAAACAATAATGGTACTAGGGCATTACCATCTAAGCCTTGAATAATAAAATACGCCACCATTAGCCAAACAAAATCTCCACCTAACCCCCACTGCAATAGCGCAACTAAGAGCACGGGCAACGTCACCAAAAAAGCACCTATATAAGGAATGATGACCGACAAGCCAACCAATATAGCTAACAACGCAGCATAGTTAAGATTAAACCAAGCAAAAACAATATAAGAGGCAACGCCAATAATAAACATTTCGATGGCTTTACCGCGCACGTAATTGGCCATCTGATCGTTCATCTCAATCCAGATACGAGTAAGTAGTGGCCGTTGAGTCGGCAGCATGCCACCAAACCAATTCAGTAATAATGCTTTATCTTTTAGAAAGAAAAAAACCAACACCGGCACCAGTACTAAATAAACCATAAAGCTGAATAAATTAGGGATTTTTGAAACCGAAAAAGATAATACTGATTGACCAAAGCCGCCTAACTCTCGGTTCAGAAGTTCTGTCCACTCCTGAACTTGTGCCTGCGTTATAAAGGTTGGATAAAGCTCGGGTAAGAGAACTAATTTTTCTTGAATAAGAGCAATTAAACTGGGTAATTCTTGGACCAAATTAGAAAGCTGATCCAAAGCCAATGGCATCAAAACGATTAACCCCACCACTAAAGACACGACCAATATCGCCGAACTCATGGAGACGGCCACAAGATGTGGCAAGCGGAAACGCTCAAGCTGGGCAACAACGCCTTGTAATAAAAAAGCCAAGACTAAGGCAGCAATTACCGGTGATAAAATACCACCAAGGCCAACAATAATACCACCGGCTGCAACCAAAATAAGCAGTAAGATAATCGCTTCTTCGTCATGAAAATTACGGTCGTACCACTTTTTTAATACGTTTAACATAAATTACCGATGCCTATTGAATACAATTAAATACAACTAGATACAATTGATTACCATCAAATCAATACATAGAAGAAAGTTAACACTGGAACTTTGCAACCGCAAGATGATCCATTGAATTACTGCTGATAAAAGCCATCATTGCGTTAAACTTAGACTCTGACTAATAATGCTGTCACTGTCGCTACCCAATAGCCAGTAAATACTGCATTATTTGAATGACAGGACTGACCGAACTGCCAGAACCGATAGAACCGATTGAACCAACAAGACATACTGAACATGAGCCGTCTATTTAGTATCCACTCAAGCAAAGCCAAAGTGTTAATCACGCTAATGATTAGCTTGCTGCTTGCTGTACCGTCTTTAGCCAGCAACCCTGCTGAACCGCTTCCAGAACTAGGGGACAGCGCTGCCGGCTTAATGGCACCCGCTCAGGAACAGGCGCTAGGCCAAGCCTGGCTGCGATCTTTTCGGGCCAGCGTACCATTAGAAAGCGACCCTCTCGTGTTTGAATACATGGAAAATCTGCTTTTTAAACTCTCCAGCTATAGTGACATTGAAGATAAAAACCTCGACCTCGTCATTGTCAGCAACCCAACGATTAATGCCTTTGCCGTTCCTGGCGGGGTTATCGGCGTCAATACTGGCTTACTGCTTTACGCTGAATCTGAAGCGCAGCTGGCTTCGGTTCTCTCACATGAGCTTGCGCATTTATCTCAGCGTCACTTTGCTCGCAGCGTTGAAGCCTCACAACGAAGTAACTTCACTACGCTCGCAGGATTACTCGCCGGTATTGTCTTAGCCGCAGCCAGTGAAGGTGATGCCGCATCGGCCGCTATTATGGCCTCGCAAGCAGCAGCTCTCGATTCACAGCTACGCTACAGCCGCCTGCATGAAAAAGAAGCCGATCGGCTGGGGATGAAAACATTGGTTGATGCTGGTTATCCGGCAGAATCTGCCGCACTCATGTTTAAACAAATGCTCAACGCCTCAAGACTTTACGGCAATAGAATGCCTGAGTTTTTATTAACTCACCCGGTTACCGAATCACGTATCGCGGACGCAAGCAATCGCGCCAGACAACTGCCTTCAACAACCAATGTGCCCAGCTTGGATTATTTATTAATAAAGGCGCGTATCACGGCATTGGGAAAAGTGCCTGGAAAAGAATCAACAGAGGAATCGGCGAAAGAGCATATTAAACGCTTTAGGCTAGCCTTAGAAAAACTCTCAACACCAGAACCCAGCAGCCCAACCAACAGCAATGTACCTGCCGAATTAGCACGCAGTGCGGCTCATTATGGTTTAGCGCTTTCCTATTTAGAAAATCGACAATGGCGTAAAGCCCGTAAGACATTGGCACCATTACTTAAACAAGCTCCGAATAAACTTGCCTACATATTATTGGATATTGATATCGATATTGAGGCGGGCGACAGTAAGCGCGCTGAAAAAAGGCTGCATGAATTAAATACCACCATGCCAAACAACTATGCCATTAGTATGGCATTAGCCCAAACAATGTTAAGTAATACGGACTATAAAGACGCGCAAAAAGTATTGCAGTCACTCACTAAAACGCGACCTGCTCAAGCGGATGTTTGGTATTTAATGTCAGAAACGCATGGGCTTGCTGGTGATATATTGCAATTGCATCAAGCGAGAGCAGAATTCTTTTTACTGCGCGGCAATTTCTCTCAAGCTCGACAACACTTAACAACCGCACTGCACTTTAGTAAAAATAATTATCAAATAGCTGCGCGAATAAAAGAACGTATTAGGGATGTTAATTCTTTGCAGCAACTCACTGAGAACTTGTAAAAACCCGCTCTTTATTAAGCACCTGCTTTTACAAAATCCAACATACGCTGCAATGGCAGCAAGGCTCTCGCGGCAAGCGCCTCTTCAACAAAAACCTCATTGGTTTTCAACTCAAGACTATTGGCTAAATTATCTAAATCATTCATGGCCATCCAAGGGCAATTGGCACAGCTTTTACAGGTCGCCCCCGCACCACCTGTAGGCGCAATCAAAAATTGCTTATTCGGTACTAACTGTGTGAGCTTATAAAAAATACCTTGATCCGTAGCTACAATAAATTGCTCATGAGGCAATTCAGAAGCCGCTTGAATAATTTGCGTAGTTGAACCCACCCTATCGGCCAATGCCAATACGGAAGCCGGTGATTCTGGATGCGCAAGTACTGCAGCGTTAGGATAAACCGCTTTTAAATCTAGAATGCCTTTGGCTTTAAACTCATCATGCACAATACAGGTGCTATCCCATAGCAACATATCAGCACCGGTTTGCTTTTGCACATAGGCACCTAAATGTTTATCGGGCGCCCAAATAATTTTTTCACCTAGCCCATCAAGATAATCAACAACGTCTACTGCAATGCTTGAAGTTACCACCCAATCGGCGCGCGCTTTAACGGCTGCCGATGTATTGGCATATACAACCACTGTGCGGTCAGGATGCTGATCACAAAAAGCTGAGAACTCTTCAATCGGGCAACCTAAATCTAATGAACAAGTCGCTTCTAAGGTAGGCATAAATACCCGTTTTTCAGGGCTTAAAATTTTAGCTGTTTCACCCATAAACTTAACACCGGCAACAATCAGTGTTTGCGCTTTATGCGCTGCGCCAAACCGTGCCATTTCTAATGAATCAGAAACAATACCACCGGTCATTTCAGCTAATTTTTGAATTGCAGGGTCAGTATAATAATGCGCGACAATGGCAGCATTCTCTTTTTCTAATAATGCAGTAATTCGCTCAGCAGCACTATTAAATTCAGCTTCGGTATAGCTAGGTAAGCTGGGCTCATAAATATGTCGCTTAACAATATCTTCAGCACTGCCACTATAAGCACTTGTAGCTATTGCGTCAGAAGAATTGGAGCCAGAATTGTGAGAATGTTGATCTGTCATGATGGGAATCTTTTCTGAAATAATCGTCGACGAAAAATTGAATATAAATTACCTGATGCACATTAGCAGTGTGCCAAGTTAGTCATTCATGCATTGTAACACAGAGATTTTCTAACAGTGCTAGAACGAGAATTTAGGGCTGCCACTGCCGTAAGAGCGCGGTTAGCTGCTCATTATTCTGCGTTAAAGGTGAACGTCTTAATAGCTCTAAAGCTTTATTACGCTCACCCAAGGCATCAAGCATCAACAAAGAAGCATAAAAATAATCGGTATTCGCCGGCGACAACTGTACGGCATTATCTAACGGCACTATCGCTTTTGAATAATTCTTAGCCCGCGCATAAAGCAAACCCAGTGCGTATTCAACCGATGCCTGCTGCTGTAAAGCGAAGGCATAAATATCACCCGGATCATTAATCGCCTGTCGTGCATTTTCAGCAGTCACTGCAATAGCTTTAAGTAACAATGGCTCTGCTTTATTATCGGCTTGCTGTAAGCGATAAACATCGGCCAAATTAACTAATGCCGGCACATAAGTTGGCACTAACTGTAATGCGCGTTGATAGGCAATAACCACTGCATCCCAATCCTTCATTTGCCGATTGATATCAGCTAGCGTCATCTGCGAACCCAGTAAATCACCATGATACTCATAGGCCTCAATAAACTGCCTGACATTCTCTTTTAATAAGCGTTTATTTTTTCGATTATTTTGTTGAGAAATAAACTGAGGAGTAGCCAGTAAATCAGCCAGCGCGAGCGTTGCCGCAAAGCGAACCGATTTTATCGGATCTTTTAAGAGTGGCATTAATAATTGCTGACGATGACTAATATCGAAGTTACGGATAATACTAATGGCGGCCAAACGGACAACAACATCATCGTCAGATAATCGTAACACTAAAGTATCGAATGCTTGCTGACTATTAATAGGCATCGTATCTAACAGCATGGATTTTTTCATTGCTGGGGTTTTAGTAGATGCTAATAAGCTGTAACGTTTATTCTCTAGCGTCGTTAACGCCGATATTAATTTAGTTGTATCTTCATTATCAGTTCTCGCCTGAACCAGTCGATTATTTAAGCGAGAAAATTCCAATAACCAATCGGCAAAATCCATCTCACCATTATCGATAATCGGCGAAGCTGCATGCCATGCTTCAACTTTTTCTGCTGCCCAAGCATCACTATTATTGCTATGGCACTCGGTACACACATTAGGTGTATCCAATAATTGACTCAAAGCAGGAGAAGGTATTTGGAAGCTATGATCACGCCTTTCATCTACGCCCATATATGTGCGCTCAGGCATATGGCAACTCACACAGCGCGCCGATTCACTCTCTACAGGATGGTGATGATGCGTCTCTACCGCAAACACATCGGCACGATGACATTGTGCGCAAACGCCATCATTAGAGGGCAGCGCTAGCTGCTGCGCATCGTAACCTTTTACCTGCCCGCTATGCGCATCATGACAATTCAAACAAGTAACACCGGCATGAGCCATTTTACTTTGCGTGAATGAACCATAAACAAAATCTTCTTCACGTATTTGACCATCGGCAAAATATAAAGGTTCGCGCACACGTGTTGGCTCAAAATTATTTAACCAATCCGTTTGCGTACTCTCATGAGATATTGTGCTTATAGGCTGGCGTAAACTATGGCAGTTCGCACAGCCATCAATAACAGGCATTGCCGTCGCATCATTATTCGATGTTAAGCGTTGCGCAATCGGCTCATTGGCAACAAACTGCCAATAATCTTCTGTCGCTAACTGTCGTACTAAACCTTTACTAACATATTCATTGTTTTCTTTATTGTCGGCCCATTGAAGATGCCTGCTAGCAGGGCCATGGCAAGATTCGCAACTCACTGCTGGCTCTGACCAAGTTGAAGTGAACGTCGGGCTTTTATTACCATTTGCATCAGCAGCAACATTCGCCGGAGTTTTATTTTTAAAAACAGTGTTAGTTGCAAAAGCAGCATTAGTTTCAAAATTCGTTGTATGGCAAGAAGCACATTGGCTATTCCAATTTTGAAAATATTGACGCCAATGCAAGGTATCATCTGCCGCACTCTCTGCTGCATTTGAGGTAGATAAATCCATCCACCGCTGACCGCCCTGCTCAGCCTCTCTAGTATCCCAAGCCACAGCAAATACTTGATAATTACCCGGATGGGTTTCCAGAATATATTGCTGCAAAGGATAAATCCCCAGCGTATAGACCACCGGATAAATTTGCTCTGTTGAATCTGAGGTTTCTGAAGAAAATGTTTGTAAACGAATTTGATACTGCGTTTTAGAATCTATTAGTTGCTGCTCAAAAACTGCAACACCATCACTATAGTTTACCGATACCGTCGAAAAATCACCTACCACCGAATCAACATTTGCCGGCGCAAACGCCTGACTATGGTGAGAGTTCTGCCATCCCTTATGTTGTGCTTGGTGACAACTCGTACATGTTTCGCTACCAACAAAGTGTGCCTGCTCAATGATTGATTTTGTCGCTGCAGCATTTGATGACGCTTGAATATTAGCGTCAACATTCTCAGCCTGCGGAACTACCGACAAGCCTGTGTCTATTATTTTACTACTCGGCATAAAATACATGACGAGTGACACAGCCATGACCGCTGCTAGCAAAAGAGCTATAACGATTAATGTGTAATGACGCTTATTCAATGATTCGCATTCCTAAAAACCCAAGTGTATTAGCAGGCATGAGCGGTGGTAAGTATGTATAAACAGATATCAAAAGAAATCTAACAAGTATTTTTAGTCATTATCTCAGCTAGATCATTAAAAAGATAACGCCAATCCTAAAAAAATACATAAAAAAGCATCATCTCATCTAACAACCCTCCGAGGCGTTAAACGCAACGATTCTCGACAAATTTCCATGCCTGAGCTAGGATGCCTGCATCAATTCAACACCGGCGTATTTTCGTATGGGTTTGCTACAGCAATTAAATAACCGCGATGCTCTCAGTAAAACAGCCCAGCAAGTGGCTGATACTATTCTTGCTGATCCTCAAGCGGCTTTGAGTTTACCTATTGCAGAGCTAGCAAGACGTGCAAGTGTCAGCGAACCCAGCGTTAACCGTCTATGCCGCTCCTTAGGCTGCAAAGGTTACCCCGATTTCAAAGTTAAATTGTCGGGTGAGCTATCGAGTACGCAGGGAAAAGTAGCTAGAAATATCGACTTTAATGACAGCGTCAGTGAAATTATCAGCAAGGTCTTTGACTCGACTCATGCGAGCTTAACCATGGCTCAAGAAGCCTGTGATACCACCACTTTAGCCTCAGCGATATCAATACTGACCAATGCTAAAGCCATCTACTTTTTTGGCCATGGCGCATCAGGCTCGGTTGCATTAGATGCTCAGCACAAATTTCTACGCTTTAAGAAACCCGCCATTGCCCATGTCGATGTACTCAACCAGCGCATTGTCGCTACCGGCTTAACCCAACACGATGTCGCCGTGTTTATCTCCTACACAGGTCGTACTCACTCCGTTATCGAGGCGGCCAACATTGTTTCAGCCACCGAAGCTAACATTATTGGTATCACTAGCCTTGACTCACCGCTCGCCAAACATTGCGATACCGTATTACCGGTAGGCAACGACGAAGACACCGATATGTACACGCCCATGACCTCTCGAATAGCTCAACTTTCTCTTATTGATATACTGGTATCAGGTGTAGCACTCAAAATGGGGGGTGCATTCGCCGACCACCTTCTCCGTGTTAAGGCGTCTGTTGCCGAAACCAAAAAACCGGGACTTTAAGCACCAATTCAAGGCATGAAGCTTTTCTTTTCGTATAAAAAACATACGCTCTTATGTAATAAAATTACATTAAGCTGTTTTTAATCCCCAGATATTGCACATTACATGTAATTTTATTACCCTGATCGCCCAGATTTGATGGTTCGCACTCAGCGAGCCACTCCAAAAAAATAACGCTAATATCTCAGCAGGAGATCCCATGTACCGCATCGCTATTAACGGTTTCGGCCGAATCGGCAGAAACGTCCTTAGAGCCTACTACGAAAGAAAAGCACAAGGCCATTCATTGCCTTACACAATTGTTGCCATTAATGATCTTGGCTCAGTCGATATCAACGCACATTTATTAAAATACGATACTGCTCACGGCCAATTCGCTGGTAGTGTTGAAGTTAGCGGTCAAGATATTGTAGTTAATGGCGACGCTATTCGCGTTATCGCCGAGCGTGATCCTAAAGCACTTCCTTGGGCTGAAATGAATGTTGATTTAGTCATGGAATGCACTGGCTTATTTACTTCACGTGATTCTGCAGGCAAACATCTTGAAGCCGGCGCAAAGCGTGTTCTGATTTCTGCACCAGGCACTGACCTAGATGCAATGGTGGTTTATGGTGTTAACCATTCAATCCTTACTGCTGATGATAAAATCATCTCTAACGCTTCGTGCACAACTAACTGTCTTGCGCCTTTAGCGTTTGCATTAAACAATACCGTCGGTATTGAGTCGGGTTTAGCGAATACGATTCACTCTTACACTAACGACCAAGTATTGACGGATGTTTACCACACGGATTTACGCCGCGCACGTTCAGCGACTCACTCAATGATTCCAACGAAAACCGGTGCCGCTAGCGCTATTGGTCAAGTTATTCCTTCATTGCAAGGTAAGCTAGACGGCTTAGCTGTTCGAGTACCGGTTATCAATACTTCATTAGTTGACTTTACTTTTCAATCAACAAAAGCGACTTCAGTAGAAGAAGTGAATGCCATTTTAACGGCAGCGGCTGAAGGTGAGTTAAGCGATATTCTTGACGTCAATAATTTACCGTTAGTGTCTTCAGATTTCAATCACAACCCAGCATCATGTATTTTTGATAGCTCGCAAACTAAAGTGATTGGTAACTGCGTGAAAGTATTAGGCTGGTACGATAACGAATGGGGCTTCTCTAACCGCATGCTAGACAATGCAAAAGTCATTGTTGAGTTAGATTCTGCTGCTTAAGTGAAAATTCGAACCCAGTGCAGCGGCTATGATAAATAGCGCTGCGCTGGTCCTCGTCCTTCACGTTGACGCTTTCTCAATGTTGACGAAATAATCCTATCTAACTTTCTCGCCGTCATTTCATCCGTATTATCTCTCGAATCTGCTCCAGTACGTCGACACACACGCTGCAAATCCCAAAACACCGCTGCGGCAAATAACGCAACAAAACGACGCTCAATATAATAACGATTATTTTTAGCTTCAGCATTCACTGCGCAAATAGGATCAATCACTTCTTGCATGCGTTCATCAAGTCGCACGCGAATGGTTTCTTGATCACCCTTTAATACTAAGCTTTGAATACTCGACACAATGCCATCATAGTCACCCAAGGCATCTAACAATAAATTATCCGTCGTCTCATCGGCTAACTGCTCACGTGATTCCGGAATATCTTTGCCCGGTAACAAATGAAGGGTTTGATCCAAAATAAGTCGTAAACGCGCTTCGGTAGGACGTAAAATATTCTGCGTTAACAGGCGATCCGTCTTACCAGCCGGGCGCATAATATGCATCATGATGCATTCATCACGTGTGCCAAAGTTTTCACAAGAATGCGGATAACGAGTAAATAAATCGGCAATATATTCCGCCACACCGTCTTCATCATGATCAATTCTTAGCGATGCAGGATGCTCAGAAAGCACTTCAGGATTAGGGTACACACGACCGGCTTTACTGCGTAAACCATCACTGTCTATTTCAACCGCTGCACAATAGTTATTAATTTCGCTAACGAGACTAGCATCAACTTCAACCACCTTACCCGTTGCATGATTAATCACTTGTCCATAATGTCCCAGCACTAAGCGACAAAACCGGGGATCAACTAATTGATAAGCCGGCGACCGCTGACGATTCCCTAAGCTCTTAATGGTTTGCTTGGCAATAATATCGGCGGTGGGCGTTACTAACGGAACAAAACCCAAACGCAACTGAATACTTAATAACTCTTCTTCAAATAAAACTAAGGCTTCATCCAACTCTACGCCAAACATGCCACACACATTAGTTTGCAAATCTTTAACGATAAAAGGAATTGCGCCACCGGGTATACCCAAGCTAACTAATTTTTTGAGTGTCGCCAATGCAATAGCGGTATCTTTACGCAAGCGCGCACGCTCACCAAAAATCTTGGCCAAGGTTTTTTTAAGTTCAACAATAGCGGCTGAGTTAGTCTCAATAACGCCATCTAAATAGCAGATATTTTCAATATCATTATGCGAAGCGCCACCCGCTAAAGGATCTACCGCCACTTCAACACCATCAATACCATGTTGAATGGCAATAGTTTGCGCACCCAATGATTTCGCTTCATCCGTACTGTGGCAATGAAGATACACTGGCAAACCCAACGTCTTTAATGCCGGCACCAAACTAGCCGCCAAGGCCGGCGTTAATTGGCCACTCATATCTTTAATGCAGAAAGAATCTAACTGACCACCGGCTTGTTTGGCTATCGCAATTAATTTTTCGGCGTAGCTCACATAATATTGCTTACTGTAGCAGGCCTCAGGATGATCACTGGCTGGCTGAACATAGGATAACGCAGCTTGTATGTGCACTTGTTTTTCAACCGCAGGCAACTGCTGAGACAGTGCGTCGGCATTCAATTTAATCGCTCTTAAATTTCGCTCTACCATATAGGTAATCGATACCCGTAAATTCTCGGCATCATTCAGCGCATCAAAATTACGAATAATCAGCGTCTTACTTTTATCAGCGTCACCCGCTGCATCAATTAATAAATCAATATTCTTTTTTTGTATATCGACATCATAATGCTGAAAACCAAGCTGATTAGCGCCACGTAATAGCACCTGCAATGGCAAACAAGCACCTGTGTTATCAACAGCTGCTTTTGCATTGCGAAGAATTTGATAAGGGTTGGCTCCGTTCTCTAAGGCAATTTGGTAACTTTGACCACCGCCAATTTCAAGACTAGAAAAGCCGACATTGACCGCCTGCCCAACCAAGCGCGCAAGATGATTTGCATCAAAGGTCCAAACACCTGTCGATTGCATCATGTCGCGCAAGACCCAAGCTATTTTGACGGCATTAGCTGAAGCAGAAGAATGATTACTCACGATTTTTTAATCTCAATAACACTTAAAGAAAACGTGTCTAACAACGACACTGAATATTATAAAAGCTAAGAATAGCATATAGCTAAAGGGGAATAAATCCGATGTGACTAACCAGATAGACTAACCAGATAGACTAACCAGATAGA
>Ga0209406_1000916_pt1 | contig 22666 bp, 23 predicted proteins | sample COGITO_mtgs_1204_FD_184808 | JGI IMG/M metagenome (GOLD analysis project Ga0209406, IMG submission 184808) | Pelagic marine microbial communities from North Sea - COGITO_mtgs_120426 (SPAdes) (version 2) | ecosystem: Environmental > Aquatic > Marine > Epipelagic ...
ATTTGCAGCCGGCTCGGCAACAGCATATTCCGGTTGAATGTTAAAGGGGCCGAAGTCCGTCGCATCGCCGTCGAGTGGATACCAGACCACCAACCCATCGGTTGGCACGTAATCAGGAACTTGGGCATGGGCCACGAAGGTCACCATCCCAAAAAGGAGGAGAAACAAGCGATTCATTTGGCAATGGTTTGAAGCGAATATACAAATAATAATGTTGTTGCCAGGGTTTACCAGCTGGGACATCCTCTCTGAGGATTTTCGCAGCTATGAGTATCATCAGCCGGATCCTCGGCATACCAAGCAAAAATGAAAACCAGGGGAGCGAATAGGGGAGCGGATGAAGCAAATCTCTGTAACACCAGTAAATACAGCTGGTTCAATGGGGATGCCATAAAGCCGCCGGCTCCACATTTTCAGTGTGCAAAACTTCGCCCGCTTCCTCAATGGTTGCGGGCTTTTTTGTATCTAAATTTGCAGCAAAGACAGGCCATGTGAGTATTTTGTGACTCCCACTGTTTCCAGTCTTTTCCAATGAGAGCAAGTCTGAAATAGGTGACACCGCAAATCAAAATAGGTGACATGGAGTTTTGATGATTCATGCATCTCTGTTTGAATAGGTTCACCCCTGAACGTGAAGTGTATTGTTCGTGTTTTTTGTAATTTTTGGAATGCAAAACGTATGTAACCAACCAATAATAAAAATGAAACATCCAATATTGACCTTTTTCGTTTCTTTTTGTCTTTATGCAAACGCCCAAGAAACGCTGTGTGATTACACCTACACAGTGGGCACTCAAGATGAACTTGATGTTGCAGCGCCTACTACAGGAAACGAATTGCCGATTATGGCTCCTCTCTACATGACGACCTTTGCAGATGATTTGGTTTTAGGCGAGGACAGTTGCTTTGGCATGCCTTGCACCCATGTGATTTACAACTCCATAAATGCAGATACCATCACAACTTGCATTGACTATACACTCACAGATGAATCTTCGGGGATCGTCGAAACCTTGAACTGCTGTTTTGATCAAGTTTGGGATTCGACAACGCAACTTTGGGTGAGGATAAGCGGATCTTTAGAAATACAGGAGTTGCAAGCCGAGCATGCTGGGAATGATAAAATCTATGATTTGATGGGAAGAGAGCTGCCTGAGGCGCCGATTGGTCAGATCTACATCCAAAACAAGAAGCAGTATTTTCGATTTCAGTGAGGGCCAATAGGCTCCAGTTACATCTGTTTTGATTCTCGCGTTCCCCGAAGGTTGGTGTGGGGTTTAACGAAAGTCCAGGTTGTGGCGCAGTCCGATGAGCAGCGTCTGATTTTGTTCCGCTCTGCCGTCACCTTTCCAAAGGGACTGCAGCAGCCATCCAATTTGCACAGACGTGCCGTTTTCAAAACGGTAATTGAGGCCCGAGGATATTCTGTTTTGTTGAAGCAGATTATCTACGCGTTGCTCTGCTTTGCGCAAACCAATGAAAACTTCTTCGTAGGCTGATATCGACCATTCAGGATGCTCCGGAAACGACCAAGAGAGTTGGACGAAGTAGCGGGTGCGATGCTGCCAAGATGCACCTGCAGTGCGATCCATGTAACGCTGTTCCAATCGGTAGCGATGCAACCATTTGAAATTCCCCGTGCTGGATTTTGTAATGAGCTGCTGCCAAATGCGATGCTCGTCGAATGCCTCCTCAATGGGCTGCTCTCCATAAGGGAAGCTTTTGATCCAGCCATAACCAGCGGTAGCGAAGTGATTTTCGTCACGGTGCCAGTCCAGTCCAATTCTCATCAGAGATTGCTGCCAATCTTGGCCCAAACCGGTGCGGCGGAATTGGTATTCCGTGTGCACCCCAATGGCGTCTGAGATTCGGTGATTTCCGAACGCCATCAACCATGCGTGGTTGTGCGCCGCGACCTCCCTTGTTTCTTGTGCTGTCCCAACCATTGCAGTGCCAAGGGCCAGTATCAAAATTCCAAAATGCAACCGTTTCATGCTGCAAATTTAAGCGGCTTATGAAGGAAGTGAAAAGGCAATTTCACTTGATTTGATTCAGAGGGGAGAGGCGCGTTCAACAGGCCACGCGTTTGGTCGGCCTGTCTTCCAATCTTCAGGCGGTTGATTCGCAGCAATTTGGCAAGCTGAAAGGTCCTGCCGAATCTGTGCTTCGTCTAGGTTTTGTCCGATGAATACAATTTCGGCTTTGCAGTCACCAAACGTGCCGTCCCAAACGGCCTCGATTTTGAAGTGGATTTTGCAACCCCTCAATATGAAAGAGGCAGACGCCCAAATTCTGCTCGAGGGTAGTGCGAGCTTTGTTTGGCTTGAGCGTTTCACAGCCTCGAATTGTTTTAGGAGCCTAACGCGGCGCACCCGAACTTTGAACCATGGATTCTCTTTCACAGATCGTTTTGGGAGCAGCTGTTGGCGAAGCGGTTTTAGGTCGCCGCATTGGCAATCGAGCAATGATTTGGGGCGCTGTGGCGGGTACCATTCCAGATATGGACGTGCTCGGAAAGTACTTCTTGAGTGAGCTGGATAACCTCGCTTTTCATCGCGGTATCAGTCATTCCTTGTTGTTCTGTTTGGTTGGCTCTCTTGTCTTCGGTTGGGTGACCAATCGACTGTACCGAAGCCGCCATCACGCTTGGTTGGCACTGGGCACCAAAGCTGCAGCTTCTATTGTGGTTGGCTTTGTTGTGAATTTTCTGACCCAGATTTTTGCTCCGGGAGCGTGGTGGCCCGTGGCTGTTTATGGTGCGTTGGTTGCCTTTTGGCTCTGGAAGCATGGGCAAAGTCGTTACTTCGAGGGGAAATGGGAGGCTCCAGATGCAGATGTGAAAGGCTGGGTGCTTTTGTTCTTTTGGGGGTTCTTGACGCACATTCTACTGGATTGTTTTACGACATACGGCACACAGGTATTTGCTCCGTTCTCGAATGAACGAGTGGCGTGGGGAACGGTGTCTGTTGTGGATCCGCTGTACACATTGCCTTTCCTTTTGTGCCTGCTTGTAGCGGCACGATTTGTCCGGCACGATTCTCGCCGGCAGCTATGGAACCGCATGGGATTGGCCTGGAGTTGCCTGTATTTGGCGCTGACCGTTGTGAATCATTCGCGGGTGCATCATGCCGTTGAAGCCGCGTTGCAAGACCAGGGAAGGAGTTTTGAGCAATTCCTTATCACACCGACCATCTTCAATAATCTTCTATGGAATGTGGTGGTGGATGAAGAGGATTCGTTCTTATTGGCTCAGTATTCCATTCTTGATGAGGTTCCGATTGCTTTTCGCTCAGTGAGCAAAGGATATGATCTACTCCACAACATGGACTCAGACGAGACCATTGGCGTTCTGCAATGGTTCAGTGCGGGGTATCTCAATGCGGTGCGCCGCAGCGACGGGGCATTGCAACTGAATGACTTGCGCTTTGGTACATTCTCGGGGCGTGCGGAAAATGCGGACGATTACATCTTTCGATTCGAGTTATTCGATCAAGGTCCCACGGAGCCGTATGGTTTTAAGCGTGCAGAAGGAGGTCCGCCGGATAAGAAAGCCGAAGAGATGATGTTGGAATTGTTTGATCGTGCGAGCGGCCTCTCCTTCGAAGATGTTCCGATTTAGTAATTTCATTTGTTAGGATGTATCCTTGCAGTCATAATACCAAATAAAAAGAGAAACGATGAAGAACTTATTTTTCTACTCAATTTGTGCGGCTGTACTCGTATTCGCAGGGTGCAAGACGGAGGGGTGCACGGACCAAAATGCAGTCAATTGGAACTCCGATGCAGATACCAATGATGGTTCTTGCACGTTTGAAGGCAAGGTCGTCTTTTGGTATGGTGAGGAGGTAGCGATTGAAAAGGGACAATTCGCGACTGCATATTCTTTTTATGTGGACGGACAGCTGGTTGGCTCACAGGCGGTCTCCATGTTTTGGTACGGCGCTCCTGATTGTGATCAGGCCGCATCCATCACGGTTACGAAAGACCTAGGCCCAGTTACTTCTTACGCTGCAGAATACGAGGTCATCGATGACGCAGGATTTGTCGTGTGGAGTGGCATTGTCAATTTCCAAGCCAATACGTGCGAGGCACTCGAGCTCACCCTCTGAAGAATTGCTTGAGACATGAAAAGAGTCCGCACCCCTTTGGGTGCGGACTCTTTTTTTTTAATCAAGTTCCAAAAGATTGGTACTACTTTCGCGTCCGCGTTTGAAGCGATGACGAATAATCGTTCGTTCTCATGATCGAATAGCGCGCATCAAGACAGGGGAACCCCAGAGGACACATAAAAGCGATCAGAATGAAGCGGATCAATGCGTACAAGAAGTTGTTTGAAGTGGAGGGAGAGATCGAGCTTGGCGAACTCAAAAAGACCTACCGAAAGCTGGTGAAGGAGTGGCATCCGGACAAACACGTTTTGGACGAAACCAAGGCTCAAGAGGCAGAGGAGATGACGCGTCAAATCACCGATGGGTATGCATTTCTGATTAGCATCGCTCCAGCGACCATTGCCAAGGGGCTCGAGGAATACACGGATACGATTGAAAATGCATTCATCGATGACATGCAGCACAAAAGTTTGCTGCTGGAACTGAAGTTTACGGACGGATCGACCTATGAGTATTTCGGGGTCAACAAAGCGCTGTTCACCAAGCTTGTGAACGCAGATAAGGTGCAACGATTCGCACGACGCAACATCTTCAATTCTTTCCTCTATCGGAAGTCAAAAGCAACGGTCGAGGCGGAATAAAGAAGCAGCGTACTTGATGCACTGGCTTCGCGGTTCAAGGCAACGTCTCAAGGCAACTTGAACAAATCTTCCACCTTGCAGTCCAGAGTGGTTGCAATCTTGAGGGCGAGCACTGTGGAGGGAACATACACGCCATTTTCAATGGCGTTGATGCTTTTGCGCGACACCTCTGCAACAACTGAAAGCTCTTGCTGGGTGAATCCTGCAGCTCTCCGATATTCTTCCAGCCTGTTGAGGAGTTTTTGATGGTTTCTCCCCACGGTTATTTCTTTTCGAATTCTTCGACTGCGTTGGTGAGCTCCTTCCCTGTATTCGGGTAGAGGTAGCCGGCAATCAAAGATCCCAATCCTACGAAGCTTACAAGGGCACCCACTCCTTCGAGAATGGCTCCAACGGCGAGCAATCCCATGAGGTAAAGGCCGACGCCGACAAAAATGGCGATGTCTCCATTTCTCCTGTAGTCAAGGGGTTCTTTTTTTCGTTCTTCGAAGAGGTGGAGCAGTTCATCCAACTTCGAAGCGTCTCCGAGGTGCTTGGCAATTTCCAAGACTGTTTCTCTTTTTCCTTTCGCGTCGTAATACAGCCAGATGAATAAAGAAATGGGAATGGCAACGCCTGCGAGGATTCCGAATATTGGAATTAAAATTTCAGCTTGGTACTGCATGATTGTGGATAGATGTAACGCAAACGTAACATTTTGACAAGTGAGAAGCAAACGTTACACGAAGTATATTGATTTGGTCATTCGTTGGAGACGCGATAGCACGATTGGAACATTTGCGGTGTCTCTGAGATGAATGAACCAAGCGAAGAATCAGCCGATGAAGAATTGTCCTCAATATGGCGATTTGCGGCCCCAGCTGATGTGTTTTCTAACCGAGCCATCGCTGAAGTGGTAGAGAAGAACTTTGTTGGGAGTGTATTGACAAATCCGCCCCACGAGGTCTGAGATGTGCAGCAACTCAGGTGTCCCGGTTGAGTGTGGGACCGATGAAATTTCCAGGGGTGTGACCATCATCTGGATGGCAACGGGACGATGATCACTGACGTTGTAATCGTATTCAGACCAGCCGCCGGACATGTGAGCAGCGATGTCCAGGCAAGCCACTTCCGTGCTCGGAGCGTTAAAATCATTGAAAAGTTCATCTGAGATGAGCAAGTGGTCCAAATGTGAAGGCCATCCGGGGAAAGACCAGCCTGAGCTGGGACCTTGCGCAATGGGCATGTCTGCAAAGAGATAATCCTCAGGCAGCTCGAGAAAGGGCTCAAATACATTATTGGCAGGCCCTTCTTGGATCAGATCATTCAAGTCGCCGAGCACGATGACGCGATCGTCGGGCAATTCGTTTTGGATGTAATCATTGATCAATACGCAGGCTTCTCGGCGTCGCATTTCTTCATCGCCGTCGTCCGACCAGTTAATGGTGCCGTTGCCGCAGCATTTGAAGTGGTTATTGATGGCATAGAATGGCTCACCGTTGAACGAGAAGTGAAGGATCAAGGGGGAGCGAGGCAGGGGACTCCAAAAAGGCGATTCGGTATAAATTTCAAAAGCATCAATCACTTCAATTTCATTCGAATTGTAGACGTACACCAGGCCGCCAAACCACCCATCCATCAGGATGTAGTCGTAGTCGTCCAAATCTTCAATCATGCCTTTGAACACGGTTGTGTCGTCAATTTCTTGGATGGCCCAAAGATCGATTTCCAGGTTTTGAACAATGGCTTTGACGCGGTCAATGGTAGCCGTTCCATTTTTGGGAAACCATTCAATGTTCCATGTTGCGATATCGAGGCTTTCGGGAGTCCCAAATTCCAAGTCCTCCAAGGTTTGTGCAGACGACGAGTTGGCAACGAGCAGCGCAAAGAGAAAGAAGAGTGAGGAGGATGACCGCATGATGCAAAATTAATCCGAAACGAATAGAGATGGGACCGCTTGAACCCATTCAACGATTGAAATGCAGCATGTTGACAGGTTTCATGCCATTCATGCATAAAGATGGGGTCGCTTTGGCGATTAATCCTGTTCGGACGGAATCAGCGACTCAATGAACCACGGTGGATCCGCAGATGAATGAGCGCTTCCTTCTGGCAAAGCCCCCGATTTCCAAGATTGCTGCAGCCAAACGATGTGCGTAGCGCCTTTTTGGATGAGTTCCTGGCGGGATGACTCAATTTCTATCCCACTGAGTACCCAGCCTTTTCGATGCGCAAAATACATGGGCGTTGGCGACGGACCGCAGTTAATGACGATCAAGTCGTCGGGATTTGAGACCGCATCGAGGGCCGATTCCAATCTCAGGATTGCACGCTGATTGGAGGAAGGAAAAAAATCATGGGCTTGGTTGGCAAGTCCTTCGAGCATCACAAGTGCCAATGCGGCTATCCGCCAACGGCGCACGGGAATTTTTTGCAGTGCAAAGGCCGCTGCAATGGCCATGAATGGCACAAAAGGCAGAATGTAGTAATCGTGTCGAACGAAAGTGTCGCCGGCCTTAATTGCGACGATGATGAGTCCGAAAAAGGCAAAAAGCAGCGCCATAAGCACCCGGTGTTGTTCTGTTCGAAATAGCAACACCAAGCCGGCTAGGAAACATCCAAATCCGGTGAACTTGAGCGCATGGTCAATGACGTGCATGGCAGCGATTTGCCAATTGGCGGCGAGTTCCAGAGCTCCGATTCCCATGGATTTACCCATGAAAAAATGCCAAAAACCGTAGTCTGTAACGAGATGGGGTACCCAGAAGTAGTACCAATACATTACCAGAGCTGCGCCAGGAACGAACCACGCAAACGTCCAGAGGTGGCGTTGGTTGGGCAGCAACTGGGGTAGAAATGGAAGCATGCCCAAGAGGAGGATTCCAGCGGGTAATTTGGACAGCAAACCCAGCACGATGAAGCACGATGCGAGCAAAGACCCAATGATTTTTCGAGCGCGATTCCCCGTTTCCCAACTTTTTACGAGCAGGTGGGTGCCAATGATCACCAGGCTGCAGCTGAATGCATCCGGCATTATTTTCCGACTGTAGATGAACCACAAGGACGTGGTTAGGATCAAAACCGAATCCCGGGCCCATCGCCGGTCGATTACCCGAATGAGGAGAGAGAACAAACTCCAAAGGGCGAAGCTGCTGAAGATCAGAACAATCAACCGGCCGTACCAATCGGACCAACCCAAAAGACGAGCGCATCCTGCATGCAATGCGTTCAGTAAGGGAAATTCCATTCCTGTGACACCGCTGAGGTCGCCGGCCATGTCCACTTTGGGGTGCATCAGGTCAAATGGGCCTTCGAAGAAATTCCGGGCCACCATGAGCACGGTGGATTGCCGCCAGTTATGACCGACTTCAACGGGTGGCAGGGTGATATTGACCAGTCGGATGATGGCGAACAGGATGATCCAGAACCGTATGTCCGTATATCGAATCAACGGCGCGTCATGAAATCGCGTTGCCGAGGCCTGGAACTTTTGTCTTAGAGGTCTGATGCGCTAAAGGTCGACACTGCCTCTGACATATTCGGTTGTTCTGTCGTCTGGTTATCGTCGCGCACCGTTATGCACGGTTGACTCTGCCCCGTTGGTTTCACTTGAGCTTGCGCTCGATGGCTTCGGCGAGTTGTCGATCCAAGTCTGTGATTATGTTTCCGGCATCATGCGTGGTCAATTCAAGCCGAACGCGGGTGTATTCGCTGATGATGGTGGGGTGGTGATTGAATTGTTCCGCAAGCCCGGCTACTTCATTCAAAAATGAAAATGCCGCTGCAAAAGATTCAAATTGATGCTCGCAAATGAGCTTGTTGTCGATTTCTTGCCACATAGGAGGCAAGTTAAGTCTCAATCAAGCCGAATTGGTGTCCGTGCAATTGGCTGTAACTTGCGCCGTGCATTCCCCCCAATCCAAGAGCAGCAAACGTTCATCAGAACATCGAATGCACCCCCGCAATAGGAACCTTGAACGGTATCAGATTTCGGAATTGGTCGCATGTCTTCCCGAATTGGGTGCCTACGTTGAAAAGTCCAAACGCGGCGAAGACACCATTGACTTCGCGCGTCCAGAGGCAGTGAAGTTGTTGAATCGAGCGATCATTCTCAGTGATTACGGTTTGAAATGTTGGGACTTTCCCGCGGAAAATCTATGCCCACCTGTGCCGGGACGCGCTGATTATTTGCACCACATGGCTGATGTCCTCAGAGAAAATCATTTTGGCAACATCCCAAGAGGAAAAGAGGTCCAGGTGTTGGATGTCGGCGTGGGGGCGACCGCGATTTATCCGATTGTCGGAGCGGTGGAATATGGCTGGTCATTTGTAGGATCCGACATTGAACAGGATTCTTTGGACAATGTGGCGTCTATCCTGGAAGGAAATCCAACGCTCCAAGGGCATTTGGAATTGCGTCACCAACCGGATCCTTCTTGCGTTTTACGAGGGATCGTTGCGGTTTCTGATCGTTTTGCATTTACGATGTGCAATCCTCCGTTCCATGCAAGTGCCGAAGACGCCATTGAAGGCACAATGAGAAAGACGCGCAACTTGAAAGGGGGCAAGCAACAGAACCCAATGCTCAACTTCAGCGGAGTCAAAAAGGAATTGATCTGTGAGGGTGGTGAGGTACGGTTCATCCAAACCCTCATTCGCGAAAGTCAAAATTATGCAGCGAACGTCTTTTGGTTTACCACTCTGGTCTCTAAGCAGTCGCATCTCAAGTCACTTTACGGCACGTTGAAAACGGTCCGACCTGCCGAAGTCAAGACGATTTCGATGGGCACAGGCAACAAGTCCACGCGAATTTTGGCTTGGACATTCGTGCCCAAGGTGGAGCGCTTGGAATGGAGGTAATCCACTCAAGCCATGTTGCTTGAATCTCAGGGACATTTTTCCGCTTGATATTGGGCAAAGGATAAGTTGTGGTCAATTCTTGCCTAATTTCCCATCATGAACAATTGGAAGTTTTGGACTTGCCTCATTTTGGCAATGGTTCCGTTTGGCACTTTCGCTCAGGACACACTTTGGTTGGCCCGAGGGGAGTGGACGCAAATTCCCGATTCGGTTCAAGCCCTTCGGTTCAATGCCAATGACGAATGGTCTGGAGTCAATGCGACTTTGACGAGGCCAGTGGATGCAGCCTCATCCTTGGTGGTGGTCAATTTGGATAGCATCGCGCACACCTGGAAGCTCGAGGCTGAAGGCGAACTCGATTGGGATTTGGCTGCTTTGGACACCATCGTACTGGAAATGCCGGAATTGCCAGCGGGAGCGTATCGCTTTGGTTTGACCGACGAAATCGGTCGGGTGATGGGGGCGAGTGGTCAACTTCAGATTGGTCTAGAAGCGGATTATGCTCATTTTCACTGGAATTTGGGAGATTGGTCGGTGGCGCGCATGGTGGCCGCTGATCTGGGGTTGCCTATCGCCTGGAATGAACCTTACGTTCCAGAGCAGTTCACGATCAATGAGCGCACGTATCCTGCGGTCGCAGATGACCCGGAAGCACTCGTCGCCGTCAGTTTGGGGGACACCTGTTTGATTTCTATCGCCAATCACGGATTCATGGATCATGTGTTTCATTTCCATGGTTTTCACGTCACCATGATCAGCAGTTCGCATCATCCCGAACGCGTGGGCTGGTCCAAAGACACCGTACCTATTCGAATGGGGGAGGTGCTGACCGTTCAATTGGTGGCCAATCAAGTGGGGATGTACCCCGTCCACAATCATAATTTGATTGCGGTGACCAACGCAGGATTTTATCCGGGAGGAATGATCACTCAAATCCATGTTGCGCCATGAGTCAATTTCGAACTTTCGCTCTGGTTTGTGCGCTTCTATCAGCAGCAATAAGCCATGCACAGATGCAACCTCCTCAGCTTTTCTCGGGGATGGAAGGATACACGTTCTTGCCTGACGGCACCGCCATTCCCATCTGGGGCTATGGATGGGTTGCGGATGGTTTCATTTCGTTGCCGGGGCCTCTTTTGGAGTACAGTGAAGGCGAATCTGTGCAGCTCAATTTCACGAATCCAAGTCCAGAGAGCCACACCATTCATTTGCATGGCTTGGATGTGGACCAAGCCAACGATGGAGTCCCGTCCACGAGTTTTTTCGTCGTAACAGGAGGGGAGACCACTTACGAATTCGAAGCGGACCACCCCGGCACCTTTCTTTACCACTGCCACGTCACCACCACGCTGCACTTGACGATGGGCATGTACGGGATGATTCTGGTAAATCGGCCGGATATGACATTGTATGAAGGGGGGCCAGGGTATTCCGAAAATGCCCCGCTTTTGTTCAGTGATTTGGAGCTAGAGACCAACCTCAATGCGGTCCAATCTTTTCCCTTTCACGATATTCGGCCCGACGTGTTCATGGTCAATGGTGTTTCAGGCAATCAACTTGAACAAGCGGAACAGATCATTGATTTTGAACCCGGTGAGCCCATCGCGCTGCGCTTGGGCTCCATGGCATACAGCCTGCTTCATTTGAATTTCCCCGCGGAATTGAATGCGATCTGCTACATGAGCGATGGAAGGCCCGTTCCAGAGCCGTTCGCAGTAAACGAATTGGATGTTTTCCCGGGAGAACGATTTACGGTGATGATTGAACCTGACGCGGGTTGGGACGGTCACATCGGGTGTGAATATTGGAACATTCCGGACCAACAATTGGAAGAGGAACAATTCGTTCATGTGCGTGATGCAAGCCTCTCTGTTCCCGATTGGGGCACCTCACCAGCACCCTTGGGTTTTCCCAATCCGACACAGGCTGAAATCACGTGGAGCGGACCCATTTCCTTGTGCGTGTTCGATGCTGCTGGTAACAGCGTGTTCTCTGGACCTTTGAATCAAGGCAGGTTGAATGTTGCTGATTGGGCGAATGGCATTTACATAGCCGTTTTTCCCAGCGGAAAGCACACCCGTTTTTCGGTCATCCACTGAATCGGGATTCGCGGATACTCCGAGTATTGCCAGGCACAAGGACGGTTTGTTTTTCAATGGGGCAATCGGTCGCGCAATGCCGCATAGACATAGACACCAATGATTCCTGCTACCACGGCCAGGACCATGATGGTCGTTCCGCTTCCGATGAGCGCGTAAAGCGGACCCGGACATGCACCGGTCATCGCCCAACCCAATCCGAATACAGTGCCTCCGAGATAAGCTGACTTATAGTTTGGTGCCTTGTCTTTGACTTCGATGACGTTCCCTTCGATGCTTCGAATGCCCAAAGATCGGATGATCAAAACGCTGATGGCACCAACGACCACCGCGCTTCCGATGATGCCGTACATGTGAACGCTTTGAAAAGCGAACATTTCCTGGATTCGGAACCACGATAGTACTTCCGCTTTGACGAGAATGATGCCAAACAATGTTCCAAGGAGAAGGGCGAGTATGTTTTTCATGGTGAATGGGTCGAAATTAGGCGAACAACAATGGCAATAGAATCCATGACATGATCAGTCCTCCGGTAAAGAAACCGAGCACCGCGACCAAGGAAGGCATTTGAAAATGGCTCAGGCCCATGATGGCATGGCCCGAAGTGCATCCCCCAGCATAACGCGTTCCAAATCCCACTAAGAATCCACCGAAAATGACAAAAAGCAGGGTTTTCCAGCTGCCGATCAAGGACCAACTGAAGAGTTGGACAGGATGCTGGCCACTGAGGTCAGTAATTCCAAAACCGTTCATCCGCTCAACGGCAGCGGCACTGAGTGCAATGGGTTCGTCGATTGAAAGGTATTGCGCTGCGATAAAGGCGCCCAACAAAATGCCCCCGGCGAACACCAAGTTCCACGATTCGGCTTTCCAATCGTATTGGAGGAAATCAAGCCGATTCGGAACGACTGCGGCGCAGACGTGACGGAAGGAAGAACTGATTCCAAATGTTCGATTCAACATGACCAGGTGAAGTGGAACCATGAGTCCAATGATGGGCCCAGCGACATACCATGGCCAGGGATTGGAAATCCAATTGACAAAATTTTCCATGCTCAAAGTTAGGGGCATTGGAATTAAGCATTGCCTTTGTTCACCTCTAATTCACGGGCAAATTATGAAGCAGATCAGTTCGTACACGCCTCCGAGCATTTTGGGATTGAACATGTTTTTAAAGCATTGGTTATTTTACCATGTCATCACAATTTCTGCCCCCAGTTCGCGAGCACAAAACGTACCTACTTGATGGTGAGCTATTGCCTTGGAAGGGCGCCGTAGCAGAAGTGCTCAGTCCTATTCTGCCCGAGAACGATTCGGAAACTGCCAATCACGGAGTTTGGCTAGGCTCCGCTCCTGACATGGATGAAACGTCAGCGCTGGCGGCATTGGAGTCCGCTCGAAGTGCTTATGATTTTGGAAGAGGGGACTGGCCAACGGCCGACGCTAGCGTGCGAATCCAGGCGATGGAGAAGTTCATCGCGCTCATGGTTCCCAAGCGCGAGGAAGTAGTCAACCTGCTGATGTGGGAGATTTGCAAGAAGCGCTCCGATGCGGAGAAGGAGTTTGACCGCACGGTGATTTACCTAAAAGAAACCGTCGAAGAATACAAGAACTTGCACCGAGAGGGCAGCCACATTACTTCAGTGAATGGAACCCTAGCACAGATTCGCCGTGGTCCCATCGGAGTTGTCCTTTGCTTGGGCCCGTTCAACTATCCGTTGAATGAGACTTTTTGTGTGTTGCTGCCGGCGTTGCTCATGGGCAATACCTGTGTGTTTAAACCAGCGAAGTATGGCGTGCTGCTCATTACTCCCTTGCTCGAAGCATTTGCGGAAAGCTTTCCTCCTGGGGTGGTGAACATCATTTTCGGTCGCGGCCGGACCCTTGCTTCTCCCATCATGAAAACAGGAAAGATTGATGTGTTGGCACTGATTGGAAACAGCAAAAGCAGCAATGCACTGATTTCTCAGCATCCCAAACCGAACCGTGTGCGCCAAGTTTTGGGACTGGAGGCCAAAAACCCGGCCATCATCTTTGATGATGCGGATATTGATCTTGCTGTGAAAGAATGTGTGAAAGGAGCCTGGAGTTTCAATGGACAGCGGTGCACAGCACTGAAGGTGATTTACGTTCACAAGAACATTCGGAAGGCATTTTTGGAAGCCTTCGCCAAAGCGACCGATGAGCTATCGTGGGGCAGTCCTTTTGAGGACGCTGACATCACACCATTGCCTGAAGTGGGCAAAGTGAAGTACATGCAGTCCTATGTGGAAGAGGCCGTATCCAAAGGGGCTAGCGTCATCAACGAGCGAGGAGGTCAAGTCGAAGGCAACGCATTCTTCCCCGCTATTCTCTTCCCGACCCATCGCGACACCGCCATTTTTAGAGAAGAGCAATTCGGTCCGGTGTGTCCTGTGTTGGAGTTTGAAGATTTTGAGGAAGTCCTCACAGACGTGGCCGAAAGCAACTACGGACAGCAGGTGAGCATTTTTACGCAAGATGCTGCAGCAGCAGGCCAATGCATCGATCACCTGGTCAATCAAGTTTGCAGGGTCAACATCAACGCTTCCTGCCAACGAGGTCCGGACGCATTGCCTTTCACGGGCAGGAAGGACAGCGCGGTGAGCACTTTGAGTGTGAAAGCTGCCTTGCGGTCATTCTCCATTCGCACGCTAGTCGCCTGCACAGCTGACCAGAAAGGGCTGATGGAAGACGTAATTGGCGGAGGACATTCCTCTTTTTCGTCCATGAACTACTTGTTGTAAACGAGCGGAGGAAGAGCTTGCTCAACCCCGGAACGGCTTAGAACCGAACCCGCTGCGTTTTCCTTTGCCACTGGATTTCTTTTTGAATCCGCCTCCAGAATCCTTGGAGCGGCCAGCGTTCCCGAAGCCTCCGTATTTCTTGCCACCACTTTTCGCTCCGCCGCTGGTTGAACTTCGGTTTTTCCGTCCATTGCTACTTGGGCTGCTCGAATCTGAGGACTTCTTGTAACCGCTGCGTGATTTCGTGTATCCACCGGAGCGGCTATACCCTCCTGAGGAGCTTCGTCGCTGCGGGGATCGCTCGCCATCTTGGCTTGCCCGCTTATTGATGTCGCGCCCCGAATCGACATTCAGTCGCGCAAGTTCTCGCGCTACCAGCCTCGCGATCAATTCATCTTTGGGCGTATCCTCAAAGAGTAAATTCATCTGCATGATGAGGTCGAATGGAACACGATCAAAGGCTTTCTGATCGAGAACATCTTGCGCCCATTTCATCATACGTGCCTGCACGATTTCTTCAGCTCCTGGCACTTCGATAGCTTCAAATGAAATGTCCATTTCACGAGCCATGCGGTTGATGTAGCCCTTTTCTCGGTTGCTAATGAAAGCAAGCGAAATTCCTTTTTTTCCGGCACGTGCTGTTCGACCAGATCGGTGCGTGTAATAGGCTTGTTCGCTAGGGAGTGAGTGATGAAAAACATGCGTCAGGTCATTGACGTCAATTCCGCGCGCGGCCACGTCAGTGGCAATCAAGACTTGAAGGTCGCGGTTCTTGAAGCGGCTCATGACACGGTCCCTTTGCGGCTGCGACAATTCACCGTGCAATGCATCGGCGCGGAATCCCATTTTCAAGAGGTCCTCTGCCAAGGCTTGGGTATCCCTCCGTGTTCGGCAGAAAACAACACCATACAAATCCGGTTCAAGTTCCAAGAAGCGCGACATGGCTTCCGTCTTGTCCGACTGTTTTACTATGGAATACTTGTGCTCAATGTTTGCGTTAACAGTGGTCTTTGGATCGACACTCACTTCAAATGGCGAATCCATGTACTGCTTTACCATGCGACGAATCTCGCGTGGCATGGTAGCAGAAAATAACCATGTTTTTTTCGAGTCAGGCGTAAATTCAAGAATGGTGTCCAATTCGTCCTTGAAGCCCATGTTGAGCATTTCATCGGCTTCGTCCAACACCAGGTATTTGATCTGATCTAGCTTCAATGCCTTCCGCTTGACCAAATCAATCAGTCGCCCAGGCGTCGCAATCACGACATGGCGAGGTCGCTTCAGTTGAGTGATTTGCGTAGATATATTCGCGCCGCCATAAACGGCCACACTCTTGATGCCTTTGAGGTGTTTGGAAAACAAGTCGATTTGCTCTGCGATTTGCTGCCCCAATTCGCGAGTCGGCGCCAGAATCAAGGCCTGAACACTATCGTCCGTTGGGTCCAGGTGGTCGAGCAAGGGCAGGCCAAACGCCGCTGTTTTTCCCGTTCCTGTTTGGGCAAGTCCAATGAAATCCCTGTCGCCTTGTAGGAGATGTGGGATGGCTTGGCTCTGAATGTCTGTTGGGGTGTCAAAGCCAAGTTGGCCGATGGCTTTGAGGATCGGGGCGGAAAGGCCGAGGGTGTCGAATGAATCCAATGCGGTGTTTACTTCAGCGTGCAAGTTCTGTCATATGCCCGACAATTCGGCCTTTCTTCGAAGGGAATGCTAAAAAACATCGAATGCAATATCGATTACCTTGCCTTGAAATGCGAAACGCTCTGAGCAAAATGCCCCGATCAATCCTGGTTTTAATGACTTGGTTTTCCTCGCAATCCGCGACTTTCGCGCAGCAATCGATTTGTTTCACGATTCAAGAAAATCCGTTTTCCGACGAGGCGGCTTTTTCAGGTTTTTCCAATTATGTCCATGTATTGGGGTGTTTTCATGTGGTGGCAGAAGCGGGGATTTCAGATGCGAAGCTGCTCCATGTTGCAGCGGTCGCTGCGGAGCTGCTCGACCAGAATGAAGATGGTCGGGTGGATGATCCGATGTTGCAGCAGGCGCTGGAAGAAGGGCAGGCTTTGATGCCTATTTTCAACTTTGAAGGATGCAAAACGGAAGAAGCACTTTTCGACGCTTACGAAGGGGAGGGCATTAGTGCTGTTCTATACGAGGATGAAATCGACCCTCAACGGCCCGGGCACTGGGGCAGTGATGCCACCGTAGAAGAGGTACTTCATACCATCAATCATGTTGGGCATGTTGCTGTTTACCCTGAGGCATTTTCACTGGGGCCCAATTCTTCTTTGTTGACTGTTGCCATGGATGTCGCTCGAGGCGGTCAATTTATGTCCATTCCCGAGGAGCAGCTCGAGGATGCTTGGTACCATTATGACGATGAGACCTGCGACTATGAATGCATGGCCATTGAATACTTGTATTGGGCAATTGTTACTATGATGGGAATCTTGAATGATTCCTCGACGGCTCGAGGGATAGCGCATGAGTGGGAACTGTATTCCCCCGAGCTACTCGAAAGCAAAGACGCACGGGTGCACGCGCTGATCACCGACGCTGCTTATGGAATTCCCCTGTTGGCTCCAGATGGGAATTATTGTCCTTAGCGGTTGCCTTGGATACTCAGATGGGCAAGGTTGTCTCTAGATTCCCACGCTCACTAACGCGCTCACCAACACCCTCATCCTTGTTTAAATTGCTTCTTCCGTTTTGCGGCTGTTCAACCCTCGTTGAAGTAAGAGCATAATGACCGCCAACAAGATGGCTGTCATTTCATAGGAAAAGGCATACCATGCCTCGATGCCTAGCGCCCGCCTGAGCAGTATGGTCGATACCACAAACCCGGAATTTCGCAGCACGAATCCGAAGTCATCCAGGTATTTGAACGAAACGACGAGCAGCAGCACATCGACCAAAATGAGTGCGGTAAAAAATTCGTTGTAGAACACACTGTTCAAATCGGAGTGGAGTGCTTCGGGATAGGTGACCCATTCCCAGATCCAATTTCCAATGGAATATAGGCTCAATCCTATGAAAAAGAGTGTAAGGAGCCCAGCCATTCCCATTTTGAAGCGCACGAACTTTTTTAATTCTGTTTCTTCAAGCCGGGCAACTCGCCGCGGGAGCAGGTGGTAGAACAAAGCGAGTAAGCCACCCAAAGCGACAGCCGAAAGCATGTGTGGAAAAAATGCAGCTTCCCATGGCCAGGTCGATGTGTCTTCCAAGCTTTTGAAAACCGACCGAATCTCAATCAAGGCCACAATTTCGATTTGCTTGCCAAGGGAACGTGCGAAGGAAGTCGGCAAATAATAGATCAGCAGATAGACCTCGGCGATGAGGATCACCGAGAAGGGTGTGTAAAGGGTAGCGAGCGGATGTCCGAAAAGGGATTCCGGCAAATTCCAGGTGAAAACTTCGTTCCCTGCGTAGATGGCCAAGTGCAGTAAAAACAAGACCAGGGCGCAGGTCACCAAGAATCGCTCAATCATCTGACGCATTGCAGGATTCAAGGCGTGCTCAGCGAACGAATGGAATGGGGTGGGACGTTGCATAAGGCTTTAACAAAGTATTGACAGAAATGTTTGTCAATCAATCATTTGGGTTTTCAAGAGTACTTTCTTGACAGGCCAGAAAAGCAGGGGATGCGTTCGGTTCACCCTTGTTTTTGTATGCTTTTTTTTGCAGATGCAGCAGAAGAATTCAGGCATCTAAATCCGGCTGGATTTCCATTCCTTTTTCAAATGCGAGTGCGGCTGCATCAAACGCTTTTTTGAGGGAATGTTCGTGGATGCCTTCTTTGAAATTCTTGTAAAAAGAAGGCAATGAAAAGTGCGCGCAAACTCGACCGGCACGGCGCGGGAAATCAGTCACAGCTAATTCCAAGAGGGTCCTGCCACCTCTTGCACCTGGCGAAGTCGCCATGAGCAACATAGGCTTGTTCGACCACAAATCCTTTTCGACTACTGAAACCCAATCAATGATGTTTTTAAACGCAGCCGTGTAGCTGCCATTGTGTTCTGCAAATGAGATGACGATGCCATCGCATGCATTGATTTTATTCTTGAAGTCACGAGCCAGCTGGGGTATGCCCGATTCAGCCTGTCGATCTTCACTGTAGATGGGCATTTCAAAATCATTTAGATCCACGGTCTCCATTTGAGCATCAATCTGCTCGGCCGCCCAGATGGCCAGGGTACGATTGATCGAATTTCGACTTGAGCTCGCGCCCATGACAAGCAATTTATATGGCATCTTCATGACTTTAGTGCAGTAACAAGCGGTCTCCCAAAAGGTTGTCTTTTCCGAACTAAATTCGTGGCATGCGAACGTTCCTGTGGTTTCCAGTTTTACTGTCCATTATTGGATGCAATCATGCTGATAATCAATTCAATACTGATGTCGATTCCGATACGCTGGTGGTTGTAGCTTCCCGGCTTTTTGAGAGCCGAACGTACCAAGATTTTTTAGAACCGATCGCAGCTCCTTGGCCCATTCGGTGGTACAATGCCTCCGTGTTAAGTCCAGAGGAATTGAGCGCAGCTTTGGCGGAAGCGAGTGGTGTATTGCTCACGGGAGGGGCAGATATTCACCCCGACCGGTATGAACAGGCTGCAGACACTTCCCGGTGCGGTAACATTGATTTGGAGCGCGACGCGCTGGAATCATTCTTGCTGAATGAAGTAGATCTGGCACGCTTGCCTTTTTTGGGGATTTGCAGGGGCATGCAGTTCATGAACGTCCACGGTGGCGGAAGTTTGCATCCGCATTTGCCTGATGTGCTCGGTCACAATGGACATCGGGGGGGAGAAGCGGGCAATACTTCCGACACCACGCACGCGGTACGAGCACTTCGCCAGTGGTCCTTTGCCAATTGGCAGGTCGGAGATTCATCCACGGTCGTTTCACACCACCACCAAGGCATTGATCGATTGGCTGATGGGCTTGAGGCATGGGCCGTGGCCCCAGACGGATTGATCGAGGGGGTTGCACGTAAAGACACGCTGAGTTATCCATGCTACATAGGGGTTCAGTGGCATCCTGAACGTTCTGCTCAGGGTCAACCTTTGGTTGAAAACGTCGGTGCCTTTTTTGTCGAACATATGCTCAAGGCTCATGCATCATCGCATTGAACGGTCAGAATTGAAGTAAATTACGGCACCTAACTGCTCGATTGCCCTGCAAGGCTGCGCAACTAAACCGCGGAAATGACCACCAACCAAACTGCTCAAGCGACTTCGCTTCGTTCCTTCGTTGAGGACCTTACGGAGTATTCGCTCAAACCGTTGAATTACGAATCGCTCTGTGAATGGGTTGAATCGAGGGACTGGCAAGCCATGGAATGGGAGTCGTTGTTGCCGAAAATGGACGACCCTGAAGATTATGCGCGCAACATCCTTTGTTTGGAGCCATTCGAAGTAGTCTTGATCCAGTGGCCTCCGGGTGTGGAAAGTGCGGTCCATCATCACGAAGGATTTTGGGGAGCTGTGGTCTGCCTCAAAGGCATTCTTGAAAATGTTTCCTATTCGCTCAAAACAGGTCAACTGCGCACCACTGAAATCATTCGAGCAACGGAGCGTGGAATCGTAGCCGAACCCGACGGAACGTTACACAAGATCAAGAATGGGAGCAATAGCGATCCCCTGGTCACCTTGCACTTTTATTCCCCTGCACTGGCGAATCTGGATGGTTTGGTATTGTATGATCTACCAACAGGCAATCGCTTGACGTGCAATTCGCTCGCACCGACGGCCTCTGTGGATTTGGACCGCACCTATTACCGGGAGGTCGAACCAAATGCCTTTGAATATGTCGCTCCCGATGCAGCGTCTCATTTTCACTGCAATGTTGTCCCTAAGCCCTCGCCAAAAGACATTGAGCAGATGGTGTCTGCCTATTATGCAGAGCATGCTTCTGTTTATGACAATCAAGATTTACAAGTCCTTAAGCGCAACCGTTACACGGCAGCGATTGATGCGCGCATTGTTCAATGCTTGATGGATCTAAATAAGGAGAAGCCGGTTCAAAAGGTGATGCACTTTGCTTGCGGAACAGGAAGGCGCGCAGCCTCGATACGCCAGTTGGCAGCACTCCCTTATGCGATGCATGGAGTGGATTTATGTGCGGAGATGGCGGAGCAGGCCGATGGGCGAGGACTTCGCGTCCAAGTGACTTCGCTGATTGACATTGAACCGGACCAAGCGCGGCAAGACTTTGATGTGATAACGTTGCTATACGCATACGGGCACTTGCCCAATCGGTCCATTCGGAAACATGTATTGCATGTTGCCCATCAAATGCTTCGCCCCGGGGGGCAACTCATTTTTGATGTTTTTGATATTTCAGACCCCGGCGAATGGGGCCCCGATTCCGTTCGTCAATTCAAGGAGCAGCGCCTCGCGGCACAAGGGTATGAAGAAGGCGATGTTTTTTACAAACGCAGCAATGGCGATGAACTCGCATTCATGCATTATTGCGATCGGAATAGACTGGAAGAGTTTGTCTTGAGTGCCGGCTTTGATGCCGTGGAAATGACCACAATTGGTTACGATCAAAACCCAGGAAAAGAAGCAAGTTCCGGCAAACTTTTTGTGGTAGCAACCAAGCATTGAGACAAGTTTAGGAGATGTTCGTCTCTGATAATCATTGCTTTCCACCCCAGTGCGGAGGTTTGCATTTGGCCTTGTGAGCATCATCTTTTGCAGGAACGCGAATTGATACCGATTTCAGACAGCCGTGGTTTCTGCGCTGGCACATTGCGCTGTCGGCCCTGGCCCTGGCTTTGATGCTTGTGCACTTGTGCATGGTGGTGATGTACCGATGAGGTGAATGTGCATTTGGTCTTTCGGTGGGTCGCCGTTGGAATCTTTTTCCTTGGTTGAACAAAATTGTCGCCAAAGGGTAGTTAGCTTTGTAGGAAATGTCACACCCATTGGCCCATATGTTTTTGAATGATGCCGCTCGCGCTCGGGGAACAGTACTCGCAGTGCTCGCGATTGTAGCCTTATTGTGGGTGGTTTTTCCAATGATTCACTTTTCCCAAATGTGTTCTGCCGAAGGAACTTCATCGGAATGGATTCTCGACTTCGCAGAAGACGAGCGGAGCGGAGAACAAGAGACAGAGAAGAGTGAGAAGGACGATGAGGAGAAGACCCACAACGCAGGACAATTGGATGCGGAACGCGATGCGCGAGCAGCGTTGGGTTGTGTGGTTCGATTAAAAGTGGCCTTGGAGGAGGGGCCAATCCTCAAAGAATTTGAGCGTCCGCCACGCGCATGATTCAAGAAGACGCTATGTTCTTCTGAGTGTCGTTTAATTCTTGCGTCCTTCGAGTGACGCCATTTTCGCCCCTTTTTCTTAATTATAGTTTAGCATGTTTCGTTATTTATCTCAAGATGCTCCGGCTTCTTTGGTTGTCTTTTTGGTTGCTCTTCCGCTTTGCCTCGGCATTGCCCTAGCTTCTGGTGCTCCCCCGCTTTCTGGCCTGATTGCAGGCATTGTTGGGGGGTTCATTGTGGGGCTGATCAGTGGCTCGCAATTGGGCGTGAGCGGACCCGCTGCGGGTTTGGCCGTAATTGTTTTCAATGGCATACAAGAGATGCCTACGTTTGAGATTTTTCTTTTGGCGGTTTTCATTGGTGGGTTTATTCAGCTGCTTTTGGGACTCATAAAAGCAGGAATCATTGGCTTTTACTTTCCTTCTTCCGTGATTCAGGGAATGCTGGCAGCCATCGGGATTATTATTTTCCTGAAGCAAATTCCGCACGCAGTGGGGTATGATTATGAGCCCGAAGGTTCACTTGAGTTTGCGCAAGATGCTTCGCACAACACCTTCAGTGATCTCCTTCTGATGTTGGATTTCATTCAACCGGTGGCGGTGATCATTGCGATTGTAGGCTTGTTTTTTCTGATTTTGTGGGAGCGGCCTTTCATGAAAGCGATGGCTTGGACGCGTTATTTGCCTGGCTCGCTGCTTGCTGTGATCTCTGGCGTTTTGATTCATGCCGTTACAAAGAGCAGCTCCATGGGCTTGAGCCCCGATCACTTGGTTCAAATTCCACTATTGACGAATGGATTAAGCGATATGATCGCCACACCTGATTTTGGCGGTTTGTTGCGCGGTGATGTTTGGATTTTAGGCGCTACGATTGCAATTGTGGCCTCGCTTGAGACATTGTTGTGTGTCGAGGCCACGGATAAAATGGATCCGGACAAG
>Ga0209406_1000919_pt1 | contig 22645 bp, 15 predicted proteins | sample COGITO_mtgs_1204_FD_184808 | JGI IMG/M metagenome (GOLD analysis project Ga0209406, IMG submission 184808) | Pelagic marine microbial communities from North Sea - COGITO_mtgs_120426 (SPAdes) (version 2) | ecosystem: Environmental > Aquatic > Marine > Epipelagic ...
ATTAATCGAAATATTTCGGCATAAAAGCTCCACCTCTTTTGCTCGAATAAGGCACCAATAATGGCGATTAAAACTAAAATTCCGGTTATTCCAATCATAACATATATAGTTGATAAAGTTGCTCCAAAAAACAAAAAAAGTGACGTTAATACAAGCGCTAATATATACTGAATCAAACCATAACCGTTTAACATTTTATCGGCTTTCACTTCAAACTTAAAATATTTAGATTTATCTATTGCACTAGGTTTTTTAACCCCTCCTGCATAATCTGGAAACCAGCCGGGCGGATTAAGCATTATTCGCAATTTATCTACTAAACCATTTCCTTTTTCTAAGGCCAAAAACATCAATTTAAATGGTTCTATTTGAGCCTTAACTGGGTTCAGGCTATTTAATGGTATTGTAACTCCGTATGTAGGTTTTTCTTCTTCCTCCTGAAAAGTACCAAACATCTTATCCCAAATTATAAAAACACCCGCATGATTTTTGTCGATATATTTCGGATCGATACCGTGGTGAACTCTATGATGCGATGGGGTGTTAAAAACGGTTTCAAACCAGCCCATTTTTTCTATATTTTCTGTATGAATCCAAAACTGATAAAGAGTAACAAAAGCACTTACGAAAAGAAAAAATTCTGGAGGAAAACCAATTATAGCTAAAGGAATAAAGAATGGGGCCGTAAAGAAAGTTTGAAAAGCACCCTGGCGAAGAGCTACAGAAAGGTTATAGTCTTCGCTTTGATGGTGCACCGCATGACCATTCCAAAATAAATTAACCTGATGGCTCATGCGGTGTGCCCAATAATAACAAAAATCTGTAGCGATAAACAAAAGGACAAATGAAAGCCAAGACTTGTTAATATCAAACAGTTGTAAATAATCAAAACTAATTGTATAAATGAAAATTGAGAAAAGCTTAAAATATAAACCCGTAACCTGCTCAGCAATGCCGCAGCTAATGTTAGTTAGTGCATCGCCAATTCTGTAGTGAACTTCCTTCTTATATAATTGGTAACAAAGCTCAATACCAATGAGGATAATGTAGACAGGGATTGCTAATATAAGAGGACTAAGTTTCAATTGTTGATTTCAAATTTATTAAAAAAATACGCAAAAAGTTCCCAAATCCAAGAATTTCAGACTATGCACGAATAAAAAACAAAGACAATATTATTGCATAACTCGTACAAAAAATTATATTTGAAATAGCAACATAATAACATAACAAAATGGAAGCAGTTGACAACAGAAGTAAAATATTTGAATTAGATGAAATATATAAATACAAGAACTTAATAAATAATTCTGACAAGCAAATCATAAAAGAGATCATATGCAATAACGATGATAAGTCTGTCGATTTTTATGCCGAGTTCATTAATTTAGTAACCAAAGAGGTTGATCATGTGCTAAATAAAGCCGAATTCGAAGCACTTAAAAATAAGTTAATTGTAGAAATGAAAGAACATTTGAATACCAAGTAGTTCTTTACTTATTGAACATCAATTAGGGTTATTTCAAATATTAGAACTGAATTAGCTGGTATCTGACCTTGTGATGAACTACCATAACCTAGAGCCGAAGGAATAAGTAACATTCCTGAGCCACCTTCTTTAAACAGCGGAATCCCTTCTTGCCATCCTTGAATAACATTTCTAAGCGAAAATGTAATCCCATTACTGTCAGATTCGTCAAACACAGTTCCATCGGTTAAATAACCCTTGTATGCGACAGTGACATTAGATTCAGGCAATGGCTGCATTCCAACACCCGCAGCTTGAACAACATAATATAAACCTGTACCAGTAGCTATTGCGTTAAGGTTACTATCTGCAATGTAGCTAGATATAAGATCTTCGTCAATTTCTGTGTAATCTATTGACTCCTTTTGTTTGCATGCAAAAAGGCCGATTGCAATAAATAGTATAAGTGAAAACTGTTTCATTATAGGAGCAAAATTAACATTATAGAACTGAAGTTAAAGTAACACTTGAAGCCAGATAATTTATTACGAGGTTATTAAAATTGGCTGTTTTCTTATTATTCAAAATTAGGTAATTTAAATAAACAAAGCAGCTTGAGAGTTACTTTGCTACATCCAAAATAATCCCAATTTCCATTACAAAACTCATAGGGTCTTGGGGCATATTATGCTCCAAGATATAGGTATAAATGCCCGTTTCTTTATATTGTTTATTTGTGGCAACAACATGTTCGCTATCCCAAATATCTAACCCTGGATCACCTATATAATCTCCATTTGCTTCCCTAACTTTTAAATCGTATTCATAAACTTGAATCTCTCCGCTTGGAGAAGTTTCTGTTACTTTTACCCTACCGACTTCATATTGATATCCTGTTGTGTAACGAAAAGATAAACTCAAGTTATAATCTAAAGCAGATTTGATAGGCACTTTAAACGTTCGCTTATCTTTTTGTAACCATTCAAAATCTGGAGAGAGCTCTTGATGCTCGATGTAAACTCTGTTTTCTGGCTGGCACGCTGCCAAGCTAAGTGATATTGCTAAAAGTAATAAGAAGTTGTTTTTCATGGCTCTTCTATATTGGTTTAGAATAGATAATCCAAAGATGTTAAAAATTATTGAGGGTGGCCATACTTAATGCCCGCTAATCAACAAAACCCTCTCGCTAATATCATTCACTCTAACGAAATAGATGCCGTTATTGCCCAGCTCAGATAGTTTAATAGACAGCGTTACAGCGTTAACTTGGGAGCTATAAACTCTTTCCCCAAGCGTATTGTAAACACTTACCTCATCGCCTAATTGTAGGTTGTTTAATGTGATGGTTGAGGTAGTTGGATTGGGGTATAATTCAAAGGTGTTTAATGCAGTTTCGTTTATTGATGTTGGCAAACAAGAATTATTGCAGTTAGCACTGAATGTTGTTTGAGGATCAATATTTGACCAATTGGCATCAGAATAAGCAACATCATCTACCTCTATGCAGGTAAGGTTAGGATTAGATGAAGCATCAAAAGCCCACCAAGATATATTTGAATTATTTCCATTTTTAACATTCAAACAAAACAGATAATTAGATTGACAATTCAACCAAGTCAAAGCAGTATTCTGCGCAACATCTAAAGTTGTTAATTGATTATTATGACACCACAAATCCTCCAAAGCAGTATTCTGTGTAACATCTATACTTGTTAATTGATTGTTAAAACACAAAATAATGATCAATGCATGGGCTCCTGTAACATCTAAACTTGTTAAATTATTATCAGCACAAGCCAATTCTGTCAAAGCGGTGTTCTGCGAGACATCCAAATTTATTAGTTGATTATTATAACAAAACAAATCAATCAAAGCAGTATTCTGTGATACATCTAAACTTGTGAGTTGATTACCACCACAATCCAAATCAGTCAAAGCAGTATTCTGTGATACATCTAAACTTGTAAGTTGATTATATTCACAATTCAACCAAGTCAAAGCAGTGTTCTGCGTAACATCTAAACTTGTGAGTTGATTATAACTACATTCCAAAGTCTGCAAAGCAGTATTCTGTGATACATCTAAACTTGTTATATTATTAGTACCAGCACTGCTACAATTCAAATACGTCAATGCAGTATTCTGCGATACGTCTAAATTCGTTAATGAGTTATCAGCACAATTCAAAGTATCCAAAGCAGTAAAATCCTCGATGCCGGTTAAGTCTGCAATAGACGAATTATTAACATTCAAAGACGTTACACCGCTAATATTAGCAGTAAGCACCCCTCCATCAATAACGTTATCATAGCCATAATTGATTAACTCCTGTTCAAAATTAGCATCGGGTATTGCTGTTGTCTGCGCTGTTGATATAAAAGAGATAGCAATTAGTGGTAATAGTAGTAGTTTTTTCATGATATAATTTATTGATTTAATCTGACATATTATAATTTCGAAGATAATGGTTTACAACCCATCTAAATGATGGTAATGTGTATATGGTCGTATTAGTCTAGCGTTCGGTTTAAAATACCTCAAATTCGGTAAAACGAATGTCCTGTGTTTTGACAAATAACATTAATGCTTTGCCAGTGCAAGTTTAACATTTACCTTTTTATATAATGATAATTGGTTAAAGTGATTGATGAGGTAGTTGGATTGGGGCATAATTCAAAGGTGTTTAGTACTGTTTCGTCTATGGGTGTTGGTAAGCATGTATTATTACAATAATTGGTAATAGTAGCAGTTTTTTTATTCTGTAAATCTAAAGTACAGAACCCATTAACGCGACTATAAACTAAAAAACCAACCCAAAGATAGACTGATTTCAAATTTTCGATTATCTTTCCAAGATAAATAAAATGGTTGTAAAATATTCAAAGATAAAAAGCGAACGTATTTTAATTAGAATCTTTTCAATTCTTCTATTAATTATATGTTCAAGTGTGTCAGCACAAACCCAGCTCGATTCTTTGTATGCCGTTTGGCAAGACAAAACACAGGCTGATTCTACTCGTACAAAGGCTTATAAAAATTATATTTGGAATGGTTTTCTTTATTCCAATCCTGATACCGCCATTGTCCTAGCTCAAACACTGTTGATCTATGGCGAGCAACACAAGTATCCAAAAGCGAAATCGATGGCATACAACCTTATGGGTGTATACAGTAGAAATAAAGGAGACTACCCCAAAGCTTTGGAATATTACCAGCGCAGTTTGAAGATTAACCAAGAAATTGAAGACAAAAAGGGCAGCGCGCCAGTCATAAGCAACATTGGAAACATTTACTATAACCAGGGCGACTACCCCAAAGCTTTGGAATATTACCAACGCGGTTTGAGGATTTACCAAGAAATTGGAGAAAAAAAGGGCAACGCGCATGTCATTGGCAACATTGGAAGCTTATACCATAATCAAGGTGACTACCCCAAAGCTTTGGAATATTACCTGCGTAGTTTGAAGATAAACCAAGAAATTGGAAACAATAAGGGAATTGCTTTTACCATGGGCAGCATTGGAACCATCTACCAAGCACAAGGCGATAATGCCAAAGCACTGGATTATTACCAGCGCAGTTTGAAAATTAGAGAAGAAATCGGAGACAAAAGGGGAATTGCTTTTATCATGGGCAACATTGGAAGCATCCACAAAGTAGAAGACAATAATACCAAAGCACTGGATTATTACCAGCGCAGTTTGAAGATTTACCAAAAAATTGGAGACAAAAAAGGCAACGCTCATGTAATTGGCAACATTGGTGAAATCTACCAAAAGCATAGCGACTATTCAAAAGCATTGGAATATTTCCAGCTCAGTTTGAAGATTAGAGAAGAAATCGGAGACAAAAGGGGAATTGCTTATACCATGAGCAACATTGGAAACATTTACCAAGTACAAGCTAACTACTTCAAAGCATTGGAATACTGTAAAAAAGCTTTACGTATCAGTGAAAATATTGGGATCCTTAAAGAAGAAAAGTATGCCTGCCAGTGCCTATTCGACACCTACAAAGCCATGAGCAAAGGAAACGAAGCCTTGGTTTATCTAGAAAAAATACAAATGATTGATGACAGTCTACATAGTCAAGAAACCAATAAAAAACTTCAGCAAATGGAAATAAGCAGGCAAGTGTTTGCCGATAGCATTGCAACAATAGAAAAGGAACGATTGATTGGTGAAGCCCACCAAGAAGAAGTGCGAAAAAAGAACCAAACTAAAAATATTGCTTTTGGTGGAGGAGCCTTTGTTCTGCTTCTTGCTGTTGGATTGTACAGCCGTTTGCGCTTTGTACGAAAATCAAATGCATCACTTCAAGTAGAAAAAGATCGTTCTGAAGAATTGCTGCTCAATATTCTGCCGAAAGAAATAGCACTAGAATTAAAACTAAAGGGAAAAGCGGAAGCACGGGATTTTGATTTAGTTTCCATTTTATTTACCGATTTTAAAGGGTTTACCGAAGCCTCGGCCAAGATGAGTGCTTCATTATTGGTAGGTGAAATCAATGCTTGTTTTGAAGCGTTTGACTGTATTATAGAAAAATACAAGGTCGAAAAGATCAAAACCATTGGTGATTCTTACATGGCTGCAGGTGGTCTTCCAATTCCTACGGAGGATTCTGTAAGAAACACAGTTTTGGCAGCGCTCGATATGCAAGCCTTTATTACCAAGCGCAAATCTGAAAATGAAGCGCAAAACAAACCCGCTTTTGAAATGAGGTTAGGTATACATACCGGATCCGTCGTGGCAGGAATCGTTGGGGTTAAAAAATTCCAATACGATGTCTGGGGAGATACGGTCAATACAGCAAGCAGAATGGAAACAAACGGTGAAGTTTGTAAAGTGAATATATCTCAATCTACTTATCAGATAATCAAAAATGAGCCAGAGTTTGCCTTTTTTTCAAGAGGAAAGATTGCAGCAAAAGGAAAAGGAGAGATTGACATGTATTTTGTGGGGAAAAGGGTTTGAAAAGAACATACTTTATGAAAACATGGCTATTATTTAGGTTGTGAAATTTTTTTCTTCCAATTTACTTTTTTGAATATGTATGATTTGTTGGTTCCTATGCCGCGTTTCATAGTATTGTCGCATTAACTTTATTCAAAGCTAAAAATTGATATTTAGCGTCAATTATGCAGCCAAAGAGCGAAAAGTTTGAAACACCGTAGATTTAGAATCGATGATTTGATTCTTTTTGATGATACTTATTACCTCCATCCCAGCCAACGTTCGCTGGGCTGATTCAAATTCTTTAAACCCTGTATCAATGGCAATCCTGCGTTTGATATTGCGATGGTCTTGCTCTATTATATTATTCAAGTATTTACATTGCCGTACCTTGATGTTCTTCTTCCAAAAATTGTCCCTATTAGCCGTGAAATTAGAGCCACTTTTATCAATATTTATTACCCTTGGCTTGCCATTGTTACCAATAGCTTTATTGAAAAACTTTTGGGCAGATCCTTTCATTCTACGCTTTGTTAACAGGAAGTCTACTGTATTCCCAAACTTGTCTACAGCCCGATATAGATAACGATCCTGCCCTCCCACTTTGATATAGGTCTCATCCATTCTCCAACTATCACACACTTGTTGCTTTCTACGATGCATGTTCCCTTCAATCTCAGGTGAAAATTTGAATACCCACCGCTGGATCGTCGAATGGTCGACCTCTACTCCACGTATCTCCATCAACTCTTCAATATCTCTATATGACAACGTAAATCTAAATTTGTAATATACTCCTTGTTGGATGATAATCGTTGGATATCTATGACGCTTGAACATATCGTTGGGTTTAGGTGTTCAAAATTATGTAGATTTATCTTCGCTGAAAGTTAATGCGACAGAATCCATTTGAATATCAATAATACTAAATTACGGGTTAACCACTTGATTGCAATACGAGAATCGTACAATTGTAGAATCAAAAAACCCTTAACTAATTAATAGTCAAGGGTTTCTGCATTTTGTTAGTAGCCCGTAGGGGAATCGAACCCCTGTTACATGGATGAAAACCATGCGTCCTAACCCCTAGACGAACGGGCCATTTTTTCAAACGGACTGCAAAAATAGTTCAAATAAACTTTCAAACAAAAAACAAACGAAATTTTTATCGTATTTTTTTCGAACTAACGAATAGTCGTTACGTGCCCTTGATAGATGATTTTATCCTTGATAGTTAAGTCTTTACGCAATTCAATTCTCCAAACATACACATCGTTTGGTACTAATTCGTTTTTATGTTTTCCATCCCACCCTTCACTTAGGTCATTGGTCTGAAACAAAAGCTTACCCCAGCGATCGAAAATCATAAAATTATAGTCCGCTTCGACAATACGCAAACCTACTGGATAGAATGTTTCGTTCAACCCATTACTATTTGGAGTAAATGCATTAGGTATATAAAAAGCATACACCGGTTCTATAACTAGAAAACCTGTTGTATCATCAAAACAACCTTGCACAGTTCCTACCTCAAGATTTACAGGGTAGCTACCCGCTACAGCAGGATATTCAATAAAGGGGTTAAACTGCGCGGATGTGCCTAAGGTAATTGTTGTGTCGATATCGTAAAATGTCCAATGCCATTGGTTTACCTGTGCCGATAATACATCTTCGAACTGCACTTGGGTATTGTATAAATCCGTTGGATTAGGCGAACTAGTAAAATTCGCTTCTGGCAATTCGAATACAGTAATTAAGCTTGGTAAAGCATAAACACTTGAACAGCCATCAGTTGAAACAACAGTAAGGGCAACATCATGGGTGCCAACTTCCATAAAAGTATGATAGATACTATCGCACCCTGTATAAATTGTACCATCTTCCATTTGCCAAGTACAAGTACTTATGTTTGGAATGGAGCTCCCTATAGGGAAAATATTCGTTGTAAAAGGCTGACAACCGCTATAATCAGTAGTAGAAAACAAAGGAGCTGGCGTGGCATAATAGCTTATTGTTACAGTATCTAATGCATTTGGAGAGCACCCATCGCTAACCGTAACCACATAATTTGTTGGCGAAGGATAGGATACAGGCGAAACTGTAACTGGGTTGCCAAAACCAATGCCATTATCCCAAACGTAAGTATACGGACCACCATTGCCGCCTGAAGCAAATGCACTTATTGTGGATTCGGTTTCTTCACATATTGTTGTATCAGCAGATGCTATCACAGCTATTAATGGAAGTACATCAACCTGTACAACACTAGGTGCTGATTCACATCCATTGGCATCGGTTGCCGTTACCTGATAAAGGGTCAGGGAACTCGGACAAACATTTTGAATAGAACCAACACCTATATCCCATGTATAAATATATGGTAGTCCGTTTCCACCAGAAGCCGTTGCTGAAATAGTGGTACATTGACCATTGCATACCGTTGCTTCAGCTGCTGTTGTTGTAATATCTACAATGGGTGTTTCTAAAATATTTGTTACCGATACAGCACTACATCCGTTCTGATCGGTTGCCGTAACATTGTACATTCCAACACATAATCCTATAGCTGGAGATCCTACTTGACCCCCAGTACCAATACCCCATGCATAAGTAAATACATTTGAACCCCCATTTGAAAAGGCTGTAACGGTTGCAGAACCATTGCACTCACCGTTGCAATTTACCGCACTTCCTTGAGTAGAAATAAATGGTCCGGCAATAGCTGGAACAGCAGCACAGTATCCTTCAGAACATCCTGCTTGATCAGTAATCGTTACACAATATTGTCCATCCAATAAGCCTGTATTAGTTGAATTAGCTTGTCCATTATCCCAGGCGTAGCTATATGTCGAACCCGTTCCTCCTATTATACCTACTAAATCTAAGCTACCATCTAGTAAACTACAATTTGAGGGCGAAATCGAAAAAGCGGTAACACTTATCACGTTAGGCTGACTTATTACAAAATTTGAAGTATCTAATTCGCAGCCATTACCATCTGTTACAGTTAAACTATAGGTGCCCGCAGATAAATTGCCCGCAAAAGGATTGGTAGATGCAATGCCTCCTCCCCATGAATAAGTATAAGTGGTACCCGCACCTCCACTCGCAACTACAACCGAAAATCCATCATTTCCTCCACTGCAAACAACATCGGATGTCTGGAACGTTATGCTTAGGGCGGCTGGCTCTGTTAATGTTACCCCTTCAGAAATAGTACAGTTGTTTAAATCAGTAACCGTTACCGTTTCTATTTGGGCGCATAAACCAGTAGATGTTGAGCCGGTAAAACCAGAAGTCCACAAATAAGTATAGGGTGTTGTACCCGCAAAAGGCACTACGCTGGCTTGTCCATCGCAAAGCGAATTACAAGACAAATCCGTTTGGTTCATGGTAACACTCAATGCAATTGGTTCTGTAATTGTGTAGGTTGTAGTTATCGAACATAAATTTGAATCATATATCGTTGTAGTGCCAATGCCTTGAGATAACCCTGATACAGAACCATCAGTCTGAGAATTATTCCATAAATATGTATATCCTGATGTGCCGCCAACAACTGTAACAGTTGCTGTTCCATCTGAATATCCAGCACAGCTGTTAGCGGTTACAGCTATTGTTACACTAACAGCGCTAGGCTGAGTTATACTAACTGATGAGTTCATTTCGCAGCCATTTGCATCAGTTATAGAATAAAAATATTCGCCGGCTGACAGCCCCGTTATTGTTGAAGATAACACTCCATTATTCCATAGATAGCTATAAGGTGTTATTCCACCAGATCCAGTAATGTAACCTATACCGTCAGTTCCTTGATAACAGCTTACATCGGTAACACTTGATATTACCGTTAAAGTAACGGTTGAACTTCCTACAATTACATTGGCTACTTGCGAGCAGCTATTACTATCATATACCGTAACCTGATAAGATCCTGCTGATAAGCCAGAGACGGCCGCAGTTGTTTGACTAGAGGCTGCGACATCCCACAAATACGAATAGCTTGTGCCCCCGCCCGAAGCTGAGACAGTAGCAGTTCCATCAAACGCAGCGCACGTTGCCACTGCTGTAATGCTCGTAATAGTTATGGCAGAAGGATTTGAAACGGTTGCATTACCGTATCCTAAGCAACCGTTATTATCAGTTATGGTAACCAAATAAGCGCCCGCAACAAGGCCACTAGCACTTTGAGTAGTTTGCCCATCTTGCCAGAAATAGCTGAAAGGTGTCGAACCACTTGTGGGTGTTATTGTTGCCGTACCATCGCTACTGCCGCTACATAAAGCTGACGCAGATGATGAAACTGTGGTCATAATAGGAACGGTAGATCCCACCGTAACTGTAGTTAATTCTTCACATAAGTTATTATCAAACACGGTGACCACATAATCTCCTGGTACGATAAATATTGCTGTTTGAGTTACTTGATTTCCTGCTGCGAAATCCCATAAATAAGTATAGGGTGCCGTTCCTCCAGTTGGAGATACTGTAGCCGTACCATCTGCTTGAGTACAATTTGAATTGGTAGAGTTACTAGATACGGATATGGCAGATGGACTTAAAATAATCGCAAGTGCAGTGCCAGAGCAGCCCGAAACATCGGTTACCGTTAAGGTATGGTTCCCCACGGCAAGACCCGTTGCTGTTAATGTGGTTTGATTCCCTGAATTCCATAAGTAAGAAAATGGTGCATTACCCGTTGATGAGGTAAACGAACTTTCTCCATCTGTTCCATTAAGCAACTTACTGGAGATACAGTAATGTTTACTGCTATTACAGCTGTAATAGCTCCAACACTAATATTGGATACTTGCTCACATAAATTACCATCATAAACTGTTATAAAATGATTACCCGATGCAAACCCTGTTGCTGTTTGAGACGTTTGTCCATTATCCCATAAATAAGTATATCCGCTAGCGCCACCCGTTGTGGTAACTGATGCTGTACCATTTGCCGCTGAACAAGCGTCACCAGTTGCTGACAAAGTAGTTGTTACTCCATTAGGTTCAACCACTGTAACAGTTATATTTCCTTCGCATAAGGTGTTGTCATATGCTGTTACGGTGTAGGTGCCCGCTGCCAAACCTGTTGCAATTCCCGAAGTCTGCGAACCTGCTGCAACATCCCAGAGATAAGTAAAAGGTACGTTACCATTTACTGGAAATGCCTCTGCTATTCCATCAGATGCGCCACTGCAATTCGTAATGGTTGAATTAGCGGTTACTGTAATAATATTTGGCGGAATTACACCATATGTTCCTAAAAATATGCAGCCAACACCATCTGTAACCGTAACAGCATAACTGCCACCAGTTAAACCAGTTGCGCTGCTAGTTGTTTGATTTCCTGCAGCTGCATCCCACTGATACTGATAAGCTGCCGAACCACCATCTGGTGTTGCGGTCAATGCCCCTAAACTACCGTCACAACCTGTAGTAACTGTATCCACACTAAACATATATAAGGCCGTGTCGGGTTGTGCTATACTAAAATTAACATTGGTAATGCAAGAGCCTGCATCAACAACCGACACACTGTAGTTTCCTGCAATTAATCCCGATTGAGTAGTTAACCCAACTCCGGTTCCAATTGTTGAGCTTAAGTCTTCATTTGTCCATGTAAATGTAAATGGGCCAGTACCATTAGAAACTGCTGCCGCAACAGAACCATCGCCTCCACCATAACAAGTAACGTTTGAAGATGATTGCACAAACACCAAAGGAGCAACACCAGGATCTACAAACGCAAATGCGCTATCTGAACATGCTGTAGTTTGGTCTGTAACAGAAACCATATAATTCCCTGAAAACAGATTTACTGCTGGATTTGTCGTTTGATTCGTTGCATCATTCCATTGGTAATTGAAAGGTCCAACTGAGTTTGTAACTGTAACCGAAGCTGTTCCATCATTCAAACAAATAATCCCTGTTGATCCCGCAGTTATATCTGGAAGAGGGTTAACTGTTATTGTAACATTATCAGATGAACTACAATATCTTAAATCACTATAAGCTGTTACTATATAATTACTGGTAGTACTTGAGTTAAATGTTACTACATGAGCTGTATCTGAACTGATACTGGAATTTGGTGTCCATACCAAAGAATCACTTACAGAGGTAGCTGTGATAACCGTACTTTCTCCTTCACAATAGTCAGTTGATCCTGCTAACGTTAACGCAGGGACATTATCAACAATAAGGACAATTGTATCAGGGTTTGCAGGACCACAGCAATCGGTAGAGATAGTTAGCTGTATGTCGTATGTTCCTGGAGTACTAAACACAAGGCCAGAAACGGCAGCTGTTGAATATGTGTTTGGCACTACCGCACCATCAAAATTCCATAAAAATGAATTTGCAATTTGAGTAGTAGTCCAAAAGTCGGCAGATTCACCTTCGCAAACTAAAAAAGTATCAGGAGCAATTTGTTGAGCAGAAGTATTTAAATCTGCAGGCTGAACACCGTCTAAAGTAATGTTGGCGAACCCTGTATATATATTGGATCCGTATTGAATATTCTTTCTTCCTAGATCAGAAAATTGATTAATTACCAAAGCCCCTGTTGGGGTTTGATTATTAGATGTAACATCCAAATCCCAATTTGATGAGACTGCTGCTGAAAAATCAATGTCCACATTTGTACATGATTTATTCTCCGCAAAAATCTCCGGTTGAGCAGTTAAGTTAAAGTTTGCAGGTGTATTATCCCCTGCAACAAGAGTAGCTCCGCCTCCATTTTGCATTAATATAGGCACTAGACCATCAACATAAATACTAACTGAGACTCCTGGACTTCCGTCTCCTCCGCTTCCGCCAACTCCACCGCTTCCACCGCTTCCGCCATTTCCACCTCTGTTCGCTTGATTATCGGGTGAAGGTGCTCCAATTCCTGCTCCTAAAGAAAGCGCACCTCCAAGACCTCCAGACCCACCGGTTCCACCGTTTCCTAAAGTACCGGAAGCAAAATCTGAGTCAATAATATTACCTGATATACCGCCAGAATATATGAATATGGAATATGAACTTCCGGCACCAAAAGCTCCAGCTCCAGCTCCGCCACCTCCGGCTCCGCCTGAACCACCAGTTCCACCGCCGCCAGCAGCATCACAATTATTATCGTCTCTCGCTCCACCACCAGCTCCACCTCCACCAAAACCATTTGTTCCAGCCGTGCCATTTGTACCATTTCCAGGGACGTAATATCCAAGTAAAACAGAACCTATTCCGTTAGTGCCATTCACTCCAGCTCCACCATTTCCTCCATTGCCACCATCGCCACCATAAGGGGTGTCGTTACCATTGCTGTCAGTGATGCCACCTATTCCTGCAATACCGCCAATTGCTCCAGAGCCAGCTGTTCCAGAAAATCCAGCAGCACCGCTATCTTCATTTCGCCCATTGGCACCTGCACCACCAGCTGTTCCGTTTGTCGCACTACCACCAACCGGAGTAGCATTTGCTCCACCGGTTCCACCAGCACCACCAGCGCCACCAGCGCCACCGATATCTGTGAAAAAGCTACAGGTCGATTCACCAGCTCCACCAACTGTTCCTCCAGATCCAGCAGCTCCATCACCACCATCCCATGATGCATTATAACTTGATGGACTATCATCACCATCTCCATCGGAGCCATTTCCCGCAATAATTTGACATCGAACAATATCATAATTGGAACAACTTGTCATATGAATGCCATACGTACTCATACCTTCTTGCCCAGTTAATGGTGCGTCATCGACTTGAATAGTTAAATCTTGAAAACGGAAATAAGAAGCATTATTCATATATATAGCCACCAAACGTTGTGCGCTTGCAGGTCCTTCAGGATTTAGTGTTGATCTAAAAATTGATGTTGCTCCAGGCAAGCTAGTTTTAGTCCAATTGTTTCCGGCATCATAGCCCCCTTCTATTGTTGTATAACCCAGAATATCAACAATTGGATTATCAATCGTATAAGTTCCAGTTGCCATTTTGATAGTAGCACTATTACACTGAGCCATTGCCAATGCTGATAATAAATCAGTAGGGTCAGCCGGAGTATCGCCTGTACCTCCGCCTGAGGTGGTAACGTAAATATTATTACAGACCTCAACAGGGGGTGGAGGGCTAACCGTAACACTTGCTGTTGCCGTTTCAATGCAACCAAGGGCATTGGTTACTGTAACAGTATAGGTTGTATTTCCCCCAGGACTGGGGTTAGTTGATGCTGTATTATCTCCTGTACTCCACTGAAACGTATTTCCAGCAGCTGAACTTGCAGTAAAGGCAACAGAACTCCCTGAGCATATTTCCGCAGTTGGAGGAAAAATAGATACAGTTGGATCAGGGTCTACAAAAATGGTAACGTCATCTGACCGCACACATCCACTAGGATAAGTAGCTGTAAATGTATAAATATTACTGGTTGATGCAGTAAACGAAGGGTTGAGACAATTATCACAAGAAAAACCAATATCGGGCTCCCAATCATAAGAGGTTGCTCCTGGCGCACTTGCTGTAAGGTTAACTAATTCTCCTGCACAAACTGTCTGATCTGGGCCAGCATCTGGGGCTGGATCTGTACCTAGAGTAACATCAATTTGATAAGTGTACGTATTTATACCAGGTATTTGACAAGCATCATCCTCGACTGTTACAGTAAAATAATGTGTTCCGACATCACTAGCTTGTGGAGTCCAACAAAAAGTACCTATTTGAAGGGGACTTCCCGAAACCGTGAATGTAGCACCTGGTATTGCATTATTCCAAGTCATTGAAGTGTTTTGACCGGCATCAAGGTCCAACGAAAAAATATCAAAACAAAATGGAGACTCAGAACAAACTCCGTAATCAAAGTCTGTTAAAGATCCATCAATACCAGAGACAGTAGGAGCATTGTTAGTGCAATTTAAAACTACGACCTGTAAATCACGCATTGTGGACCCAACTAATGTTGCTCCATTATACTCTTCGATAAGCACGGTAACCACCGCCTGTTGTTGAATATCTGGCGTAAACTGCATTTGACCTGTATTGGCGTCAAATGTAAAAGTGCCCCCAGCACTTATTGGATTAGTAGCTGATGTTCCCCCTGTATGAGAAATGGGGCTACCAGCTCCCGTAAGTGGATCTATTAGGGTGTAAACCAATGTATTTCCATCTGGATCAACGGCACTATGATTATATGAAAATACTTGATTAACGCAGATATACGGCACGGGTAATGATGTAAATTGCGCTGAACTATTGCAATTTCCTCCTGTATTATCAATATGAGCTTCAACGTATAAGTTTTGATTACTTGGGCTTGTTAGATTGGTAATGCCTGCATTTCTGCAGCAAAGCGAATAAGATGTTACCCAATCACTGCACTGTGCTGGCATTGAAAAAGTTCCTGTATAAACGTATTGTTCAATTCCTGGAAGCGTTCCGCCATTACATGTTGTATTAGATAAAGAAGTAGCACATATTTGTGATACTTCTTGCATGCTTGTTTGGCTGAGGCTAACAGAACTATTTATCCCACAAGATGCGGATCCTATGTCGACATTAATGCTTGTAGGAGCGCTTATTCCATCACAATCACGGTAAAGACTTACTGTAAATTCGTATTGATTACCTCCTAAACATATATACGAAAGATCAATACCTACAGCATGTGAAGCATTGACATTAAATGTGGATAAAAGTCCTACAATAAAAACTACTAAAGAAAGTAAAAGTCGTTTAAAATTTACTTGTGCTATGGCCATTTAATACTAATTACCACCCTTGAAACGAAAAAAAACCATAGAGGTTGCTTGTTTACGAGCTTAATTACAGGCTCAAAAGTAGGCTTTGTTAGGTCGACAGAGAATTATAAAGTGATAACCTTTTTTAAATGGGGTTATCGACAATGCTAAAGTTATGATTATTCCAATCATTCCTCTTTCGTAATTACGTAATCTACTGGTTTAAAAGTAAATATTAATCGATATATGGTTAAAAAATTATTCCAGATATAAATCTTACTATAGGTATTCATCTGATTTTAAATATTGACTTACATAATCGGCCACTCCCTCCTCTAGACTTGCAAATCTTTTGGTGTATCCAACGGAAATAAGCTTGTTCATTTTTGCCTCAGTAAAATACTGATACTTGTCTCTAATATCTTCAGGTGTATCAATAAAACTAATATTCGGACTAATTTTTAATGCGTTGAAAGTTGATTTTACTAAATCTAAAAATGTGCGAGCGGTTCCCGTTCCCAAATTGTAAATACCTGAATCTTTTCTATGATTCAATAGGAAATGACATACCTCAACAACATCTTTAACATAAATGAAATCTCGTAGTTGTTCACCATCTTTATAGCTTGGGTTATGCGAACGGAACAACTTCATCTTTCCAGTTTCTTTTATCTGGCGAAAAGCATGCAATATGACAGAAGCCATTCTTCCTTTATGATATTCATTTGGTCCATAGACATTAAAAAACTTTAATCCTGCCCAAAAATATGGTCTTTCTTCTTGGCTAATAGCCCAAATATCAAAGTCATTTTTAGATTCTCCGTAAGGATTTAAAGGTTTGAGATTTGAGATTTGAGATTCATCGTCATCGTAACCTAAGTCACCTAGACCATAAGTAGCTGCTGAAGAAGCATAGACCAATGGCAAACCATGTTTTACACACATTTGCCACATATTTTTACTGTAATTAAGGTTTAATTCGTCAAAAATCGTTTGATCGAATTCGGTTGTGTCAGTTCTTGCACCAAGATGAAATATGAACTGAACTTGATTGGCGTTTTCCTCTAGCCAGTTAAAAAAATCCGTTCGCTCTACTTTTGAAGTATATCTTTTCCCTACAAGGTTTTTATTTTTTTCTTCATTCGAAAAGTCATCAACCAAAACTAGATCGTAGAACAGTTCTTCGTTTAGTTTAGCAACCAAACAACTTCCAATAAAACCTGCTGCGCCTGTAATAATAATCATATCCTGTTTTCCACAAATATATCGTTCGTAATCGATGGTATTATTTTTAATTCCACCGCTTTATTCAATAACATTTCGACAGCTTCTCTTCCCTTTACGCCAAGGTCAACCGAATAATCGTTAACATACAATTCAATGTGTTGTTTGGTAACTTCTGCATTCATCTCCTGTGCATTTTCACAAATATAATCGCTGCTTGATTCGGGATTCTCAAAAGCAAATTGAACACTTCGCTTCAGCACTCTGTCTATTTTTTGTTGTAATTCTGGTTCAATACTTCGTTTGACTACTATTCCCCCCAAAGGAATTGGAGTACTGCATAACTCTTCCCAAAACTCTCCTAAATCTTTAATTTTAGTCAACCCTTTGTCCTGATATGTAAATCTATTTTCGTGAATTATTAAGCCCGCATCAACTTTTCGGTCAATTACGGCTTGTTCTATATCCGAAAATATCAATTCCACTTTATTAGTAATTTCTGGATACGCAAGAGATAGCAAAAAATTTGCGGTTGTATACTTACCTGGAATAGCTACTTGAATTTCTGAGTTTCTAGCGTTCAATTGCGGCAACTTACTAACAAGCAATGGACCACAGTTTTGGCCAAGAGCACTTCCAGAATTAAGCAACTGATAGTCACTAATTAAATGAGCAAATGCATGAAAGCTAAGCTTGGTAACATCTAACTCTGATCGAAATGCTTTTTGATTCAGCTCTTCAACATCACCCATGAATACTTCGAATTCTAGCCCTTCCGTGTCAATTTTGTAATGCACCATTGCATCAAAAATGAATGTATCGTTAGGACAAGGACTAAAACCTAGTGTGATTTTCTGGTTTTCCATCTTAACCATCAATCCTTAACTTAAAAACTAATTTTTCCAACACGATATTCAAATTCCCCAAAGCTAATGGAACGTTCCAAGCACTTTTATTTCGTTTTTCAACGTAATTGGATATCGCACGAATCTGAATAAATTTTATATTCTCCTGTAAACAAACAAAAGCTACTGCGGCTCCCTCCATAGATTCAACATCTGGAGAGAATTGATCTATTACATTTTGGATAGAAAGTTCGTTGCCATGCACTGTATTTACGGTTACACCGTCAACTAATTTCAAGTTAGAAATTCCAGCATCTGGATTTATCAATTTTCCTTTTAAAAACGGATACTCATTTTCGCCAAGTAATCCTAATTCGAAAATTGATATAAAGCTATTGTCATCTTCTGCTCCAATTTCAGGGAATTGTTCCGATCTTATTTCGACCACCTCACCGATTTCAAGCTCTTCAAAGAATGCTCCGGCAATTCCTGCATTTATAACTAAATCGTAATCATTTTGACTTAAAACTTGAGTCAACTTAAAAGTTGTAGCAATCATTCCAACGCCTGTAATTAGAATGTCAATTTTGGCCTCAGTATTTTGAGCTTGAAATATCTCTATTTCAGCCTTGGTAGAAGCAACTACTAAAATTCGCATTCTACAAAAATACTATTCCTACTTTACTTACATTTGTTACCCAAATAAAACCATGCTATACTTAACTAGGAGAGAACGATTTTCTGCAGCACATAAACTGTGGCGAGAAGATTGGAATGAAGAAAAAAACTTTAAAACGTTTGGAAAATGCTCAAATCCCAATTGGCATGGCCATAATTACGAGTTGTATGTTACCGTGAAAGGAACTCCAGATCCTGAAACAGGATTTGTAACTGACCTAAGCGCTATAGGAAAAATTATGAAGCAGGAGGTGATAATTCATCTTGACCATAAAAATCTAAATCTAGACACTCCGTTTATGAAAGGAAAAATGACTACGACTGAGGTACTGGCAATCGAAATTTGGAAAGCACTTGATGATAAAATTAAATCAATTGGAGCTCACTTGCACTGTGTCAAGGTGCAAGAGACAGAGAACAATGCTGTTGAATATTACGGAAATTAATTATGACTGATAAGAAACCTGGTTACCAAAGAATTGATGAGTACGATACAGAATCTGTTGATACAATTGCTAATCAATATTCGACTGTATTGAAAGAAATTGGTGAGAATCCAGACAGAGAAGGTTTATTAAAAACGCCAAAACGTGTTGCAAAAGCTTTAAAGTATTTAACACACGGCTACGATTTAGACCCTTCTAAAATACTAAAGTCCGCTCTTTTTCAAGAAGATTATAAGCAAATGGTTTTGGTAAAAGACATTGAGGTATACTCTATGTGCGAACACCATATGCTTCCGTTTTTTGGCAAGGCTCACGTTGCTTATATCCCCAACGGAACCATTGTTGGTTTAAGTAAAATTCCTCGTGTAGTAGATGCATTTGCAAGAAGACTGCAAGTACAAGAAAGACTAACTTACGAAATACGGGATTGTATTCAAGAAACTTTGAAACCTATAGGTGTCGCTATTGTAATAGAAGCTCAGCACATGTGTATGCAAATGCGGGGCGTTCAAAAACAAAATTCTGTAACTACAACTTCTGCATTTACTGGTGTTTTTATGAACGAGACAAAAACACGTGAAGAATTCATTAACCTAATTTCGACCAAACTGCATTAATTATGAAAGCATATGTATTTCCTGGGCAAGGTGCTCAATTTTCTGGAATGGGAAAAGATTTATACGACAGTTCTGCTTCTGCAAAAACACTATTCGAAAACGCTAATGAAATTTTAGGTTTTGAGATTACTAAAACAATGTTTGAAGGTTCAGATGATGAGTTAAAACAAACCAAAATTACTCAACCTGCCATTTTTCTGCACTCCACAATATTAGCGAACACCATGAGCAGTAACTTCAACCCCGACATGGTTGCTGGCCATTCATTAGGGGAAATATCTGCTTTAGTTGCCAACAAAACGTTACAATTTGAAGACGGTTTGAGATTAGTTTCTAAACGTGCTTTAGCAATGCAAAAAGCCTGTGAAGCCGAGCCTTCAACAATGGCTGCTATTTTAAGTTTAGAAGACGAAGTAGTTGAAAATATTTGCTCTGAAGTTAACGGAGTTGTAGTTGCTGCAAATTATAACTGCCCTGGACAATTGGTGATTTCCGGAGCTTTACCGGCCGTAGAAGAAGCTTGTGCCAAATTAACAGAAGCTGGAGCAAGAAGAGCATTAATTTTACCTGTCGGTGGAGCATTTCACTCTCCTTTAATGGAGCCCGCAAGAGCCGAATTAGCTGAAGCGATTAATTCGACCGAGTTCAGTGCCCCAATTTGTCCTATATATCAAAATGTCACGGCAAGTTCAATTATCAATCCTGAAGAGATTAAAGAAAACTTAATTGCCCAATTAACGGCTCCGGTAAAATGGACACAAACCGTTAAGCAAATGATGAACGATGGCGCTACTTCATTTACAGAGGTTGGCCCGGGAAAGGTATTGATGGGCCTAGTTAAAAAAGCAGACCGAAAAATGGAAACTATTTGCGCAGCTGATTTGGTTTCTGCTGGGTAAAACCAATCCTTATAGCGAATTATTCAACAACTTTCCACTTCCCAATAAATCATGTATTGCCTGCGATTTAACTGCACTGTGCATCATGTTTACGTGATTCATGTTGTGGCAATCTGAACCCAAAAATGAAATCATCCCTTCAGCGACTAATTTCTCTCCCATCTTTTTAGTTGCGGGTGGATAATCGCCAGAAAGTGAGTTAATATTCAATTGTAAAAGCACTCCCCTATCTACCATGTTTTGATATTTATCAAAATCGTTATACCAAAAAGAATAACGCTCGGGATGAGCTAAAACAGGCTTGTATCCCGCTGTTTGCATTTCAAATATTGCATTATTTAGCATTGGCGGTTCCGAAATAAAAGGGAGCTCAAAAAGCACATAATTATCACCAAAAGTTAATAGCTCTCCCGTCTTAATTTTTTCTTCGAAAAAATCATCCAAATAGTATTCAGCCGCGGCTTCAATTTCAATATCTAAATCCTTTTCTTTAATGGCCTGTCTTATCTTTTCTAAACCATCTAAAATAATCTCTGGTGTGTTTTTATAAAAATCACTCATTATATGCGGTGTGGTGATTACCTTTTTATAACCAAAACCAATCATTTCTTGCAGCAAATCTATGGTCTCTAACATAGACTGAGATCCATCATCAATGGCTGGAACAAAATGAGAATGTATGTCTGTTTTTAAAACAGATAAATCTACAGGTGGTAAAACCACTTTCTTTTTAAAAAGATTTGAGAAAAACCCCATTGCGAGCAAATTTAAGCAAATAAAGGGGAAATGTTATCCCACTGATTTATAAATGAGTTCAATGGCTTGAGATGTCTTCATTGCCTCTTCACCCGAAACCAAATCAAACGGTTGACCTCGATAATATTTTGAAATTTCATCGTATAATTTGTCATGATTCGAGCTGCTACCTTTATACTTGTCATATGTGTTAGGCTTATCCGAAAAATCAATGTTTTCTGGTAACGGATAATCTTCGACATCCCAATAATCTATTTGATTTAAATATCGTCCACCTATCTTGATGGTACCTTTCTCAGCGATTATTGTTATACTGCCTTCATAATTTTTCGAGTAAGCGTTTGTTGTCCACAACAAACTCCCCATAACCCCAGATGAGAATGTCAGATTAGAGATTCCACAATCTTCAATTTCTATGGAGTGGTTTTTTGTATCAACCTTTGCTTGAGCTTTTGAAACATTGCCAAACCACCAGGTTAATAAATCGACAAAATGACTTGCCTGAGTATATAAGGCTCCTCCCTCTGTTGACTTATTTCCTCGCCAAGAAGATTGGTCGTAGTAATCGTTATTTCGATTCCAAACTACATTACATTGCACCATAAATATATTACCTAGCTTGCCCAGATCAATTGCCTCTTTAGTATATTTAATGGGCACATTATATCTGTTTTGGTGAACTACCCATAGGTTCTGGTTTGTCTGCTTTTGCACCTTGTTCATTTCTTTGCACTGCGATTCATTCATTGCCATGGGCTTTTCACACAAGACATCGAAGCCTGACTGTAATGCCGCAATACTCATCTCACGATGAAGATCGTGTGGTGTGCAAATAGCTAAGATATCCGCGTTAACCTTTTTTAGCATCTCTTGGTAATTAAGAAACGTTTCAAAGTAGTTATAGAGTTTAGCTTGGCTAGTAAGAACATCGGGTTTCAAATCGCAAATTCCAACGATTTCAAACGAGCTGGATGCGTCTAAAATTGCTAAATGCCTTTTTCCAATATTCCCGCAACCAACTAACGCAATCTTGTTTTTTTTC